>TARA_R110000744_G_scaffold355397_2_pt1 | contig 14510 bp, 16 predicted proteins | sample TARA_R110000744 | Tara Oceans TARA_R110000744 (sample SAMEA4398083) | marine metagenome | biome: Polar Biome; feature: [DCM] deep chlorophyll maximum layer (ENVO:01000326); material: water (ENVO:00002006), including particulate matter (ENVO:01000060) such as... | depth 36 m | reverse complement strand
AAGTGTGATTCGAGTATTTGAAATGTATCCTTTATTTGAACTTTACTTATTTCTAATTACCCCTTTGTTCTTTTCATTTGGTTCTAATAGATCCCACATGTTTCCATATAAATCTTCAAAGACGGCAACCATGCCATAAGATTCTTCTTTCGGTGGCCTTATGAAATTAATACCTCGTTCAATCATTTTACTATAGTCGCGCTGAAAATCATCCGTAAAAAGAAAAAGAAAAACTCTACCCCCAGTTTGATTTCCAACACTTGCTAATTGTTTTTCGTCAGCTGCCTTGGCTAACAAAAGACAACATTCTTTTGCTCCTGGCGGAGAAATTACAACCCATCTCTTAAGACTATCAATTTTAGTATCCTCTAGTAGTTCAAAATCCAACTTCTCTGTATAAAACTTAATAGCTTCATCATATTCTTTGACTACTAGTGCAATATGTGCTATTCGCTGATTCATATATTATCCTTTAATTAAACTATTGTTTGAGTTAACTGACAGCTTACCTCAAAGCAATCGAAACAGACAAATTGATGTATTACCATACAATCGGCTAAATCGTATTTATCACCAATAGAATCTATTTGAGCGTAAAAGGTCATTTTTGAATTACATGAAACACATTTCGGATACATCTCTTCACTTAAACCGTCTGGTTCCCCACCTAATTTATGCCTAGTGCCTGCTTCTTTATTCCATTCATAACCCAAAGCCTTTTTGGCTTCATCTGTTTCGGGTTGCGGAATAAGTTTTATTTCAGGTATTTTCATAGAATCGTTTAATTGAACTTCAGTTAATTATTGATTACACCTTTGTTATGTTCATTGGGTTCTAATAAATCCCACATGTTCCCATATAAATCTTCGAAGACAGCCACTTTACCATATGGTTCTTCTTTTGGAGGCCTCACAAAACTGATTCCTTGTTCTAGCATCCGAATATAATCTCTTTGGAAATCATCTGTAAAAAGAAATAGAAACACTCGCCCTCCTGTCTGATTCCCAACACTCTTTAACTGTTGATCGTTTGCTGCTTTGGCTAAAAGGAGACAACATTCTTTCGCACCAGGAGGGGCGACAACCACCCATCTTTTGTGGTCGTCTATTCTTGTGTCCTCTAATAGTTGGAAATTCAACTTTTCGATGTAAAATTGAATTGCTTCATCATAGTCTTTAACGACCAATGAAATATGTGCTATTCTTTGATTCATTTAATCGTTTATTTGAACTTTATTTTTACTTCTTCTCTACAAATGGCCCTTAAAGCATCTAATTGGGAGGCTAATGGATTTTGACTACGAGTCCTTCTATCCAAATCTAATTTCGGGTTCATTGCAAGAATCACCTTTGCTTCTAAGCTTCTCAATTCAAATTTAGGAAGTGAGGGTTCGTTCACCCAATATCCAAATTTTAAATTTTTGTTCATCCATTGAGTTAGCCTTTCTTCGCCTTCATCTATAAATTTATATTTATCCGCCCTCGGTTTGGAACCATTTAAATCCCTCTTCACAGCTGTTAGCCCTAATTCAACTTTTAAGATTGCGCCTAAGGATCTTCTAAAACTTGACGAACCAGTCCTTCCAGAGGTTAAATGGTTCTTAATATCTCTGCAGTTCAAATTTTTCTCTGCCAATCCTACGTAAATAACATCACCATTTTTTCCAAACTTACCCAAATCCTTTTGTGAATTTAAAAAGCAGGCATAGATTCCCTGTTTGGCTGGAAGATACCCAACTTCTGAGACCAGTGCCTTTGAGGATAAAATAGCATATATTACTTTTTCTTCCATTCACGTAAATTGTGGGAATCGTTTTTGAACTTTTGTTATAGGAAATACTTGAACTTAAACACATTTTCATATGGTCCGTCATGGACAAGTGCCTCGAAAGTGTCACCAGATGAGAATCCCTTAAAGAGCTTCATATCCTCTTCCCCAAATACCATTAAGGTACAATCTTCACATCGAATTTTAATCAGGGTAGGATTGACTTTATCCCACCCTGTATACTTATCGATTACATCATTCCCATAAATAATCTCACGGACTTTAAGCCTGACTTTGTGTACACCTGGATTAATTGTTTCTAGAATCATGATTTTTTGAACCTTATGAAATATCGTTTTAAAAGGTTAATCATAAAATTCATAGTCAGTAACTTTAAATCGTATTTCCGGAATATTATGTCCCCTAATTTTTAGATAAAATAACCTTTGCTCACCTATTTCAATATTTTTTTGTTTAGCTGTACCACTCTCAATTACTGAGCCAGGGATGTTTCCATCAAGAGCCTCCGCTGTAATCTCCAGGACTTTTAATGGCTCCTGAAAATGATGCCCTGCTCTCAATTTAAATACTGTATAATCACCTTCAATGAAATGTGGCAAACTGTTTATACTAAATCTATCTTGAGGAATAGCCTCAGTTTTATTATCAGTTTTACAACCAACTAATATCAGTAGTATTATCACGATGTATCTTATGCAGCTAAAGTTCTCAATTTTTATTTTCATATTACAACATAATGACTTTTGGATTATCGTTTATTTGAACTTCTAAGAACTGGATTAATGCTTTTTCACAGGACCATTGTTATGTTTAGATTTATTTAGGTAATTCAAGATTCCATTTTAGTTGAATATTTTTATTCGCTTTAACCTTATCAAAAATTGCTCTTCTGTGAGCGCAGCCGCAAAGAAACACAGCATTTTTAAATTCATTATTTTCAACATATGAATTAATGTTCTCCAGCATTTCATTTTCTCTACTGTCAAGGAGATTCAACCACTTTTTGTATACTTTATTATATTCCAAATTGTCTAGTTGAGATATAACATGTTTTTCTCTTTCAGACATTTCATTAAATAATTGGATACTATCCTCACTATTTAAGTATTTAAATCCGAGTAAATATGTTTTTTCATTGTTTTTTCTCCAAGCATTTGAGTATTTATTATCCTTATCAATTAAACCAAATAATTCATTAATTTTTTCTCTAAAATTTAAACTAGGTGCAGGAAAACTGTCAATTGCTACAAAAGAAAATGAATGATGTTTAGATAGTTTTTCAATTGAATTAAACTCTAGAGAAGAGTGAATTAATCCCTTTTTAAATGATTCAAACATTTGTTGAGAAGTTTCACAAAATACAACGTCAGGTTTAATTTTATTCAGTATTTCAAATAGGCTTTCAGAAGTGCAATTACCTTTATCTTTATGAACAGTTGAAATTAGATAAATATTGATTTTCAATTTGTTTGTATGAGTAGGTGGTTAAATTATGTACAACAATGCGATAACATCATTTATGATATTCCATTTATGTTTCTAAGATAATAATCCTTTATTTAAACTTATTTATTGACTACAAAGTATTGGCCAGCCAATTTCTGCTCTATATTTTTGTTCAAGAAAAGTACGCTGTAGTTTACTGTCAAAGTAACCATCATATTTTCCTAATTCATTAAATTGAAAATCCCACTGAAAACTTCTTAGTTTTTCTATTTGAAAAAGAGCAAGACAACCTGTTCCTTTGGAACCTTTGAAATGCTCTTTAAATCTTTGTCTTAGGTTATAGCTATGCCCGGTGTAAACAATATATTTATTAGAGCCCTGCTGAAGAATTTTAAATTCTTCTGGCAACTTATCTGATTCTCTGATTTTCTTTTCTAAGTTATAGTGTTTTTTGTCAGTTCTGCTGCCAAATTGAACAAATAGTTCTTTAGGTACATTGGTTAAAATTTGATAAATACCCGGTTTTCTTGGAACTTCTAGAGCTAGATGTTCAAGGTCTTCGTAGTTAACCGGTAGCTCCTCCCAGTTTTGCGATATATTTTCAATTAAATTCACTATGATTTTTTTAAACTATTGTAAATCAAATTATCACTTCTACGACCAGTTACCGTCTAAAATAAGCAATTGAATAGTTTAAACTAAGACGAATTCTTAAGACCTGATTCCGTAGCAGTACAAGTATGCGGAGCAAGCACATTTAACTACGACCTTGCATGAGCAATTGAATCCTTTCGAGAAATATCCCAAACATTACTACCGCCCTATATAACTTATATAGACCTAGGCTATTCAGATATAGTAATGTCGATTAGACCCAGTTCTGATAAGTAAAATATTAATCCAACTACTAACGAAAAAAGCCCGAATAAGAGTAGTTTGAAATTAACCGTCGCTTCATAAAATTTTAACTCATCTTCTAGTTTTTTAGACAAATCGTCATCAAACTCTTTATCGTATTTTATTTTTTTTAGCGAAAAAAAAATCATTATCAATCCTAAAATTAGTAATACAATACCTATGATCAATCTCATATTTAGAATTTAACAGTGCCATCTTCAATCATTTGTCTTAACATTCGTAGCTTGATACTATCCTTTATTTGAACTTTAATGTTCTGATTTATTATTCCTTCGATAGTCTTTTTAAAGCCTCACCTAGTACCGAATCATCACCTTTTAAGAAATCCTCGAGGGTTTTAGCGACCATAATATCTGGTTGAATCCCATAACCCACAAATTCACGTCCGTCTGGATAGGTGTCCCTTTTGGTGCAAATGCGGGCTTTTCCGCCACCAGGCAACCTAAGGAACATTGGTTGTCCGGTACTTCCATAGGTATAGTCACCCATAGTTTCAAAATTTTTAAGAGGATCGGCGGCAACCAAAAAATCCTCCGCAGCCGATGCAGTGTTGTTGCCGATAAGCACGATCGTTGGCAATTTGATGAGACGATCGTTTGGAGAAATCGTGTCAGGTCCGCTCTCAAACCAATAATCGTCCTTGTACGCAGACAAGGTCTCTAGGTCCCAAGATCCTAAATTTTCTGACTCCTCATCTACAAAGACGCCCCAAGCCTTAAACGCCGGCCTGTGATCTCTAGTTTTCCATTTGGATGTTATAATAGGATCATCGGTGAGATATTTTAAAATGTTATATCCGTTCCACGAATTACCGCCTCCATTTTTCCTAAGGTCAATGATTAAACCCTTTGAGGATTGAATACTATCCAAGTAACTTTCAAATTCTTCCACGATTCGACTACTATCGAAGGAATTGAGCGAGACGTATGCAATCTCACCCATTTTCTTGAATGATGAAAGCTCCCACGGCTCGGCTGGAACTACCCAATCAATATCGGATGATTCACGACTCAAAGAAAGTTGTTTCAATCTATTTTCCGGTGTCCGAATCTCAATTTGAACGGAATCATTTCTATTGCCCTCAAGCAATTGATATGCTTCCATATTTCGCTTTATATGTTCGGTGGAGGAACTAATGTATGGTCTGATATTCTTTTTAATAAATTCTTCAACAGGAATTCCGTTAACCTCAGTGATTTGCGACCCCAATGGTACGGTTTTTTCAAGTTGCCTGTCACTATTGGTGACAAAAAGTTGACCATCTAAGAAAGTGATCCTTATTGCGGGCGAACCAATATTTCTCTCCAATTCATTGGGCAAATAAATATTGGTATGTCCGTCATTCAGTAGGGCGCATACTTCTTGGAGAACACGGTAGTATTCTAGATTCGAGGTTGCTTTTCTTACCTTTGGGAGATAATCCAACAAAACTTTCTGCCAATCAAGATTGGGTACCTGATCAAAGAAGGCAAAATTATATTTCACTTCTGTCCAAAAATTGATAAAACCAAACAAACGTTCATTTTCGGTCAGTGACTTACCGTTAGCTGGTTTATAAATCTTGTTCCTTTCTAAAACCAAAATATCCACTAAAGCATCCAATGCCTCAATCATGTCGTTATTTGCGGATATGACTTCTTGATTTTGCGCATCATCGAATTCGAAGTTGTCAGATGGGACAAAAGTCAATTGTTTACGAACTTGAAATATTTTATTACCGGAAAAGAAAGTTGCATTAAGACTAGAGGGTATTTCCGGTTCCAATTTTAAATAGAAGGTACCTCCACCACCCATGTCAATTCCAGTATATGTACCAATGTGGTCATTGAAATCTTGCCATTCACTATTTGTATCATTGTTACTTTGGAATTCACGCAGATATACTGACACTGACTTTTTGGGATTGACCCACATAAATGTGCCTTTCGGTCTAGAGAGAGTATCATTCCCAACGATTAAGGGAATGTCCTTCACGGCTTCAAATCCAATACTTCCGAATTTAATATCAATACTGTCAGAAACTTCAGCAATATCCTTTTTCTCCATTTCCGCTAAAAATTCCATAAAATCGTAACCAGAGGACATAGCATCAAAAATATTCTGATTGTGTTTGGTTTTTTCCCCTTTAGCACAAGACACAAGAATAAAAACAAGTATTATGAAAAAAAGAAGAAGTCTAGGGTATGTTTTGATAATCATATTAATAAATCCACTAAAAGGTTGAAATCGAAAAATTTGGGGGTGTCCTAAAATAAGAATTTTCTTTCATAAATATGAACCAATCCTATAAACTCCCAATTGATTTGGTCTTAGCCGAACTGATAAAACACTTTTATTTGTCCATACTTCTTTTCATCCTATATTTGAACTTTTTATTAGGTCTGAACTATAAAACTGTTCCAAAACCGTCATCTAGCATTTTAAAAGGTATGAATTCGCAATTTTCGTTCTTGTAATCATTCTCAATAATTTTTATTGTTTCATTTGAGCTTATTGCAATACCGTACCCTAATTCATCAAACTTTTCGGGTTGCTTAATATCTGGAAGCATGTTAACTATTATTCCTACAACTGTTCCAAACTTATTTATTACTGGCCCTCCACTATTTCCACCTTTGACCCTTGCATTCAAAATTATATAGTCCACGGAATCACCATACCTTCTTTCTTGGGCCACTATATTTCCTTTTGAGCATTTTTGAATGGAATTGATGTGGGCAGTATCATTAATTTGGATGGCGTCAAAAGTAGCCAAAGGTGGAAATCCCATGGTGAGAACTTCTTCTAGAACTTCGGGCTCTCCAAAAATGAAATGTTTCCCTTTTTGAAATACCTTTTTTTTAGTTTTAATAACTGCAATATCAATCTTTGGGTCTTGTGATATAATAATTCTCTCAGGAATGATGTGATTCCCTTTATAATCAGTTATAACAACTTTGCTAAAATTTTCAATACAATGCTTCGCTGTAACGATTAGATTCTCTCCAACGAGAAAACAGGTCCCAATCCCATAATCTCCTATCTTATCTTGGACAACAACTTTTAGAACAGAATCGGAAAAAGATTTTTGGATTAATTGGAAGCCTTGCAACAAAAAATCATATCCGCCATATTCTCCAATTCTAAGGTCATTACCTAAATTTATGTACTTGTTCCCCAGAATAGGAACTTTTCTATGGTTTCCAAAATCGAGTAAAAACCCCATATTTTTTAGCTGCTCACAATATTTGTAAGCCTTCATCATAAACTTAGGGTCAATGTTTTCTCCAACCTTTGCTTTACGAATCCCTCCATTTACTCTGAGAAAACTTTCAATATCTTTTTTCATTTCAAGAACAGACTTTCCTCCTGTTTCATGAAAATGGATCATAATTTTATTTGCTAAAAAATCCAATATAGGTCGACTTTTTTTAATGAACTATTCTTTATTTAAACTCAACAAATTACGACATACTGTCCTAAGTCTTCGTTTTTTAGGAAATATTGACTAACTACTAGTCTATGGAACAGTTTGGCGCCGGCAATAGACTTTAATATTCCAGAATAGCTGTAGCTAGTTTTGCAAAATAGTCTGAATTCCCATCAGGTTTGTATTCCAGATATGGCTCGCTGTTGTACAATCTCATTAGTTCCCAATTGCTTTCTGAAAGTTGGACCAGTAAGTTTTCAGGTACCTCATAAGCTACGACACCAGAATCTCCACATTCGGTATTCAAGACATTTATAAGCTCAATAATACCATGCTTATCCGTTTTAATTTTTATGTTGTCGTCTTTTCTAAAACAACCGCTCAGGTTATATTTCGATTTGTAAAAAGCTCTTAAATAATACTTACCAGTACTAACCTTGGTAATGCTGAAATCAAGATAGGGCATAATTCCGTCGGCAATAGTCAAGGTTGAAGTACTAAACGAAGTGGTTTCCTCCATTTCATCATATTTACTTTCAACTGTAACTCCTTTGTTGTAGTCTGCAATTTCTTTTAATTCTAAGGCTGAATCAATTGCAATTTGCCATTTCTTTTTATTTGAATCCTTTACTAATGCGTACATAGCACTTCCTCCAAAATTGTGTAATGCTTTGAAACCTTCTATTTCAAGAACCTCATTAGGACTTTCAATTTTAGAAATAAGGACAAGGCCAGTACTATATATTGATGCATACATTCCTTTTGCTGCTGCATATTTCAAAGTTAAAAGGTCTCCAACTTGGTATGTTTTTCCGTTCCTTGCGGTATAGGAATCGTATTTGCCCCTTATTTTCTGTTCAGGATCACTTACTTGTTCGTAAGTAGCTTGGGCTGTTAAATGCACGGATATGGTAAATACCATTAATAATAAAAAAGGTTTCATAAATATGTTCTAATTAAGGGCAAAAGATAACCAAAAATGTCGTTTTTTAAATTGAAAATATTTATTCGCCTAACAATTATTTGAACTTTTTATCGTTTAATTATACTTTTCAAATTACGACATAGTGTCCTAACTCATCGTTTATTTGAACTTTGAAGGAAGATACTAAAAATCACGTAAAACAATAAACTCTTTACAAAAGGTGCGTTCTGTAAAGAGTTTAATATACTATTGCAATAATAGCCCAGAATCTTAGATTTAAAATTTAGTAAGAACTTAGGCTTACTTTTTTTAGCTTTAAATCTTAATTAGATTCATTTTTATGAAAAAACTTTTGGTTGTAATAGGGGCAGGCGCATCAATTGAGTTTGGCATGCCATCTGTTATTGCAATTGACCAATTATTTGATAAATGGTCGCAACGTTATTTTCCCCTTATCGATGGGAGAAGTTTTGATGATAATCTTTATAGATGGGTGAAAGAAAACTATAAAGTCTCTAACAAGGATGATTCTAATTTTGAAGATACTCTTTATACAGTACAGACTTTATCTTCCTTTAATGAAGGTGATGCTAGAAAAGTAATTCGTCAATCAGATTATACAACGATCAAAGATTCACCAAAAATTCGAGCCTTTCATGGGTACGAAACGATAGCTGAAACAAGAGATTTCTTTTCAATGCATGCGCTCTTAAATGATGAACTCATGAGTTACTTCAGAAATAAGTGTAGTAAGCTTGAGATTGAAAAGAAACCTGAATTAGAAAAAGTAAGTCAGTTTTTCAATTACTTAAAATCTGATTATGAATTAGGTTTTATCAATTTAAACTACGATAATGTTGTCTTATCGGCAATACCAGAACTTAAGACAGGTTTTGATAGTGATACAGGTAAGTTTGATATGAGCACGCTATTTAAAGATGATTGGAATTTTTGTTATCACATCCATGGTTCAGCTCATTTCGATATGAGAGATAATGAAGAAATATTTTGGAATAAAGACTTAGCAGATAAGTTTGGACTAGGACCTAAAAATAGGCGTAGCTTTGAAACACCAGAAGGATTACAACATCCTATGTCCTCTATTATAACTGGATTGGACAAAATAAATCAAATTTACCGAGAACCTTTTAGACAGTATTTTTTTCAATTAAATCAAAAGATTCACGAATCTGACGCAATTCTATTTATTGGTTATGGCTTCAATGACTCTTATCTAAATGACCTAATGCGCACTCATTCAAAAGATAAAAGCAAAAGAAGGAATATTGTCGTCATTGACTATCAAGATGAGAATCTACGTAGTCTTTCTGAAGGGGGTAATGAATGGGGGTATAAACTTTTAAGTGCAGCTGCAACTCCTTTTTACCAGATGGGGAATGGCAGCACAAATTTGATTTATAGACCTGATAAAGTAAGTGAATATAAGAACACTAAAACGTTTGAATTTAGTGATAGCTATGACAATCCTTTGTATGTATGGTATTCTGGCTTCTTGGATGCTTGCAAGAACAAAGAAAAAGTAAAGAAAGCTCTTGATGGCTATGATTATGAACCCGATGGTAGTTTGTCAAAAATAAAGTATTTTTAGAATGTATGATTAGTATTGATGATTTAATCTTGTATGAAAATGAAAATTCTGCGTTAGATTTCAAGAAAACGGTATATCAAAAAGAGAATTTTCACGAATTGCTATTAGACGTCCTGGCATTTGCCAATGCACACAATGAAGGCGATAAATACATTATACTTGGTGTCAAACATACAAATTCAAATGAAAGAGAATTAGTAGGAATTAATGCTACTGCTTTATCTGATCAAAGTACATATCAACAACTTGTAAATTCAAATATTGAACCTGATATAAACTTAGAGTGCTTTCTTCATTCTTATGATAATAAGCAATATGGTGTTTTTAGAATAGTAAACCCCTCTGATAAACCCTATGTTTTAAAAAAGGATTACGGCAAATTAAAAAAAGGCACAGCATTAATTAGAAAGGGAACATTAAAAATGCCTCTTTCTAGAGCTGACTTAGACAAAATTTACAATACTAAGAATTCAATCGAAAGCTTTGAAGGAACCATTCAAATAGAGTTATCAAAAACTGAAAGTATAAACAACAATCAAATAGTGGTACAACCATTAGCTGAGTTACCTTCGGATAGGGCTAGAGCCAAGATTGAAAGAATAATTGCGGTAAAAAGAAAAGAGGTAAATAATGAAACGGCCAGAATAGTAATTCCACCCATCCCTAAATTTATATTTGATTCTCCTACACCCTATGAGAATAGAACTTTGGAAACACTTGAGGAGAATCTGAAATCAGTAAGGGAGACATATTTTGATGATGACATGTTTGAACTTAGTTCAAAGCACAGTCAGAAAATAAACATCAATTTATTAAACAAAGGGAATCAATACCTTGAAGATTGTACAGTTCAACTTTTTTTCCCAAAACTAGAGGAATTATTTCTTTTGGATAAAATATACAAGGAGCCTCAACCAGAGCCAAGCGTAATTACTCCTTCCTATTTAAGTATTGTTGCAAATTCGGCATCCTATGACGATATTCATTATCCCGATTTTTCTAAGCGAGAAGATTGTTATTTTTTTGAGTCCAATATTGGAGACTTAAAACACAATCTGCCAACTGAGGTTTTTTCTGTTCCACTTAGACTGGTCTTTATAGGGGTATCTGCTAGTAAAGAGTTTACAATTAAGATTAAGATATTCGGAAAGAACTTGGTTGAATCTATTGAGGATGAACTTAAAGTAACCTTGCTACAATCTACTTAGGTAATAAAAATCGGGAGTTCATTTCTTTCTTACCAACTTAATTGGTTTGAAATGTGCAGTATCACTTTTGGACTTAGCCGATTGAATAAAATCGATCCCAATCTTAATATTCTCTTGAATACGTTTAAATAGTTCCAAAGGAATCAAATTTCTAAGTATCTCCTGTGGCTTCATATTATCTCTAAACTCAAACCATTCATCAAAAATCTTTATTACGCATAGGGTCTTTGAAGGGCCAACAATTATTCCTCCTTCAACTTGATTTCTTATTGACTTATTGAATCCTGCCATGTTTTCATTAACTACAGCTACCATATCATCGGATATCACCCAAGTTTCTAGTTTGCTCATCCAATCTCCTTTTACTTCTATCCTTGATACCCCATTTTTTAAATTATTCTTGAAGTGACGATGTAATTTTTCATCAACGGAAAAATTTGTTGCATTGGAATTTAATTCAGTAAATGATAAATATTGAGCGGTCTTGAATTCTCTTATTTCTTCTGGTTCAATCTTCCTAAGAATTGAAAAAAACATAGTTAGAAATATAGGTTCTAAATCTTCTTTAATTACCTTCTTTTCGAGTTTTAGGATTGGAATTTGTGGTTTATCATCCTTATCGGATACGTTTCTTGTCAAATGAAAGTCGATATCTTTTTCACCATTCCAGCTAATGGTGAAATGTACATCTTTTGGTAAATTTTTATAACCAAATGATAGCAGATGCGGATTAAGCTGAACCCATCCTAAGCCTTTAATCTTGAACCTATTGATTTTTTTGTCTTCCTTTTTCAATTGTGATATTACCTTTTAGCTTAGTTTTTCACAAATTGAATCAACCTTAGCAGTTAGCTCATTGAAAAGAAAAATATTAACATCAGTATTTGTCTTGCTACTTAGATATTTATTTAGGCAGGCATTGAACTCTTGTAGAAAAGGCAAATCATTACTTAGGTAATCTTTAACATTTGTCGAGCTATATCTTTTATCTAAATTCTGATTAAAATTATCTATTGTCTCATTATTTGCCTGCTTTAAGGAATCGAATAAACCTATAGGTGTTAAATATTGAAACATCTTATCGTTAAAAAAGAACCTCTTGAAAATCTCATCTAACTCCTCAGAGTCATTTTTATTGATAGTTTCAATTAACAGGTTTCCTTTTTGGGTTTCCTTTTTGGCTTTAATTATTTGATGGGCATCTTTGATCTTTTCAGCGATAAATTGATCATCATCTTTAATCCCAAACCTTACAAACATTGAATCGAAAAGGTCTTCGTTTATCTCGTCTCTTTTTTGAGATATTTGTATGCCATTATCAAGAGTATTTTGTATTTCTGATTTTGTAAAGTTGATTAGCTTACTTTCAGAAAAGAAATTGAAAAAATTGGACAATTGTAAGTAGTCATAAAGAAAATATTTGCCCTCCTCTGCTAACTGGTATACCTGTTCAAAAGACTCTTCAAATTCAGTATTTGATAAATGTCTAAATCGATACGTAATTATTTTTCTGTAAGCAAGAGTTTCTGGTGGTACTTCTTCAGGGTGTCTTTTCTTTAATTCGTCAACGAGTCTATCCTTGTCAAAGTAGCCTGTGAGAACGTATTCATAAATTGATGGATAAAAGAAGTATTGGTCTATTTTATCGTTTAAATATTTATTATAAAATACCTCTAAAGGGCTTTCAGTTTTTTCTTCTTTTTCGCTATCATCTTTCTTAAAATGACCTAGATAACCCTTTTTTTCAGGAACTTGAAAATTAAATGCGGCATAGGTGGAATTTAAAGAATTATAGCCTTTATAATCCTTGTAGTCACTTGAAGTTAATTTTCCAGTTTTGAACTCAAGAGTAATTATTAAGGTGAACATCACCACCTCCTTATTGAATTTATCAAAATCCTTAATGATAGGATAAAGGCCATGTAGTAAATCAATATAAAATGAGACTTTCCTTAGATTATCTTCTTGATAGCTCTTCAATAAATCAAGGACAAAGTCTTTTTGACCATCTAGGAAGTTGTAGAAATCCGTATTCTCAGTTTCATATTTCTTAAATAATAGAGGGAGGGTCTTAGAAACATTGTTTCGATACGATAGAACCCTACCGATTACTTTTTCTTTTATATTGTTATACTTGTCTTTTTCCTTTTCATCGATTTTGGACTCATCTGAAAGTATGACTACTTTTAAACCCTTATGTTCAACATAATTATTGATGAATCCGAGAACTTCAGGTGTAGCTATTGAGCATCTTTCTAAATCATCAAAGCATACAACATAGGTGTTTAATTTTTTAGAATCTACTTCTATATCTTTTATAAGGTTATTTATGTCAACATTTCCTAGCGAACTGGATAGAGTAGCTATTAAAGTCTTACCTATATTACCAGTTTTGGAGTCTAAAACATTAAGAAAAGGAACAATTTTTATTAAGAATTGATATTTAAGATCCTCAATTTTATTTATCCCATTTAGTGAGAGATAAATAGGTTTAAATTCTTTTTTTGCACATTTCTTAGCTAGAGTATTTTTCCAAAAATAAGTCTTACCACTACCCCACGAACCATCTATAAGTAAAGCATAATTAGTACTTGCTGTACTCAAATAATTTTCAAAAGTTTCTTCTATATAATTGCTATCCATGACGTTTTGTCCTAATTTTTGTGGGAAAAGTACGATATTAAAAGATGGGCAGCAATTGGTCGTTTTCAGCACTCTTTACATTACGCTTTTTGACCATCATTTTTGAATTGCTGTTGAACTCCCTAGATTATTACCACACTTGGTCGTACTCTTTACAAAATCCGCTTTTAGTAAAGAGTTTTAAATATTTATTCTTTTGTATAAGTTCTCAATTTCCCATTGAGCCCTCTAACCCTTAAATATTTATAATAGGTTGCTCTAGAAACATCTACTCGATCACAGATTTCGGAAACGGTCAGCTTACCTTCCTTAAAGTACTGTTCACAGATTATGGCTTTTTGCTGATTTTTTTTACTAAGTCCTTTGGGTGCCCCAAATACCTTGCTCCTAGCTCGGGCGGATGCCAGACCAGCTTTCGTCCGTTCAATAATTATATCTCGTTCTAATTGTGCTAGTGCAGCAAATAGGTTTACTATGAATTGTGAATGCGATGACTTATCAGTAGTATCCAGAAAAGGCTCTGTAATACTCCGGAATTTGATGCCTTTCTCATTTAGTTGATTA
>TARA_R110000744_G_scaffold27783_3_pt1 | contig 14605 bp, 2 predicted proteins | sample TARA_R110000744 | Tara Oceans TARA_R110000744 (sample SAMEA4398083) | marine metagenome | biome: Polar Biome; feature: [DCM] deep chlorophyll maximum layer (ENVO:01000326); material: water (ENVO:00002006), including particulate matter (ENVO:01000060) such as... | depth 36 m | reverse complement strand
TTCTTCCTTTAAAATAACTTGGTCATCTCGAAACTTTTTTGTTTCTGTTTCTGTTCCTGATTCATCTGATACATTGTTCAACAGTAAATCCATTAAACCTTGTAAACCTAACAAAGCTTCTGTTTTAGCTGTAACATATACACTACGTATACTATCTCTATTTTCAAAAGACTCAAGGTCATAACCAAACTGGTTAGCTCTTTCTTGATGAGGTTCCGTTGTGGCGTTATCAGAATAAGCAGAGTCTACAGGAACTGTAGATTTGTATAGTTTATCTATTGGTTTCTTTGATTCTGGTTCAAACTTTTTATCACTTGCAAAAAAGTTAGTTTGAGGTTCAGTACTACCTGACTTAAGAGCTTGTTCAACAAGTTTAGCATTGTTAGCTAATCTTTCTTCTTCAGCTTTTTTAGCATTGAGTTCATTTATTGCTAATTGGAACCTATCAATGATAGCCTTCCTAGCCTTGTACTCTGCTCTCATAGCACTTAGATCTTCAGTTAATTGATTAACGTCATCTAAAGCTTTTAGAAGCAGACTCTCATTTATGTTAGTGTCTTTAGATAAATCAGAAGTAAGAGCAAAATTAGCCATCTCTTGCTTTAACAGGGGCCATGTTTCTTGTAAGTTTTCACCAGATGCAACTTGATCTAATAAATCACTAAGGTATTCAGAGTAATCTTGATCTACAATGTATGTACTCTTAATAGCATTTCTGAAGATTTTAGTTGCTGACTTGATAGCTTTCTTAGTAACATCAGAAAGCTTTTTAGCTTTATCTATGGCACTGCTTAAACTAACACCATTGTCTTTTAAAAGTTTCTGTTGATCTTTTAACTCTTTTATAAATTGTTCATTGTCTTCACTAGAATCTGACACCTCTTCAGAGAAAGACTCAAAGTATTCTATATTAAACTCATTCTCATCTTTTAAAGCTTCTAAAGATTCTATCTCAGCTTCAATCTCAGCTTGCATTTTAGTAAGGCTGTTTAACGATCTAGTAAAAGATTTAGTTGCTTTAGAAAAGTTAAGCTTGATCTTCTCTCCAGTTTCTTTCATCTTCTGGATATTCTTAAGATCTTCTTTTACTTTAGCTAATTGTTCAGTTTGCTTTGCTAGTTTTTCTGTTATATTTTTTAACTCCTCTTTTGCTTGTTCTCCAAGTTGAGCAATCAAACTAAGTCTATCTTCTCTAGTCTGCTTAAGACCAGTGTCCATATCTTTTATTTCTTTGGAAGTCATGAAAGACTCCCTAGCATCTCCCTGTTTTCTGTCTCTTACAGAACCAACTTGTCGCACCTTAGCATACTTAAAATCTCCTTGAGGTTCAAAGTCTTTACTATTTACAACCTTACTTGTAACTTTTCCTTTTGGATCTAAGTATACAAAATATAGCTTACCATCTTTATACTCAAGCCTACCCCTTCTTTTTCCACCAAAGTTTTTACCAAAGTTGTATTCAAACATTTCATTTCTATGCTCAAAGAAAAAATTAGCAGTTGGGTTATCTTTTAATAAACTTTCCTTACTTACGTTAAAATTTTCAAACTGATCAGCTGTAACGGTTGAAACCTTCCCTGTATCTAAATCCTTAATTTTTATTTTATTATCTTCAGTAACACCTTCTACAACAAACCTAGAAACTTGTATCTTTTTATCGATAGGGTCTTTAGAATAGTCAACTCCTTTCCCAGCAAAATAAGTTGTACCAATTTCAATATCTCTTTCACCCCTCTTAGTTTTTATTTTAATAGTTTGTTTTGTAGCAAGAGGTGAATCTTCTGAAACCTTAGCCTCTTTAAAGTTTGAAGGGTTAGCCTTTATATCTTCATAAGTATTAAAGAACTCTTGTCTTCTAAGAATCATCTCAGAAGCATCCTTTAGTTTTTCCTGTAACTCGTCTTTTGAAACACTATTTAGATTTTCAATCTGAGCGTATGCTTTATCAAACTCCTCTAAGTTACCTTCTAGTAAGCTTTGAGTAAGACCTACAACATCAATACCTGCAGCAGTTAACTCTTGAGTAATTTGAGGTATGCGTTGATCATAATCTGCAACCTTACCAGATGTATATATCATTTTATTGATTACATCTTCATCATATAATGGAGCCCCTTTATCATCTCGCAACGCTGAATAACGCAAGTTCATAGACTGCCATAAAGTATTTATGTTATTTGAAGTTTGTTCAAACTTTTCAAGTCTCTGTATAAAGCTTTCTGCTGTATCTGATTCTAAAGCCTTACCTTCTGCAATCAATTGATTAAATCCTTCTTTTGTACTAGCTAGTTTTTTGTACTCAGCAATCTCAGCTTTTACTAAATCAAGTCTTCCATATTTAATTCTAGGAGTTAAATAGTTTATTATGTAGTCAGCTTCTAAGTCTTTACTTTCTAGAACTCTACCATCTTTGATAGCGTTCATTCTTTCTTTTTGTAAAACAGCAGCTCTTTCTACAGAGTCATTTGTTTCTTGCGTAAATTTAGAAAAAGCAGTTTTTAAGTCACTAGAGTTTAGTGCACTAATAAGGTTCTGAGTATTTTTATTCTTTCTTCTAGCTGCACCAATCTTTCCAGGACCCATCATTATAGCTCCAGAGATACCTCCAATAAGTGCATTCTTTGCACCCTCATCACTAAGCATCCCATCCTTAATACCTACACCAAAAGACTCTACCCAACTAGCTGCTTCTCCTTGTGATTTCTTTTTATAATAATCTTTTGTAGCTACAGCTGCAGTAAATTGACTAACCTCCTCAAATGCTTCTGAATAAGAAAACAAGTATGGATTTTTAACAGCTCTTCCAAGTGTAGCTAGTTTAGGATATTTAGACTTCTTAGCTATATATTTTCCTCCTTCTTGTACAACATCACCAGCCTCTCTAACTAATCCATTAGCAATATTTTTTTCTCCCCTGTATGTACTTCCTAGTATTTTAGGAAACTGTATATAGTTAGTAGCTGTAAGTAATGCAACGTTTGCTAAAAAAGCTTTATTACCTGCACCAGCAGCAGCTTCTTCAATCCTTTTCATATCAGATGCTGCAGGAGTATAACCATTCTCATCTATAAACTCTTGAACCAATGTATCTTTTAATTCATGCATATTATGCATAGCCTCAATACTTGCTTCACCACCTGTTGCAAGTCCTGCAACTACAGCTCTTCCTCCTGCATTCATTGAGTTATACCCACTAGCAAACTTTTTATTAAGATCTAAAAGTTTTCCATATGCATTAGCTGCCTTTCCTGTGTTACTAGCTAACCCAGCTTCTGTAGCAGAAAGAACCTGAGCACCTTTTCCTGCAGCAAATAATCTAGCAGTAAGAGGAAGGGCTTTAAGAGCACTAGTAAATGCAGCACCTGATAATGCAGCACCTGCTGCAAACCCTAAGTTCTTTACAACACCATCCCATAAGAAGTTAGATGTAAAAAAATAATCAGGATCATACCAGTTAGCATTTCTTTCTGCTTTTGTATAATAGTTAGGCATAGAGTCTTCTAAACCTTTGTTGAACTCATCTAAACTTCTAGTAAGATCATTATCATAGAATGAAGAAAATTCACCAGTCTTACCCCACTGAACTGCACCATATGCTAAATTTACTGTACTGTTTATAAATGTTGTACCCATAAGGCCTAAACCTTTAGTAACACCATTGATAGCTTTATCAAATGAACTTTGACCTAATGCTTCAGCCTCCTCCATGTCATATCCAGGAAGGTAACTTTGATATCTACCAGTTCTAGCTTCTGCAAACTTATCCAAAGTAGCAGATTCAGGAGCAAACCCTCTGTCTCCTGGAGAAGCTAAGTAGTTCTCAAGATTTCCAAGGCTGTTAGAATTTGAGTCACCAGGAGTCGTTGCATACCTACCCTTAGAAGAATATCTAACAACATCGCCCATAGAACTTGAAGCTTCATATCCTCCATATTTTTCTTCCATGAAACCTTCATCTAATGGAGAAGTTGGTGGAGGGGTTGATGTATTAGGTACACTTTTACCACTTTGAGCTTTATCTACTGGATTATTTTTCTTCATGATAAATTTCTAATTATCGTATTGTTGAGCTTGTTCTTTAAGAAAGTTCCTATAACTCACTGTTTTATTTTCAGATATCTTTATAGTTGCATCATTAATGTTACTTGGCATTTCATTATTTCGTATTTTACTTGCATTTAATTTTTGATAAATCAACTGTTCTAAAAGAGGAGCTCCATTAGAATCTCTAAGATCAAACAATTCAACTGCACGTTCTGGTGATACCTGAAAATTTAACGTTGTTAATTCCATCGTCATAGGGTCCATTACCATCATTTGTGAAACTAAAGATTCTGTATCATTAGGATCTTCAACAGTACTAAAGTTCATCCAAGCTCTGTAACTATTAGTTAGTTGAGGAAAATCACCTGAATTTGTACTATATTGAGCGTTAATTGTATTTGTATCATATTCTCCATCTACACTTGTAGTATAATAACCTCTAGGTTTTGCAACAGTTTCCATAACTGGTTGTCCAAGTACAATGTTTTCAACTTCCATTAATTCTGGAAGAGTCTGTAAAAGAGAAGGTAAAATTTCATTATTATAATATTGCATTCTAGGACTAGGGTTAAATCTTCCTTTTGTAATTAGTTGAAATTGTTCTACAGGAATAGGTATACGATTACCATTTATTATTAAACCTTGTGAACCGTCTTGATTTGTATATACACTTGCTGTACTTACACCATTTTCTAAAATAGCACTCATCTCAGAAGCACTTCTTACATCACCATCTTGAGCTATTTCAGTTGGAAGCAGACCACTTTCTGCAGAATTTGCTAATGTTATAAGCTGACCTATTGTATTCTCAATATCTTTAAAGTTATCTTTATTTATTCTAGATGTTCTTATTAAGTTTACTTGCTCTTGATTAACATACTGTTCTTCCATCCAAGTATTTCGTATGTCATACACCTCTCCCATCACACTATTTATTTGATCTGCCCCTTTTACAAATCTATTCAGTGTTGCTCTATTAAGTACATTACTGTTATCAAAACTACTATAACCATCTTCACCAAGAGGCATGTCTGGATATCCATCTGCCATCATATCAGAACCTGATTCACTTACTAAGTATAGGTTGTCAAAGATTACACGTTCTATCCCTTTAAGTTCTTTCTTAGCTCGAGACAAATCACTGTAATAGTTTTTTGACGAGAACGGATTATCAGTAAATTTCTGATCAGTTATCTTTGGATAACTTCTTTCAAATTTTCTAATCATCGTTGCAATGTCATTAACTGTAACTTGCTCACCACCAACTTCTATATACTGATAACCACCAGTATCATCAAAAAACTCATTTGGGGTATCGTCTCCATAGCTATTATTCCCTGCAAGTACCGTTGCATCATATTCAGTAGGTACTTTATAAAGCTCATTAGCCATTTCTTCAATTGATGTATCTCTTATCGTAAGTGTCTGTAATTTTTTATTTAGTTTATTTATCTTTATAACAGCATTTCTTATATTAGCATCTTCAATAGCAGAAGGGTTTTTCGCTGCTTCTATGATAGCTTGATCATCTAATCCAAGATTGTAAAGTTGTTGTTTAGTATTATTAACAGCAGCTTTTGTATCTGCAGTTACATTCAAAGCATCCATCATAACTTCAGTATTACTTCTTTCAACACCCGATCCCTCTGTGTCTGGGGGTAATACTATATCACCAAATACTCCTTCTTTTGCTAGTCCATCTTGTTCTTTTTTATATTTAAATTCTCTAAGCTTTTGAGCATACATAGCATCCCAATTACTTTGAGTTTGTGCAAACTTTCTTTCAAAATTCTCTTGAGTTTTAAAAGGGCTAGTATGAAAAGTTGTTGATTGAGTTTCACTAGCATATGCATTAGAAGTATTATCAAGATAGTTCATTGTATAATACTGTGCTTGTGAACCATCTACATCACCACTTTCAAACCCTGAAGATACAGAGTCATACTCATTTTTTAATTGAACTGCTGCTGCATCTATGTCTCTGATTTTTTGGTTTGCTATATTTTGCTCATCAGGAGACAAGCTGCTTAATATGCTTGTATATTTTTCTCTTCTAGTAGTGAGTTTTAGAAAATCTTCTTGATATTTTGAATTTATATCAGAAATATATTGATCAGGAGATGTACCAGAGTATTTATATTGACCATCAATAGCTAATTGTCTATAAGCTTGGGGACTCAGTCCAGTCTTAAGTGCTGAAGCTATTCTTTCTTTACTAATCCCCTCTACCTTTCTTCTAGTTATAGCATCGTAAATTATATAATTACCTTTACTATCTTGTTCTACAGCTACATCACTTGTAGTAACCTTACTTGCTAAAGCTTTTATTATAGCTACAGAATCTTTTGTAACATCTACATAAGGAGAAGTATTAGCACTATATTTAGAATCTTGACTAGGATTATCAAACCACTTGTTTACATCTTTTTGAAAAGCTGCTTGATTAGAAGGAGACCATTTTCCTTCTGAGTCAAGTTTCTCTACAGCTTCTAAATCTTTTTTGTACCTAGCAGTATTTGAAACAGCATTCATTATACCTGGATCTTTTACTATTTGATTAGTCATTCCGTTTACAGAACTAACTAAAGCAAAATTAGAAAAATCTCCACCAGCAACGTTAGTCAATTGACCACCTAGTTGATTAAGTTTTGATTGTAAGTATTGTTTATCTTCAGGTCTAACAATATCAAGCCCAGCAATATTGTCAATACTCTTCTGTATCTTCTCTACTCCTTGATCATAACGTTGTTGCTTGTACATACCAACCTTCGCCATAGCTTCAACAGGAAGTGTCTGTACGTATGGATTAAACTTAATGTTGGGGGAGTCTTTATATGATGCCATAATTTAACAAATGTAATAGGATTATACTCCTTATGCAAACCAGACTAACTAGTTTTGGTAAAGTTTTATAATCGATTTTATTATAAATTTCTTATTTCTCTTAAAATATTACTATTCTTATTATTTTTCGTAACCTTTTTTCCATATCTACCTTGTGCAGGAATTTCTTCTAATTCTTCTACTTCATCTTTCTTTTTATTTTTATTAGTAAATAAATTTATAAGATTGTTTCCATAGTTCATATACTGACCAAGGTTATTGTTTCCACTAATATTAGACATTAGCCCAAAAGGATTAATTCCTTGGTTTGTTCCAGGTACACTAAAAGGACTTTGACCTGTTTGTTGAACTTCTGTCTGATAGTTATTATTAAATCTAAATGTAGGATACATATTAGCATACACTTTACGCATTGCATTATCTCTTTGATTCTGCAACTCTTTATCAGCTATAGACCCTAATGCATCTATATTTTGTGTACGTGTATTAGCTACAGCCTGAACAGATCTCTCTGCTTGCCTATCGAAGATTCCTAAGTTTGCAAGTCTTGTTTGGTTTATAATGTCTCTGTTTTTTGAATATACATCAGATTTCATTTTTTGATTTGCTATAAACTCAGTCTCATTTATCTGATTTAACTGTGATGACAATTGACCCTTGACTAATGCTAATGCTGCAGGATTATTTTCTAAAGCAGGATTTTTATCAAGTGTTCTACTCATACTTATTAAATCATTTTTTTGAGCTTGAAGACTTATATCATAAGGAACACTTAAATCACTTTGTAATCCTTGAGCAGGCACAGGTATATACTGATTAGTTGCTAATGCATAACGCTCTGCAAGAGTCTGGTTTACACCAAGAGGTACATCTTCTATTGGGCGTTGGAAGTTAGGTATAGGAAACCCTGATTGAGGAGTAAAGGTTGTACTCTTAGTAGTAGTTTCTGGTTGTTCCAATATAACTTTTTCTTGTACAGCCTCTTTACCTTCTACTGGTTCAGTATACATAGCAGTTTTAGTTTCTTCTCCAAACTTACCATCTACTTTAACAGGTTTAGTGTCAGTACCTTTTACTCTTTCGTTAAATTCCTGTTGGAATCTTAATACATCTGGATTAACAAACTTACCTTCAAATGTTACTGGATCTTTACTAAGGTCAATGTCCCCTTTAAACCAAGTATTGTTTGCTTTTACAGCGTCAACATCTTTTTGTGTTGTATTTCCATATGTTCCTGACTCATTAGCACTTTGTCCTTCAGGTGTATATCCTAAAGAATCACCTGAAGCCTCAACAGCTTCTACATTTTCCCCATCTGTTTTTACATAAATATTACTATCTCCTTCTTGAACATATCCATTTTCCTCCAACTCTTCTTCAGTCATCTTAGTTTTAGGAATTTGTTTTTTATCAAAGTCATCACTAGTTATACCAGTCTGAGCTTTAGGTACACGTTTTCCATACTTAGCCATTTCAGAGTTTTCTATCCTCATAGGATCTTTAACCATTTCACCCTTCTTTATAAACTTATTAGCATCCATACCATACTGATCAAATGTTTCATTCATAGTATTCTGTAACTCAGCTAACATGTTCTTCTTCTCAGCAATAGACTTTAGTTTCATATCTGAACCTTGTAATACAAGATCTGCAGTATTTCTTTCTAGTTGACCAATTGTTGTGTAGTCCGATTCTAATCCTAGATCAGCAACTTTTTCTTGTCTTCTATTAATCTTAGCTTCTTGTGGATTTAGAATATTACTTACGTAACTTTTGAACTTCTTACCTTTTGCTCTATCATCTTCAATTAATGGTACTAAATTATCTGGAATATACATATCTCCATATACAACTAAGTTTTCTTCTTCTCCACCTTGCTTAAGTTTTTGCATAGGTTCTCCACCTTCAATCTCTACAGATGCTTCATTATTATTAACAGAATTCTCACCATATGCAATACCTTGTCCTGTTTGTCCTGTTCTAGGATCACGATAGCTATGTGAGTTTGCATTTTTAGGTTCAACACTTTCACCACCAGCATAAGGGTTATAAGAAACTGTTTCAAGTTCTCCACCCCATAAACTTTTAAGTTCTCCACCCATAGCCATTGTATCTAATGCAGAAGGATTAGGTGAAACATAATCACCTCTCATATTACCACCACTTCTATAAGCAGGAACTTTACCTCCATTCTTTACATGGGAAGCAAAACCTGCTTGAATAGCAGGAGCTACAGAATTATATGCCATTTCTTCAGTGTTTCTTGCAGTTGCATCATTCTCTACTTTCTGTCTTCTATCATTTCTATCAAGCAAATCTCCTGCAGCAGATCCAAGGAACCCACCTACAGCAGCACCTGCTGGACCAAAGGCACTACCAATAGTACTACCTATAGTACCACCTATATCAGAACCAGCATCATTATTTACACCAACTGCTCCTGCAAGTTGTGTACCTGCTGCACCACCCATTCCTCCACCATATGAAATAGACCCAGCATCAAATCCAGTAAATCCACCTTGAGCTTTTCTTAAGTAACCACCAGGTTTAAATTGTTTTTGTTGATTAGGATTAACAAGAGGCATGTATTCACCAGTAAACATTCCACCATCTTGTGCTTTATACATTCCACCATGTTTAAGTACATTTGTACCTACACCATATACTGGAAAGAATTCTTCTCCTGTATTTGTAAAATCTTCAGGACGTACATATTCTCTTTCTATTTTTTCAGGCATTGTTTTAGATGCCTGTAAAGCAAGCTCAGATACTTGTCTTCGTTGCTTTGCAGAACCTAATGCCTCTTTTTGAGCATCTATCTTATCTTTAATTTTTATAACATCACTTACAATAGGAATTCCAAAGTCTTGAACTGCACTAGAATTTAGAATGTTACCTGCTTGTTCCATACCTCCTGCACCTTCTTGTATACCAAGAAACTGATTACCTGGTGAACTATATGCTTCTCCTTGAACTCCAACATCTGGGAAGTTCTGATTTGGAGAAATAGGAGGGATTGAATCTTGAGCTTTTGGTGGGTTATTTCCCCAACCTTTTTTATCAAGAATTAAATGTTCTTTTAATGTTTTAACTTGTTTACCCTTTCCTGTTTTTGGATTATACATCATGTGGGCTTTAAACTTCTTAGTTGTTCCACCGTTCTTTTGTACTATTCCAGTCACCTCTAGATCACCTGCCATAGCATCTGATATTTTTTGACCATCACCACCTGTGCTACCAAATGTGCCACCACCTGTATCACCACCCATATCAGAAAACTGACTAGCAAATCCCATAACTGAATCCATAAACCCTGGCTTCTTTCCTTCTTCACCTTCTGACTGATAACTAGCCATCTGAGCATTATACATCGCTTCATCCTTAAGCTCTTTTGTACTTTTACCACCTGTTAACCTAGAAACACTATCATTCATGTACTCCTGATCAATACGAATAGGTGTAAGGTTTGATTGTGGAGTACGTGTGTTAGAAATCATAGTCCCTACATTTGCCTTCTTAGCTTTAAGTTTCTTTAGAGCTTTTCCATGTTTTTTCACAAAGGCTTCCTCAGAAGGAAACTTCTTGTAAAACTCTGCTTCAGACTTAACGCCTGCTATTTTTAAAAATTCAGCTTTCATATTAATTGTATTTATCTAACCAGCCTCCTGGTTGTGGGGTGTTGTAATTCGTAAAGTTAGTTAATTGATTTAGTTCTACCAAAGAACTACCGTTTTTTGCCATCATAGAAAGATCTGATCTAGAGTTATCTATAGATGCTATGTTATTCATTAACCATATAAGATCTTTCTCTTTATAGTTTTTTAAAAGTCTTTTCCTGATAAAGCTATCTTTTCCTTTTTTCAATAGGTCTTTAGTGATATCTTCCTTACCTGCATCATAAACACCTTGTTGAAATAATTCAAATCTAAAAGCATCTAAGTCTGATTTATTTTCAGTAGCCTTTAAATCATGTTTAGTTTGCCCTTTATATTTTCTAAGTCTAGAAGTTAACTCATTAGTATCATAGTCATTTAATAAAAACCTTTCGTCAGGTGAAGAAGGAACATCTCCTACTTTTGGGATAGTATCTAATGCAGCATGTCCATACTCATGAGCTATTATAGAGTTTTTATCTATTCCGTACTCAAGAGCTTGCGGGTCATCATAAATTATAGTATTTAACCTCTCATCATATTTAGACCCTTGAGTACTGTAAGGTTGATCATAAGCTCTTTTATTCAAAGTTTCCAAGAATGAAAGTTCTCTGTTTTGTTCTATATAATTAGTATTATCTATATTGTTGCTTCTTTTAGTTACTTGACCTTCTACATCATTATAATTAGATGACGTTAACCTTTCTTTAAATTTAGGTGAGTTTATATAATTACTCATAAAATCTTTTACAACGTTATCTCCACTCTGTGCCATAGGGTACTCTGTGAACTTAGTAGCTCCAGGGAATGTTTGTGTACCTGTATTAGCTTCTACTATTCTTGGTTCTCCTACATCTGGTACAACATATAATGGATTATCTCCATAACCATGTGTAGCCATAGTGTTTCCTGAAATCTCTGTTATTTTTCCTGGGTGTGCCCATTGTCCCATATCATCTTTTATAACTCCTCCTTTTTTGAGTTTTCTTAAACCATATTGAGGAAGCATTACTTTACCACTTGAATTTTGAAAAAAAGGTCTTAATAGATCATCAGGAAGTTTTATTTTAGATATATTAGTATCAATTTGATTGTTTAAATAAGCTGCTATGTTCTCATTTATTCCCCTAGTCACTGATCTAGAACTATTACCTGCTGCCCTATTTATGTTACCCATAGGATTCATTGGTTTATATCCTAAAAATATAGGATCTGCAACACCTTTCATTTTAGAACTAAAAACTTCATTCAGTTGAGGTAAGTAAGATTGATAAGATGTATCAGTTGACCCTGTGAATATGTCTCCTTTAGTACTCATTCTAACTCTAGCTCTAGCATCTTTAACCATGTTTGCAAAATCTCTTTTACTAGTATTTGGGCCTAGTTTTACCATTGGAACTAACTCTTCTGTAAAACCACCAGGTTTAACATAAGGGTACGATGATATATTAGCTAAGTCTTGACCACTTAAATCCTCTACATCAGTAGTAGAGTTTTTAGGAGCTGGTTTAGATTGTCTTACTCTATTTGGAATTTCTGTTACAGCTTCATTGATTTGTGACTTTTTAGTAGCTACATTATTAGTAGCTACATTATCTACATCATCAGAAATGTTACGAACCATAGTATCAATATCTACACTAGGTCGTGAAGATGTTGAAGGTCTATTTAAATTAAATCCACTAATATCTGGATTTAGTTGAACAACACCGTATCTATTAACATTTTCTATAGCCTGTTCTACACCTTCTTCAGTAGAATCTAAAGTTCCAACTACTTTTTTAGGTTTACTATTAATAGAGGTAAGATCATCTAACTCGCTTTGTAATTGTTTTTTATTTTTATAGAATATTGATTCTAAAATTGGATCATCAAGATTACTTTTTAAAGCTCTTTCTAAAAGAACCTGTCTACTTCCACCCATTTCTCTAAGAGTCATTACCTCATCTATGTTCTTAAGTATATCAAACTCAGAAGAATCTAACCTAGGTAAATCACTAGCTTTTGTAATCCCTTTAACTCTAGATGCATAAGTTTCTCTAACTTTCTTAGGTAACTTATCTAAAATCCTAGAAAAAATATTATTCATCTCTATATCTGGCTTGCCATATCCTGCAGTCTCCCACCATGGAGCATTAATGTCTACAGGAGTTGTTTTTGCAGTGTTAAATTTAGATATGTTTTTAGTTTTATCAATTAAATCATCAGAATATTTTCCAAAAGCTTTAGCAATAGAGTTTAATTTAGGAGCAGCTTTTAATCCAAACTTAACAAGATCATCATAAAGTCCCACACCAATAAGATTTGATGGATCTGCAACTAAATCCATAGCTGTATTTAAAGAGCCTCCTACATCCCAACCAGGTTTATCTTCAAATCCATATAATTGAGACGGTATTCTTTGCATACCACTTCCAGGTAAAGCGTTAGAGAAATTATAATCATTTTCCCTTAAACCTTCTATACCTTCGACCATAGCAGCTTGAGGTGCCATTGCAGTTTCTAACGCTCCTTGTAAAAGTTGTCCTGGTATAGCTAAAGCATCTTTAGCAAGTCCATCTGTTGTTTGAGCCCTTCTTCTTACACCTCTTCCTATAGGTCCATCATCTTTAAAATACTCTCTATCTTGTTTACTTAAATCATTATAGTAAGGATACTTTTCATAGTCTACCCCTGCGTACATTACCATCTCATCTAACGGATTAGGCGCAAAAGCAAAAGCACCTGCATTATATGTTTCTCTATACTTAGCATCATAGTTAGAATCACCAGGATTTATAGTTTCATAAACAGGTTCTCCAGAAGTGTCTAATATATTAGTATTCACTCCTCCAAAGTTTCCAGTTTGAGCTTTTGGTACTTTACCTCCATTTTCATATTTATCTAACCAACCTCCGTTTTGTAATTTTCCAGTTTTGGAAAATGCATCTACATCTATACGATCTATAAGCCTAGTATAATCCTCTATATTTAACCCTTCACTTTCTGCCAGCATTTTTAAGTGGGACTTTAAATTTCCTTTTTTTGCTTGGTCTTTTAGATTTTTTATAGAATCAAGACTTAATATGTCTGTTTTAAATTGTTCTTTTGTTTTTAAAGGATCAATACCCTTAATAGTGTTTGTAATTTCTCTTGTTGGTGAATTTGTAAAAATACCTCTTTCAAGTACACCAGTAACTGGATTCATAGTTAATTGTTCAGCACCTGCAATGCTATATAGGTCTGATTCTTTAGTAGGTGTAATTGTTATATTATTAGGGTCTAATTTTCCTTCCCTAATTACATCACCCATAAGCATCCTATTAGTATTTAAAGGTCTTCCTATACTAGCTTCTAATCCAGATTGTGGTGCATAAATATGTCTACCAAGTACACGTCTGAAAGGAGTCTTGTAGTCAGTTGATCCAAACACTTTAGATTTATTCCACCATGTATTTTGATCTGAACCGTATCGTGCAGGATCTGAAGCACTTATATTTCCCTTATCGTTATGAATAATCCAATCATCAATAGGTTGAGAAGTAAAGTTGTGTTTAAAAAATTGTCCATCATATAGACTAGGGGCATCTTCGTCTATATTATATAATGTATTGAATTTATTTTTACGCTTAATAGTTGACTTACTATCATTTAACTTATGTATAAAATCTTTTGTGTTATCAATTAATTCAGTACGAGTTGCTCCTTGACTATTAAAATACATTCTACCACCTATATTAAATAAGTTTTGGTCTGGTGAAAATACACCACCATCAGGAAAATCAATAAGCCCTTTACTTTGTATATTAGGTGCAATTAATTGTTCATCTAATATTTTATTGTTATATAAATTTTTTGCTTTGGTTGGATTAACCTTAACATTATCTAAATATTTAGAAGTTGCTAATGCTCTGGCGTAATTAGGTAATTTATTTACATCTTTTGCATATTTACCATATTTTAACCAAGCAGGAACAATTGGAATTGCACCTAATCCTTCAAGTCCAGCATTTACATATTCACCCAAACCATCAATTCCTCCAGTTGCTGAATTAAAACTAAGAGGTCCTGCATTCTCAAATGTG
>TARA_R110000744_G_scaffold181079_3_pt1 | contig 14662 bp, 29 predicted proteins | sample TARA_R110000744 | Tara Oceans TARA_R110000744 (sample SAMEA4398083) | marine metagenome | biome: Polar Biome; feature: [DCM] deep chlorophyll maximum layer (ENVO:01000326); material: water (ENVO:00002006), including particulate matter (ENVO:01000060) such as... | depth 36 m | reverse complement strand
GAACTCAACTAGTTTATAAATAAAATCGTTTATCGATCTTACTGTTGTTCTGCTAATTTGAATTCCATAATTATGAAACTCTTCTTGTACTTTATGTTTATTTATCATCGTCTCTCCAATCAATTTTAATTTAAAGTGCGGGGTAGGAAACCAAAAAACCTACCCAACACTTGACCAATGCGCAATATGGTCTATGCTTTCTAACAATATTTAGTTAGAAACTAAGCCTTTATGTTCATTATTCCAATCTATTAATTTCTCCATCTCTTGATTTCTTAACTCTTGTACGATCTCAACAGCCTTTAATAGACCTACCATCACCAGTGTATTCTCCGCATAGGGATGGTTCTTTAACTTTCTATTTTTGTCGCGTATCTTTTGAACTTCTTTACGAATGCTCTTCAACGCTACTTCTGCTTTTATATCCATTATCCCTCTCTACATAAAGATCACCACCGTCAAATAGTTGTTCACACCTCGGACATTCCATGAACCAATCCATTTTAACGGTGGATGACATTATTTCTTTATATTCTTCCCCATATGTTTTTAGATAGACAGGTTCGTCTTTACTGGTGGTGCATGTTGGACAATAGTCTATATACACATCAAGCTCCACTATCTCTTTTTTGTCGTTTAACATAATTCTTACTTAATAGCTCTTGATGTAACTCTCGTGCTATTTCCCTTCTTGCTGACGGTGATGAAAGATTTCCATTTCCATACCTAGACAGAACCATAATCATATCCACTTCTATCTCTGGAATATCTTCTATTTGCTGTTCGTAATATACATCTGTTGACATATTCAATTCCTTAAATTTGTGCGAGGTAGAGAGAAGTATACGTGCATATCCTCTGGTATAAGTTCGTACCCCTCGCATTTTTTATTATTTTCACAAAGTAATCCATATTCAGATACATCGCCTTCTCCATACTCTTGCCAGACTAGTGGCTCGTTACAGTTTGGGCAATCCTTATCTGCTATATCTCCGCCTGTTATATAATTCATTTCTTCTTCTCCTGTACTCTAAATTTATCACCAATAGTTATTACGGTTACCCAAACCTCGTCATGGTAGTAGCATAAGTATATACCTAGTGGATACACAGTAATAAGACTAGCCATTAGCATAAATATAAAAATAATCATATTATCTCTCCTTGCTTTTTATATGTAAAATAATCATATGAGCCTCGAGTTTTGCGTTAGGGTGGAGTCTAGAATCTCGCCCAGATCTCGGTTCTCTCCGAGAGGAGGCTCATATGCATAGGGAATGTGCGCGGTGTTTCTGCCAGTTCCGCACCAAGATGGACTCTGCATTAACATGAACATGGACTGCATCTCCATTCCCTTAAATTTAAAAGGACTCGGCATTGGTGTTGATTCACTATCCACTATAAGGAATAAAATGAATAAAACGAAAACATAGTAGATCGACCAAGTCCCTTTATTAATTCTTTTCATACTGTTACAACGCCGATTCATTATAAAGGTTCCCATTTATTTTATAATATCTGTTACAGTCATTACTGGTCTATGTTTACAATGTCGGCAAACCATACGTGTATCTTTCCAATCTGTCTTTGATGCAAAACCGCATTCTAAGCATTCCAGTTTATACATTGTCATCTTACTTACCTGTTCTACCTGTGCATCACCCTTCTTTTTAAAATCCCAGTTCTTCAGACACATCTTCCAGTTCTTAATCTTGGATTTACCTCGAAACCATCCTACTGATTCATAGTGAGCATAGAACAATTCCGCACTACCCTCTGGGTCTACAATCTTAACTTCTTTAAAATAATCCTCTACCATCTTAACATCTTTAGGTTTTGCCCTGTATTTACTTATATTCTTAGGTTCTTGACCAAAATACTCTGGTAAAACTTTATATAATTCATCCTCCTCATCTTCAGAACGAATGAACCAAGTAGTCCATTGCGATTCATCTATATCTGGAAAACTAATCATATACGGATATTTAATTACCTTATGCATTTCTTTTTTTCTTCCCTGACATATTTGGTTCAAACAATTTACCACGCCAAAGGTCTATTGGTCTTTTACTTGGCGGTACTAAATGCCAGTTCCACCACCACCCATTGCCATGTTCTTTAAATAATTTTTTTCTATCTTTAATATAATCTGGATCTTTGGTTGGGTTATTACCACCTTTATATTTCCATTCTGTTTTATTTTGCCAATCGTATAGTTTATAACGCTCCATTACTTTACCTCTTTTGTTTTTTTTATTTGCCTTCTTATCAGTCTGTATTTTTCCTGTAACGCCATCTTTTTATCTTTATTCTCTTCCCTTGTTTCTAGGTGTGAATACATTTCAATACCGTTTAAACTTTTTCTATTTATAAAATCAATAAATTCAGTTGCTCTCATTTGTGTCCTTTATTTTCATTAAAATGTCTCATCATATATTCATAAACGTCTAATGTTTTATTTGTATCTAGAGGGACTAATCTTCTTTTCTTTTTTTTAACTTTTCCGTACTCCACATTATAATAAGTACCATCCTTTATTTTCTGATGTATATTTCCTTTAGTCCTCATTATTAATTATATCTTCCAATATTTTATCTGCTTTTTGTAAACATTCTCTTACCACTGCTAACATTTTACGATCTAGTGACCTATCATTATTAATAGCCAGTATCTTATCTGCCAGTAATACTAGTACGTCTTTTTTATCTTTTTTCATTTATTAAACATAGTAATAATTAAAAGATATATAATAAACAGCGCTATTGCAATAAATAATAAGGAAACAGAAAAAACCATTAAATCACTAATCCAATTAACTATTGTTATCATCTTTATTTTTCTCCTTTTTCTTCTTTTTATAATGCTTCTCTATCTGTTCATCTTCATAATGTTTATCTGCATCATTCCAGTTATTTAATTCTTTTAATTCTTGATAGTATTCCCCAGTTTTACTCATTATCTAGCACCTCCATTAAAAGCATCAACTGCATACATAATTGTATTTCTATCAATACTATTATTACGTTCCAGTTCCTCATTTACATAACTAGCGATATACCTTGCTAATTCTATATCCATCTCTTCTCCTTCCATTAATTGTTCTGCTAAGTCTGTTACTCCACTTAGACAGAATGGACAGAAAGCTACTGGTAGTACACCTAGATCGCCAACGATACCACCTTCTCCATCTAAGTCAAAGTCACCTTCACATATACTACAAATTTCTTTCTGCTCTTTCATTTTACTCTCCTTATTTATTTTCTATTACTCTTCTTATTTTATCTCTCACTTCGTCAAAATCAGTACAAGAACAGTATGTATTTGTATTTATTGATATTTTCTTACCTTCATCTTCCATCTGCTGAGATAATTCATAATTACATATATGAAATTCACTATCACGCAGTATTGCAATGTCCTGTTCAATTTCCTCTAAGAATTCTTTTGTTACTTCTATCATTTTACTTCTCCTTATTTTGGTTTTTTTTTTAGAAATGTATATCTGCGGGTACTACAAAAATACTATCATCTTTGTTTGGGTTCTCTTCCCCTTTATCTTCATATATACATTTCCATTTATTTAGAGTATCATTTAAATGACTTCTTTTTTTAATACCCTCTCCATCATCATCATACAACCAACAACTTGATCCTCTATATTCTCCTAATTGACTTAAATGATGGTGTAAGTTATTGGATGCTAGAAAATCAACTGGACTCTTACCTATGAAGTGTTTTTTTACTGCTTTTACGTGCCTACGTATTTCTTCTAGTGTTGATTTCCAACCATCACAAACTAGTTTTCTCCCCTCTTTTGATGTTAGCTTTGATACTGGCTTGTATTTATCTCCCCAGTAGCTACTTGCACCAGTATTAAATGTAGTATAGTAATCAAATGGTGCATTACCATCATCTCCTATCATATGATACATATTATCCTCTGCTTTGTCTAGTGCCTCCTGTTTTGAAGTAGCATAGACTATATTTCTAATTATCATGTGCATTTTGTTTCTCCTTTATGATTGTCTTACCCATACAGAAACTCTATTGTCTCTATGTTCGCATATTGCATATTTTTTATTAGCTTTCTCTAACTGCTCTATTGCAAACTCTAGATCATGTAATGGATCTGCACAAGTAAGCTGAACCCACCCCTCTGGTATGTTCATCGCAGTGTTAAATGTTTGATAATCGTTTCTTTGTGATATTTTCATTATTTACTCTCCTTTTGTGATCTACTCGAATTCTGGAAAATTACTATATGCCCAAAACCAAGTACGTGTTTTTTGTTGGTTGTTTTTTGCATTCCCTAATGCAATACTTAAACAATCTGATTTGTCATTATATGGTATAAATGCTATTATATCCTTAGGTTCATAGTATACTGCTACACACTGTACCCTACCAGTTCCAACGTGTTTTGTCATGCGTAATTCAATACTGGTGTTTGTTTTTAACTTGGTAAATGTTTTTACATTTACCCGTATGAATTTATCGTGATTTTTGTGTTCTACTACCAAATCGACACCATCATTATCACATTGTGGTAAATATACATTATATCCTTGTTTATGTAATTCCTTTCGTACTGCCAACTCTCCATAATATCCCACCCCCATACTATTACGTACACTATGTTTTGTTTTATCCATTCTAGTTACCTTTATTTTAGTTAAAATAATTTATGTTCTATGGATATAATTAATATTGTAATAACTACACCTAGTAAAAAACTTATCATACCGCTTAAAAATATTAAGAATCTGACTCTTTGTTTATCCATTCTAATTACCTTTATTTAATGGGTTTTTACTTCTCCAAAATCTTCCATTATAGCCAAAATATCCTATTTGTTTATTCTTTTGATTAATCACATCTATAAAACCCATATTTCCACCACCTAAGCCGTTTTCTTCTCTCCATTTATAAAACTCTCCCCTCATTTCTTTTAGGGTGTTTTTAGATACTTTTATTGGCTTTTTATTTATTGGGTGTTGCCAGTATCCGCTATGATATGAAATATCGGGATTTGGGCAATGTTCTAATGTCATAGTGTATTTCATTCTATTTACCTTTATTTAATTTGTTCATATCTATATAACTACGTACATGATAAAAAGTTCCCATATATCTTTTACAGTATTAAAAAAGCTAGGTACGTGCCTAGTAAAAACCCTACCATACCGCTTAGAAATATAAAAAACCTAGCTTTGATTAATTCGTTCTCTAGATCAGTTATTTCCTGTTCTATTAACCTATAATCTTCTTGTAACTGGTCATAATCATCTTTTAATATTTTAGTATAGTCTAGCATTATTTACTCCTTATTTTAGTTACCTGTAATTATTCTACAAGCTGAATTAATTCCGTTTTCATTGCCTCCAGCTTTAATTAATAATGATCTAGCAATGTCTAATCCTATTTGCGATTTTAAGTTGGTTAAAAGGTGTAAATATTCCCCGTAATGATCTTGTGTAGTTTTTGGTTTTCTTTCTGCAATATTAACCATTGCTTTTAGATCATCTTTTATACTATTCCAAAGTACATTTTCATAATCTTTTATATTCATTTTAATTACTCCTATTTTGGTTTTATGGTCTAACTACAAAAGAAATATCTTTTTGTAGTTCCTTATCAATGTTTGCTTTACTCATTTTAGCACGTAATCCAACAATTACATTATTCCCGTCGTTTTCTTTTGTTCGTAAATCTGTTAAATCTCCGTCAATAACTTTTTTACCATTATATTTATCTGGTAATGGAACTCTTTTATCAAATACCATTGCTACATTTAAGCCGTTTTTAGTAGCTATTTTATAATCTTTGTTATTTCCCCAATATGAATAAGTTAGATTAGCATTTTTAGGAACTTTCCTATTAACTAATTTTGTATAGTCATAAAATACAATATTAGGAAAATGTTCCATTAACGATTTACCTTTATATTTTACATTTTCCCATTTTATATCTGAATAAGCATTTAATCTAAATGTAGGTTTATAACTCCGTTTTTTACTGTACTCAATAGCTTTTTTTATGTCATTATAAAGTAATTCCATAAATTCAGCTCTATGTTCAAAAAACATTTTAGTTTTACGAATTCTAGCATTTTTTACAACAGGTATATTACCTTTCCCGTTTTCAGCTACACAAACATAAGAACAATCACTTTTATTATTATTATGTTCGTTTATGCTCATTCTATTAGCTTTGGGACAAACATTATATCCACTTGTATCTGAATGCGCTAAACATAAAAAATATGTATGCACGTTCAATTGTAAGTTTTTACTAGCTTTATAATTATATGTTGGCGGAGATAATAATTTCCATGTACTCATTTTAATTACCTTCCTTTATTACAGTGTATTCATTTTTATTTAATAAAATATTATCACAAAACACTAGACCGTTTTCTTTATAATTTGGTTGATTTGTAGCTTTAATTACTTTATATACTTTATTCTTATTCAATGTAATTACTGGATAAGTTCCAAGTAGTCTATAATTTTCTTTTGGTTTTATTTTCATTTTATTTATATCCTTATTTTATTTTGTTTCATACCCTGTAAATGCACGTAATCAATAAAAGTTCCATAATAATATATATTTATTTATTTGGCTGTAATAAAAGCATAAAATAGCGCGACTTGTTTGTACACTTGTTTGTGCTTATATAGTATATATATAATTAAAGCCTTCATTGTATGCTAAAGCACGTTTAATAGGTATAGGTACATATAACCTAGTTACGTGAATTATCTGCCCATAATAGCTAAATTAGGGCTACTTACGTGAATTCCTATTAAAAAACATACTACTTACGTAAATGTCTAGTATAAAATATATAATCGTAAGCTACTTACGTAAATTCCTATAAATGAATAGTACTAATAGATAAAAAAATAGGTATAATCGATTAAAATCATACCTATTTATGGTATTTCCTTTCTTATTTGGTTATTTAGTTAACTGGGTCTCAAAGTCTCTAGTTAATAGCGTATATTTATAAGTGTTCTCATTATAGGTAAAGCCATCTACTTTTATATTGCGTTTTTCAAGTTCATTCATTGCAATGGTTTTTAAGTCGCTAACTCTATAATCCCAAGATATATATATTCTTTTTTTATGTCTAGTATCATATATAGCAACCCTTTCACCTCTATGCGCTGAAGGGTTTATTTTATACACTTCAATACCACGAAAATGAAATGTATCTTTATTTTCACTATCAAGATTACGTATAGTATAATTAGGCTCTATTCCATATACTTTATCACTATTTGCCTCACATTCATAACAAAAACCATTGGTTTCATTGCATTCCTTACACATCCCATACCTTTCATCTATTGAAGGAAATTTAATATTGCAATTTTCACAATGGTAATATTCTTTTTCAATTGGTATCTCTACCATATTACCGCTTAGTGTTATTGTTTTGTTCATTTTATTATCCTTTGTTTTATTATATTAAATTGGTTTTTGCATACTTTGAAAGTTTAGAAACAATTACTTCTATTTCTTCCAATGAATTATCTACAAACATTTGAAAGAATGTTTCATCCTGTAAGCATTCGTCAAATATTGCCATTGTTCTATTTTCAAATTGCATTGCTACTATATCTACTTTATCTAATCTCATTGTATATCCTTTGTTAATTGTTATCGTTATAATACTTATATGATCTTATAGGGTATTAGTTCCGTATTAATTCAAGTATTTCAACGGTATACATTCAATATGACTTTTTCAACTTGGAAAACTCAACTTGGAATGGGATTAGGGGGGGAGCCCGCCAATCTAAAAGAGAGGCGGACATAATTATATAATTTTTTTAAAATTTTGGGGTTTTTTTCAATACGCCGTACAAGGAGGCTGTTTTAGGGTTCCTTATGCGGCCTTGACATTGTATTCTTGCGTACGCAGTGAGTATACGCAACTACGCAAGCGTGTTTATTTGATTATTTGGCGCTAAAAATTATAAGGTTTTATAGATTGGGATTACTTACTTAATATTTTGGGCGGTACTATATAATACTATTTATTACTATAGTAACTATATATAGTTATAGTGGGGTTTAATATTAATTAATATTATAATAGTATTATATTACTATATAGTACTATAATAGTACTATTAATAGTATTAATACAATAGTATCGTCCTTCAACGGACGGTTGAATTTATTGTCTACAGGTACATAAGTCAAGGAAAAAATAATTCATTGAAAAGATTTATCATGTTATCTATATTCCTTTATGGAATTGCGCGATTATGATTGTTCTTTAGAATTAGGCCCATCTATCGAGATATTAAAGGACTTATCGGATAAATTCAAGTCTTCAGGGGATTATAAGTATGTAATGCAGATGATGATTATTATTGATGAAATGGACATACCAGTCTTGTTATACACTTCTAACACCGAAGCAGAGGCGTAAATTGCATAAAAAGACTGTAAAGGGAGTAGAATACAATCTATACAAGGATGAAGCGGAGTTCCGCGAACATCACCCCCGCGAAAAAATAGTACCCGACTGGCGCAAGGCACAGATGGGGGAATGGATTAAGTCAGATGATGGAAAGGTGATGAATATTATTCATAGGTGGAACATGAAGGATACCAGTATAAAAAACAATAAAACCAATGATTTTGTGCGTACCTTGCTTGGTACTGCCTCTACAGGTAAATATACCAAGCTGTCAGGGCAACCGGCGAAAAATGTATATCGTTTTATAAACTACAAAAACAATAAGGGCGTTACAATACGAGAGAAAAATTTTGCAAAGATGGTGGCATTAGGCGCAAAACCTGTAAACGCCTACCTTAATTGTTTTGAAACCAATGATTTTGACTATGCGCGTAAGCGTTCACTGTCCTTATTAAGAGAAAAGAGAGTAAAAACTATGGTAGATAAAGAAGTAGAGTTATTATTAGATGATCTAGGTATTAGTAAGACATATCTGTTAGAAGAGATGAAAAATGTAGTAGATAGCAGGAAAGCACGTCATGGAGATAAACTAAGAGCATTGGAGACGTTAATGAAGATATCAGGGTTATTGAATACAGAAAAGAAATCAGAATCCATTGCATTGATACAGGAGTTCACTGGTTTCTCTAAAGAAAAATTAAAAGCATTTGAACAGGGTTTATTATCGGAGGCTAGTGAATAATGTATTATAATCCGGATACTACCAGTTATGCCTACCCCTTTCACATACCATACCCTACTACGATACATATATGCTTGAATTATGTCAGTTGAAGACATAAACGACAATAGCGACATAACAAACTTTAACATTAATCCAGCTCCGAGCTTAATGGCGGAGAAAGATGAGATACTGGCAAGAGCATATACTGACCTTGTCTTCTTTGGCCGCGCATTTTTACCCCGCGATTTCTTAAATAAATCTTCTTCACCTAGCTTTCACTTCGATGTTGCGAAAAAACTGATCAGTACCGCTCATGGAGGTAGGACATGTATTGTTATGCCGAGAGGGTTTGGCAAGTCTATATTGTCCAAAGCGGCAATTATGCATAAACTATGCTTCTCTGGGGAAAACCAGCAACATTTTATTGCTTGGGTGTCAGAAGAACAGAGTCAGTCCATTGATCACTTGAAATATTTAAGAAGTCATTTTGAAGTAAACAAGAAAATAAAGTACTACTTTGGCAATATGGATGGTGGAAAAGCAGGAAAGAGGTGGACAGAGAAAGATATTGTTACTCCAAAGGGAGATCGTGTCATTGCAAAGGGTACTTCACAAAGGTTAAGAGGTAGGGCAGAAGTAGATGTGCGCTATACTGGTATCGTTCTTGATGACTTTGAATCAGAATTAAACACGAAAACACCAGAACGTAGGTCGGAAATCAAGAAATGGGTAGTATCTACGGTATATCCTGCTTTAGAAGAAACCCCCGGAAATGAAGGTTGGATATGGTTGGCGGGTACTATTGTTCATTATGACAGCTTCTTGCAGATGGTTTGCGACGGTTATAAGAATGCGATGAAAGATAAACGCAGATACCCTTGGGATGTTGTGTTTCATAGAGCTGTTGAGGATGGTAAGTCTATCTGGCCTCAGCAATTCTCTCTAAAAAAGTTAAAAAGAAAAAAACAAGAGTTTATTGAAGCGGGTCTGGTAAATAAGTTTGCACAGGAGTATATGAACGATGCAAGGGATATATCTAACGCTTCCTTTAAAATTGATAGAATCCAGTACTATAATGGGGTATTTAAGAATGAAGGCGGGTTTAACTATATTATTGAAGGAGAAGACGCAATTCCTATTAATGTATATCTTGGAGTTGACTTAGCCGCTACTGCAACAGCAACCTCAGATTTTCAGGTTATACTGGTTATGGGTATTGATGCAAACAACAATAGGTATGTCATTGACTACTTTAGAGAAAGAATACCCACATTTGACGTTCCGCAAAAAATTATAGACATGGCGAAGAAGTATTCACCAGTAAGAAGAGTAACTATTGAGACTGTTGCCGCCCAAGAAATGGTGCGAGATATGGTCACGCGAATGAGCGCCGGCGAAAAAAGGCTACTACCCGGTATATTCAAGGGAGTAAAGCCGCCGGCAAGAATTAAAAAGGAAGATAGGCTGGAAACAACACTCGGGCCTATCGTTAATTCAAAGAAGTTATACCTACAAAGGCATATGACGGAATTGGTTGATGAACTGTTTGAACACCCTAAACCACGTAATGATGATGTTATGGACGCTTTATACTATGCGGATTATTTTGCTAGGGCACCAAAATCTCAGAAGATGTCAAAAGACGAGATGGAAACAAAAGAAGATACGAAACGTGATTTTACACTTAAAAAAACTTATAATTGGTTAACTGGATCACGTAATTTCTAATAATATAAGATTTTTTTAGCTTTTTCCTTAAATTCTATTGTAAATAGAAATTTCCCTATATAATTTACCCCCAGTATTTTATTTATAAAATACACCACATACATGAAGGGCATGCCACATTACCGACAGTATCCGATGGGTGACGTTGTTAACGCCAACCTAGAACCGGGTGAGTACGTCGTCAGACGTAATGCGGTAAATGCATTAGGCACAGAAAACATGGAGCTTCTAAATCAAGCAGACGGAGCTCATGGTAATTTAAACAAGCTTATTGTTTCAGCTGATTTGGAAAATAAATTAGTTCAGGACAATGCTCCAGAAAAATCAGATGTAAATGGATATCCTATTGCTAATTCCCCAGTACGACAAAGAGTAGACGCTACCCGCAATATGCAGGAGGGTGGAGAAGTAGAAGATGATCCTGTTATGTTCCCAGCTGGTAAAAATATATTTGGACAACCTACAGAAGATATGAGTCAAAGTCAAATGAGTGATATGTTATTAGACATGATGACAGGTGGTGTTGGTGGTACTGTAAAAGGGGTTGGCAAGGTTCTGAAAGGAACTCAAATGAAATTATTTCCCAGTAAAGCATTAAAAAGAATGTCGAAAACTGGAAAAAAATCAACTAAAAAGAAATCAGCTAAGGAATATCTAGAAACCGCCAAAGAAAGAGAAAACAGACTTTGGTCTGATACGGATTTAGCTTATAAGAGTGGGGATAACAGGCTTGCAGAAAAGTTTCTTGAAGAACATGGGTATCGTCCATATTTAGGACAAGGCTCAAAAGAATTTACATATAAATATACCGATAAAGGCTTAAAGGCATTCACTCCATATGAAGGTGTTAAAAGCGGGATCGAGCAAAAAACCTTTAAGAATCCCACCTTCAAAGCGCTAAGAGATTGGATGGGTTATCAAGAAGGTGGTATGGTACATGGTTATCAAGAGGGTGGAGAAGTTGAAGACGAGTTTGTTCCAAAAGAATTAGCACCCGGAGTGTCCACAACGGCGGGTGGTGGTATTAGTTTCGCTGGTGGCGATGTTGGGCATAAGGCTATGGATGCGTGGAAAAAAGACCCAGCTATGTTTGGTGGGGAACATGATTTTCGTCCTAAATCAGCTATAGGCAAACTACAGTCATATCTATCTGAGAAGAGAATGGGGAAACTTACAGAGTCTGATCCACAATTAAAGTCGTGGTGGAATAAACCATCTGGAGATGAAGGAACGGTTAGGGTACAACAACAAATAGATGATGTACAGGCGGCTTTGGGTGATAAGTCGACGGAGGATTATTCGCGTTCCCTTGGTAAGCAAACACACTTAACAGAGGGTAGTCCTTATTATGGGACTTCATTGGTAGACCTGCAAGAAGACGATGCGATTAAAGGAAAATCAAGAGAGGCGCAATATTTTGAAACAGATAAGGGAAGATATAGATTAAGCGCGGAACGGCAGGGTGGTCTTTTCGATCCTGTAAGAAACTTTTTTGGCGCTATTCCAAAAAGAGTTGATAGTGGTGAAGACTTTTCCTATCAAGAGGGTGGACAAGTCCCTACTGGTAATTGGGGGCCACCGGGTGCTTATAACGAAGCATTACAAAAAGACAGAAAAGAAAACATAGGTTCTAATAACCTAAAATCGCTAAGTATTTTAGAACAGTTACGCTTGATAAATGCAGGGACAGGAGTAGAACCAGAAAGATTAGAACAGCTCAATCCGGAAAGACAAATAAAAGAAAGAGGATCAATTTTTAATAGACCTGACAGCAATGAATACAACATGCCTACTTTTCAAGGGGATCCCGGTGCTTCTAGAACCCCTGTAGTGAGAGCCCCATCTGACAATTATGGAGGAAACGAAATTGAAAAGAATTTAGATGTGTTAATACCATATCTTCAAAGTTATGGTAGAATGAAAACTCCAATACAAGAAAAAACCGAATTTTTATATAATCGTTTAGGTGTTAATCCAGAACAACCACCATCTTCATTACAAGGTTTGCAAGGTGCGGCTTTATTACAACGATTAGGCAGTGAAGGAATATAATGCCTTTAGAATCAGACCCTAAAGCAGATTACAATCAAGAATTGTACCGCCAATGGCGGGACTCAAGAGCAAACTGGGATACAGAAGCTCGTTATGATATTGACTTCTTTCTTGGTAATCACTTTACCAGTGATGAGTCAGATGAACTACAGGCTCGCAATCAGGCAGATGTGCCTATGGATAGAATCGGGCCAGCAATTGAAAAGTTTAAAGCAGTATTAACTTCAAGACCGCCAGCTTTTACAGTGACTCCGCGTGAGGACTCTGACGTAAAGGTAGCAACATTGTGGCGTACTGTAATGAGTTATATTTGGGAAAACTCACAAGGTGATTGGCAATTAAAAGAAGCGATACATGATTATGCAATTACTGGAATGGGTTATCTATATGCGTATATAGACCCTGAGTCAGACTTCGGTAGGGGTGACGTCAAGTTCACTTATGTTAACCCTTTTCGGGTATACGTCTCTCCTTCCACCAGAAACAGGTGGTATGATGACGCTGAAGGCGTCATCCTCTCTACCATATTAACTGGTGAGCAAGTCGTCAACCTCTACCCTGAATTAGGGCCGCAGATAGATGAAGAATCTGGAGAAGAAGTAGCTGGTATCATTTCACAGCTTAATGCTTACAGTGAAGAAGATTACCCTAGCGCTCAAAATAAAAATTCAAGGACTGTGTTTACACCAGCCGAGGTAAAAGACAGTGATCTATATCACCGCGAGAAATTTCAGATATTAGAAAGATTTTATAAGGTAAAGGTTACATACTATCGTGTTATAGATATGCAGTCTGGTGAAGAGGTTATTTTCGACGAAGAAGAGTATATGCAATTTATCGAAGATAACCGTGAACGCGTAGAGACTAGTCAATATGAAGTAATACCAGTTCAACAGTCAAGAGTTAAAGTATGTGCTACTATGGGACAGATTGTTCTATATGAGGCTATTCTTCATTCAGATGTTTATCCAATAGTTCCATTACCTAATATTTGGACAGAAACTCCATATCCTAAATCAGATGTGTCGAGAGCTCGCCCAATGCAACGATTGTTAAACAAACTATGGTCATTGGCTTTATCCCATGCTCAAGCTTCCGCCGGGTTAAAGCTGTTAGTACCATTAGGTAGTGTAGAAGATATAAGCCAATTAGAGCAAGATTGGGCAAATCCAAATGCGGTTATTGAGGTAGATAGTTCTCAAGGAGAACCTCATTATCCGGCTCCACAAGCGTTAGCGTCAGAATTTTATAAACTAATTCAACAATGTGAACATTATATTGATTTTACATTTGGATTACCAGAGATGATGCATGGTTTTTCTGATAAAGCACCAGAAACGGTACGCGGCACAGAACGAATGATTGCACTGGGAACAGAAAGACCTAAGTCAAAACTGAGAGATATTGAGTTTAGTATCGACAGGCTGGGAAAAGTATTATATAATTTCTGTAAAGGGCATTATACATATAAAAAGATTTTTAGGTTGGTACAAGCCAACAACGATGTCACAGAAGCAATGGCGAATGTCTATGATAGTACCGAAAATGTTATCTTAGATATGAAGAAAGATAAACACAATCTTTCCCAACACGATGTTCGCATAGAGCCCGGTTCTAGTTTACCAACTAGTAAGTGGGCAGAGCTTTCTGTATACATGGAAGCATTTCAAATGGGTATAGTAGATAAGTATGAAGTACTGAAGAAAAACCCAGAAATATTTG
>TARA_R110000744_G_scaffold60794_3_pt1 | contig 14713 bp, 3 predicted proteins | sample TARA_R110000744 | Tara Oceans TARA_R110000744 (sample SAMEA4398083) | marine metagenome | biome: Polar Biome; feature: [DCM] deep chlorophyll maximum layer (ENVO:01000326); material: water (ENVO:00002006), including particulate matter (ENVO:01000060) such as... | depth 36 m | reverse complement strand
TGTAAATTCTACAAAATCTTTATTATCTTGAAATCCAAATTTATCCTGGTTGTATGCTGATTTATTTTGACCTGCGGCTGCCTGTCTTACTTTTATAAAGTTTAGATTACTTTGATCAAAAACAGATTCGTTTTTACCAGCTTTATTCCAATTTTCATTTCTAACCTTTACTAAGTTATCTATAGCATTATCTCTTTTAATTTTTGCTTCTTTAAATTGTTCAGAATTAGCAGCTCTGTTAAAAAGATTAGGACCCCCTTCAAAAATAACTTTACTAAATACAGACATTGGACCACCCATCATAAATCCAGACATAAAAGTTTCAAAACCTTGCATGTTCATTTGACTTTCAACAGCGTCTTCAAAAGAAGCGTCCATTAATAACTTTGAATTTTGAGATGGATCTTTTAAAATTTCAGTATAGTAATCAGTAATACCATGTGATAAAGCTTCTTGATAAAGTTCTTGTACACCTTCACCTAAGTTAGCAGAAAAAAACCTTAATGCGCCATGAGCACCTGCAATTGTACTTCCCCCAACTGTATAGGATTTTATTCTTTGTGAAATTCCTTTAGGTGTATATTTACTAAGTTTTTTTTCAAATACATCAGTAGTTCTTTTCCCTGTTTTATCTATAACTCTTTTAGTTTTTTGAAGCACATCATTACCAAGGGAACCAAGTTGTTCACCGAACACCCTTTTCAAACTTGGGTTTATACCACCTAAAGCAGAACCTAAAACAATTCTATTTGATAAATATAATATAGGAGCATTTGCCATAATAGACGTATGAGCACCCTTTATTGCATTTTCATTAATTGATTGAAGTTGTTCATCTGTTAGTATGCCATTTGGAGATCTTTGTTTTTCTACATTAACACCATTAGCAATTAACTCATTATAAGCAAAACCAGCCTCTAATCTACTTTCATCTAAAGCTAGATTGACCGATCTTATATCTCTATAAAAACCACCAAAAGCAGTGGCTCTTTTACCTATTTTGTATATACCATTACCAACATCTTTAGTAGTCTCAAATGTTCTAAGAGCTCTCATTGTTTCAGGTGCAAATATTCTACCAAGAGTAGACTTACCTGTTTTCAAACCTGTCCAAAAGTCCTTGGCTTTATCTGCATTTTTAAGACCCCTTAACATATCATTACCAGCCTTAATACCTCTAGTAAGTGCTGTGGCATCTGCAAATCTATTAGCCCATTTAGCTACATTACGTAATTTATTTGCACCAACAGCTGCTCTTTCCACAGCTAATGCTGCTGTCGCTGCTGCAGCTGCTGTTGAAGCACCTCCCGTTGCAGGTGTTGCTACTGCTAATGCGGCAGTGGCTCCCCATAAAGCAAGTTCTTCAACAGCAATTGAGGATATTATACCTACAGTATAAGCACTGTTTAATGAAAAGTTTGTAAAAGATGCACCAAAACCTTCTTTTGAAGATGTACCAACACGCATTGCATCTGCCATTTTTGTAGCACCATCTGTATCAGGGTCCATAGTAAAATCAAGAATACCAAATGGTGAAAATGCAGGTAGCATATTAGACATAAACTGACCAGACATTCTACTCCAATCATCACCCCAAGAAGAGTTTTCATTATAAAGCTTTTCATTATCCCTATAAGGATGCCAACCTAAGTCAGCAAATTTTGGATGCGCATAAAAACGATCAAAATTTGTCTCCCTCATCCCAAAGTTTTGAGTGTCTTCAACATAATCCTGCCTTGGTTTGTAATCACCCTGCTCATTAACATTGCCAGGCATGTCAGCAAAGACTTCATCAAGACGCATCGGTTTAGATGGATCTACAGTTTGTTCAGGTGGTTGGGAAACAGCAAGATTATTATTTTTTACTCTAGGGGAACCTGTAAATGAATTTACTTTGGGTGCCAGTTGCGTTAACATATTCAAATAATCTTCATCCACTTTTTGAACATAATCATCATCATACCCTAGGTTTAAAATTTCATTAGGTGTATAATCTTCTATAGGTGAATTTGAAAATTCTTCTTGTTGGTTTATTGTGTTGTTATCAATCATTTTTAAAGGTATAAAAATTAGTTGTTATTTTCCGCTTTTGCTTTTGCTTTTAATACTGCTTTATAATCTTCAATTTGTTTCGTTACTTCAATTGCATTTGTATTAAAATACTCTACGCTACCATCAGCAAATGTTTGAATATCATTTTGTCTTACAGGCTGACCATTTAATTCTCCATAGTTAGCATATTTAGTATCTCTATATATTACAGGAGCCGCTATTATAGGTCTATATGATTTATACGATGGACTTTTTGGATCAAAGTACGCTTGTTTACCACCCATCATATAAACACCTTGATTTTTATATATAAACATGTCACCTCCGTTGATGACATCCCTTTTATATAAATTATCATTACTGGCTTGTATTGTAGCGTCTACCTCTGAATAATTATAGTTATCTATTGCATTAGGATTAACATCTAAATTTGCGTCATTAACTAATAAAGTAATAGTTCTAAACTTATTTTTATCAGCTTCTGCTATCATAGAACTACCTACCGATCCAGTTTTAGCTCCTGTGCGTGCATTTAAATAAGTATCATCAAATGTTATTTCATAACCTCCTTTTTTTATAGGTGAATCTTTTAATCCTATATTTTTAAAATAAGTTACAGAGAATATACCCTTTTTTGCCTGAGCTCCTTCCTCAAGTCCATTTGATAAATCAAAAAATCCTTGAGTAAGTAATGCTTTTGCTGTAGTAACATCATCCGGATTAATATCTTTTGTAGATAATTCAGATGCTAAACCTGGAACATATTGAATAGAGTTTTCATCCGTCATCTGAACCATTAAACTTTTTATCATTTTATATTTTGGATCATTAGTCTTAAAAGTTGCAACACCTTTAGGTGTAATCATACCTGATGAAATACCCCTTGTTAAACGTATAGAGTTAGCGTTCATATCACTTGTTGATTTACCTTCTAGAAAATCATAAATACCAAATGACCTAAATGTTTTTGAATCATCTTCATTAGCATCATTCTGATTGTAAAAGCCATTCAAAGTATTATTAAGAACATTTTTTTGTCTATTATATGCTTCTTCTGCAAATTCATCAACAGCACTTTCATCAAATTTAACAACTCTGCCGCTGGAAGGACTAACAACTGCAGCGTAGGAATTAGACATAGCAGAAGAATGGGTGAGAGCATTATAGGACTCATCAATCTTCTTATAAAAATTTTCTTTTGTTCTACCTGCCTTTGCGTCACTTAATATTATTTTTTTAAAATCATCAAAACTTAATATCTTCCCATTTTCAACAATTTTAGGTATACCATCTTCAATATCTTTTTTAATAGCAGGTACACCTATAAGTTTATCAAATGCTAAAACCTTATTAAAATTTTCTTGTGCTATTTTATTAAGTATCTTTTCACCATTTTCAACCATCATATTAGAACCATTGATATTACTAACCTCTGCTCTGAGCGCATTAGCGTATCTGCTGTTTAGGTTTGGTATTAATTTTTTCAACTCACCCTCATCATTTAACACCTCTTTTACACGGTTATATTTTTTATGTAATTCTTTTTTATTTTCAGGTTTTGCATAATATGCACGAACTTCATCAAGTGGTAAAGATTCACCAGAAGCTGTTTCAGGTTGAAGTCTCATGGGTACATTGATTTCTTCATCATTGGTTGTAGAGGAATTCCATAACGCTCCTTCATTATTAAGACTATTAAAACTATTAAAAGCAGATTCTTTTTCATCACCTACTGTCATTTTAGCCATGCTTTCACCATTACCCGTTCTATTCTCCAACTGATGAAATTTCATTAACACATCAAGTTCAGCATTATCACTTTTATTATCTAGCTTATCTATTTCAATATCACCTACCGTAATAATATCATAATTAGCATCAATTTTACCATCTTTAGTTTGATTAAATGATACCTGTTTCCCACCAGCAACTTGTGCTGCTAAGTCTAATAAACCATTACCGCCCTCAACAGCATCTTTACCTGCTGTTATTTTAGCTGCATTTATTCTAGAAGCTCTATTCAATTTATTTTGTTCTCGTGTAAATGATTGTTGAGCGCGTTGCTTTATCATAGCTAACTTATGACTCTCAATATCTTTTTGATAAGCATTGATGTCAACGTCTCTACTAGCACCAATCATAGAATACCTCTTGGCAGCAGCTCTTAAATCATCACCCATGTTCCAATTCATTTGCATTGCATAAGCTTTGCTTAAAGTAGCATCTTGATCAGATGTTAACTCACTAGAACCTATTTGAATTATATCACGTGTTTCATTTAATTCTGATATGGCTCCGTCAGATTCTCTTTTTGCTTCAAGCATTCTATCAAATTCATCAGGGGAAGCCACACCTTCACCTTGCTCTTTTATATAATCTTCTTGCCTTTTAGCAATCTGAGTAAGTTTTTTTACATCTTTATTTAAAACAGCTTCAGCTAAAGTTGCTTTCATATTTATATCCTTTATAATTCCTTCAGCCCATGATAGCTTACCTTCATTTAATGAAGTGAACTTTCCAGAATCAACACCATTTTGTGCAAATATCCTTGCTTTTACATAGGAGTCTGTTACATATGCTCTTTGTATTCTAGGGTTTGTTGAAAGCCCTCTTCTAACAGCATCAAAAGCAACATCTTCTACAAGAGATCCATTTTTTTGTTTAATTATAAATTTATTATCAGGAGTAAAATAAAAATCCTCAACTTCAATACCTGATTCTTTTAAATACTCACTGGCTTCTTTATATAAATTTACGCCTGCAACGTATTCAGGAACAGCCATACCCATAGCTTCATCAGGAGATGCATTTACAAAATCTTCCATTTGAAATTGTAAAGCTTGTAAATGTAATTCACTAAACTTATCATTTTGCTTTGGATCATTTGATTTTAAAAAAGCTTGAGCTTTACCCATCTCACTTTTATAACGAGATGTTCTATATATATCTTGTTGAATTAATTTATTTTCTAAGAATGGCTTGAACACACCTGATGCCGCGTCCACATTCTGTTGTAATGATAAATCAGAACCTGATATTTTTTGAACTTGTGATGTTAATTGATTAGCAAAATAATCTCTTTGCTCTTTAGTGTCTTCTCTTGACAAATCAGAATAAACAACACTACCATATAAATCACTCATCTCTTTGTGATTCGTATCATAACGGTCTTGCCTTTGTTGCATCAACATACTTGTTAGTTTGAAGTCTGGTTCAAACGGAGTATATGTTGGTATGTAGGATTCTATTCCTGGTATATATGTTGCCATAGTACTAAATTACTAAAATTTATTAAATATTAAAAGTTTTTACAATGCACTTTTTAGGTTTAAAAACCACCAACCTTACCTGAATAAAAAGGGGTAGCATATTTTTTTATTTCTTTCCCTTGTTTTGCTTTCATTGCTTGTAACATCGCAGCAACTTGTGCAGGATCCATTGTATTAGGATCAATGTTATTAGGTGTATACGCGTTATTTGCTTTTTGACCATTTAACCAATCTGCAGTTTTTCCAGGATCTTTTATATTAGGAAACATTTGCATTACATGATTTAAATCTCTTTCTCTTTGTGCTTTTAGTTCAGCTGGTGTTGAACTTCTTGTTGCATTAATTGCTCTAGGGTTTCTCATAAAAATATCACCACCTGAATTTGTATCAATACTCATGTTAGGAAAAGCGTTTGAAACATTACGTGCATCAGATCTGTTTGTGTAAGCATTGCTCAATTGATTAGAAAATAATGTATTTCGTTTATTCATCCAGTTGTTATAATTTTCCATACTGGCTTCATTTTTATCATACTCTCTTTCTCTAGCACCTGCATTATACTGATCTACATTAAGATTCATAGCACTATCTCTTGCTAAAAATTGGTTTAATCCATCAACATTTGAACCTTGAACTCTGTCTATTATACCTGATAAATTCTGTAAAGTATTACCAGAATTAGCAGCCATTCTAGATGAACCTGCTTGCGGACCAGCATAAGCCATTACAGCTTGGGCATCGGCACTATCTTTAGCCAATGCAGCTTGAGCCATATATACAGGACTTTTTGTTCTAAAACTTGAATTAGTATTAATTTGTGAAACAAATGGTCTACCTTTTCTAGGATTAAGCATCGCTGTATTAGCCATCCCTATCTTATCTTGTATATACATAGGTATTTCAGGTTCTTCCCCTACCGGTGTATATTCGTTTGGTTCAATTAAGTCAGGTTCTACTTCTTCTTGTGGTGCCACTTTTATTCCTTCATCTGCCGTAATTGTAAATGAAATAGGTGATTTTGAAGAACTAACTGTACCCCATTTACCATCATATGTCTCTGCCGCATTGTCACTATCATTGTTGAAACCATAATCTTTTATAAGACTTGCGGTGTAAGTTTCTGTTTGATTATCACTCCAATTTTTACCTACCGCTAATGTTTGTTGCTTCATATCTTCCACTACACTTGGTATGTAGGTTTCATTAAGCCATCTTTGGTATTTTGCTACAACAGGGTTTGAACCCCTACCTTTTTGATTTTCTACAGCATATAATAAATTATCTAAATCTGGATATATTCCTTCAAATCTTTTAAGAAAACCAGGCGTATTTCTTATGGCATCACCATAATAACCTTTCTTTTTCTGAGCTTGAATGGGTTTATACTTAGTTTCTTCAATACCCTCTTGATTTATTTTAATATCCATATTCGCATACCTCTTAGCTAAATCAAGATCAACAGCTGTTTTGGTTTTCTCGTTTCCATCTTGATATTTTTCTAATTCAGCACCATACCTTGCCATTTCCATGGACTCGTCCATCATAGGTTCTTGTGGAGGACCTTGCTGTGGCATTTGACCTGCCTGCTGCATCATTTGTTGCATCATCAACATCTGTTCTAATTGTTGAGGTGACATACCACTCATGGCTTTTTGCATTGCTTGTTGTCTATTAATGTTTTCCACTTTTTGTGTAAACTCAATAGGATCTATACCTTGAGAAATTAAATAAGGATGTGAAGTTACAGGTACACCATCTGAAAATTGTTTTTTTGATTCTTGAGCAAAAGATAACTTAGACAGTTGGCCACCGTTTTTTGCTATCATTAACTCTGCGCTTTTTAATCCTATTTTATCTGTATCGTCATTATTCATAACACCAAAGTATTTATTTAATGGAAACTTTTTAGAAACTTTAGCAGGTGTCATTTTCTTTTTACTACTAATTCCAAATTCAGATAAAGTTTCTTTTCCAAATTTCATCTTAGATGTATCAGAATATACAAAAGATTGTTCAGGTAAAAACATAGGCACCCCACCACTCCCGTGTCTAGGTCCATTAATATTATAAAGGCCAAATTGACCATCATTATTAAGATCTGTAAGAACTGTTTCACCACCTTCAGCTTCTATATTAGCAATATCTTTTGGTACAGAAGATAAAGAATATCTTACAGAATCAGAATTAGAATCAGAATTAGAACCACCGTCTAAATAAGGATTTGTAACTAACCCATAGTTTTCTTGTTGACCCATGGTTGAGCCACCTTGTTGCATTTTTTTTACAACTTTACCATTTTTAATTTCAAAACCTTCAGGTAAACTATTTAATTTAATCTTTGCCATAATTATAATATTTCTATATCTGCACCAGCTGCTATTAATGCAGCAAGCATATCATTATCAACTTCCAACTCACCACCTTCTTGGGCTCTTGGTATATTATTTTGTTCAAACCAACTTGCTATATCTCCACCATCCCTATAGATTTCACTTCCATATTTAGCAACTTCATAAGCAAGTCTTGTATCTTCGCCAAATAAACCTGTTTGTGCACTTTGTGCATAGTTAATTTCTTTATCTGTATAGATAGGTGAATTATCAGCCATCATACTTAACCTTTGTTCTTCTTCCGCTTTAGCTAATTTTCTTGAATCAAAGTAAGAATTAACAACTCCAGCACCTGCTCTTATAACATTAGCAGCTGATCCAAAAGTCCTAGCTGCCTTACTGTTCTCTAACCAGTTTCCAGCATTACTAAGTCCTGTTCCAATTGTACGTTTTCTTGTAACTGTAGGATCTTGTGATAAACCGTTTGCACCTTGGTCCCATGCACCAGCATCTTCGTCTGTACCCCAATCTGTATTTATAGGTGTACTTACAGGTGTACTTACACCAGCCGTATTAAACCTTTGACCAGGTATTAAATTTGTTGGTTGTATTGAAGAAAATGGTTGAGTTGGTATAGGTGTAACAATAGGGTTAATTTTAGGTATACCAAATTGAGCTATGGGTAAATCACCACCGTACTTGTAATCAATATTATCTTCTATATATTTTTTTGTCCATTTATTTCTTTCACCAAGAGGTTTCTTATCTGAAAATCTTTTATATTGTTCAAGCATTCCCTCTTTGTCTTTGTCCGCAAGAGCCGTCATAAATTTAGGAAACTTACTTAAACCAACATTGTATTGATAGTCTGTAAGTAATATTTGTTCTTCTGGAGCCAACTCATCCCAAGTTGCACTTAACTTACTTGAATTAAAATATCTTTTGGCAGAATTTATTTTACCATCTGTATCTTTACTTAAAAGCTCCATGACTTGATCATTTGTCAATCCTTTTGAAAAATCTTCATTTGGTAATATTTTATGACCATAACCAATATCCATACCCCCACCATCTTCAGGTGCCTTTTCAGGCTTCCATAATTGGGTCTCTTCATCCCAGCCTTTTTTAGCAGCATTTTCCTGGATCATTAAATCCCTCATAAATTGCCCTTTTTTTCTATTAAACAAAACTTGATCAGAAAGACCCGGTGGCATATAGGGACCCTCAAACTTATGTCTTGTTTTTAAAGGTGCCGCTTTACCTGAAGGTAGATTAAGTTTTTGACCTATTTGAATTTTATCAGGTTTTAAACCTGGATTGAGATCTACAATATCTTGCATTGAAAATCCATTATCAACAGCCAATTTAGAAAGAACATCTCCTGACTTAATGGTATATATCTGACCACCTTCTTGAAAATTATTATCATAATCCCCTCTAGTATCAAGCATACTTTGCTTTTTAACTGGACCGTATTCACCCATTTCAGTAGGTCCTTTTGGTGCATTTGCAGCAGCCATCCATTCATCAAAATTACCTGGTATTTTGTTACTTGCGGGACGTTTGGAAATATCCTCATATTCAAAATCTTCTACAAACGGTTTCCTTTTATCATCAATGTCATCAAAATATTCTACAGCACCTTCAAGATCTGTAGTATCTATTTTAAAAGGCGATACTGCAGGATCAATTTTATTTTTAACAAGTTCACCTTTAGATGTCACATGATAATCTTTAGGATTTACATCAGCGCCTTTAAAATCAACTTCCCATCTATGTCTTTTTCTTCCTTGTGTACCATCTTTATGTTGATTCTTTGTACCTTTAGTTTCACCTATAAAATCTTTAAGAGCAAAACCAAAGTCAGCAGCGGACGCAGCCATACCACCTAATTGCATTGATGGTTGTTGTGAACCTTGCATTTCATTTAAGAGTTGTGCAGCGCTATCTTCTATTGGGGTAACACCTTGTTGCTGATGTTGTTCTCCAGGCATCATGGAACCATCCGGCATTTGATGCTGTGGTTGTTGCTCTGAAGACTGTTCATTTACAGCCATTTCAATTTCTTGAAATAAATTTGCAATAGCGTCAGGTTTATAACCTAGATGTTCTAAAGCAACACTTATTTGTTCAATCTCATATGTTTCTTGAGCAAGATTATATACAGCTTCTTGTAATGAAACACCTTCATTTAAAAGAGACTCTATATGCTCAACAACAGGTTCAATAGCAGAATCAATATTACCTTTTGAAAATGAACCTTGTCCATTTAAACTTGAATTATTTATTTCGTTTGCTTTCATAATATATTATTAATATACAAATAATTAAACACTTTTACTAATAATATTAGTCATTATATAGTTAGGAACACTTGTGTTATTTGCTTTTGCTTCCTTGTAATAAACCCTATTAAGTTTATCATATACTTGTTTTGCAGCTGTCTCCATATCACCCCCTGTATAGTTACCTTCCATGTAGTTTTTATACATGTTAAGATTATCAATTTCACCTCCTTCTTGTAATTTATCAAGCTGGTCAAAATCCAAATGTACTGAATTATTTTTAACCCTTGTTGAATAATCATCTCTCGTGCTCCATGTTTTTGGTAAATGTTTCCAAATATCTTTTTTTTGATTTGGATTTAATTGTTGATTATATCTTACAGCTAATAATACAGCTGTTCCAATTGCTGCTTTTTTAGGATCTAAAAAGTCTTTGTTTGTTGTTATACCAAATTTACTTAATGCTTCTCTTTCATAAGAATTTAAATCGTTAATTATAACGTTCTTCCCAGGCTCCCCTTTATGTTCTTCACCCTTATACAAAGCTTTACCTGAAGCGTTATATTTTAAAGGCTTACCATCTACATAAGGGTAGTGTTGAAATCTAACCTGTGTATACCCCACACTATTTTCATTTGATTTAGCTCCTTTTCCTATACCAAGTGTGTAATCAAAACCTTCATATTTTCTCACAACACCTGGTGATGATGCCTTAGAATTAAGCACTTTTTTATTTACACCTCTCATAACATCACCCATATAACTATTAACTCGTCCAAAGTGTGACTCAGCACCATATATACCAAAAGTCATTTTAGCAATTTGATTGTATACATCTCCTGGTATTTTTCCAGCTAACATTATTTCTTTTTTGTTTTCTGTTAATGCATCAATAAAAGGTAATGTTGTGCTTTCTAATTCAGCTGAACCACCACCATTAAAATGAGTATCTTTAAAGTTTTTAAAATCAAAATTAGCTTTTATTGGTTTATATGTTAAAGTATTAATTGAATAATTAGAGCCTTGACTATCTTGATCATCACCTTGCTCATCTTTATATTTACCGTCATAAGTCTCTCTATTTTTTCTAGACATTCTCAATACAGGTTTTCCATCCACTAATTCAAAGTTATTACCTTTATCTTCAGGTAGTATATAAATAGGAGTTCCTATTGGTAAACCCAGTGAATATAAAGCTTCAACATCTTCACATTGACCATTAATACAACCATTAGACATTCTATTATCACTAAGTACTAAATCATTTAATGCTTCATCATAGCTTGTGTTTTTAATATCCTTACTTGTAAAGCCTGTTGCATTTATCCACTCATCCCAAAATTCATCAAAGGGTAATTTTTTAAATTTAGCTTTTCTCTCATCATCATTCCCAAAAGCGGCTATTCTATTTTTATCAGTAGTTCCATGAATTGCGGTACTAACTTCAATCCCTGCATCATTAGTCATATTAAATGATGGAGCATAACCATAATAACTAGCTGATGTAGGACTTGTATTACTCATTTTATATATACCCGCCCCTGTAGATTTATTCCCTTTTTCCCAAGCCGTTTTCCAAACGGGTTTAAAATTTATATTATTTTCAAGAAAAGCCTCTTCTGTTATAGGTCCAAAATCACCATCAGGGTTTACACCAGCAAGTATTTGTTTTTCTATTAAATCATCTTTATTCTCAAGATAATTTTTTGTAACAGTTTGAGCATCACTTGAGTTCCCGCCTGTTACAACCTCCATGCTTGAAATCATTTTACCAGCACCATAAACTTTTAATTTATTATTTTTTTTATCAAGTACAATATATCTTTGAGAAGGGTTAATTGTATTTTGCCCTTTCATTATAATACCTTCATCTGATAGAGTATTAATCTCTTTAGTTTTTTTAGCAATTTCATCTACAGGTTGCCAAACTTTTTTATCATCAGGGCCTTCAGGAAATTTTATAACTTGATTTGGAAATATAAGACGCGGGTTAGATATATTATTGAGTTTAGTAAGAGCATCCACCGTTGTATTATTATCCTTAGCAATCGTAGATAAATTATCACCTCTTTTAACAGTGTGTGTTTTACCAGCGTATTCATTTTCTATATTATTTACAGGCTTTTTATAAATTTCTTTAATTGGTTCTTTAGTAAACTCATCTGAAGATTCAAATTGAGTCTCTGCATCTGAAACATAAGACGCGTTATCTGATTTAGCAGGACCAACATTGTCAACAAATGTTGTATAATCTTTAGGTTCAATACCAAATTGAGCTTTTGGTAGCGAGCCTCCATATTTATTTTCTGGTAATTCTCCTGACTGTGATGCTACTGCACCAACTGCACCCACGCCTATTAATGGCGCTAATGCTTTATATATATTAGGATTAGTCATATCAAACATACCATTATTACCTACATTTGATTTCAAGTAATTACCTGATTTGTGATTTACCATAGATACATCACCTTTTCCGGAATCATTTATATTCCTAATAGTTACATTATCTAACCCTGATCTTTCTATATAAGAAGCAATATCATCAGTTGTAGTTATGCTACCGAGATCTTTTTTCATTTTTTCATAAGCCTGAATATTATCTGGGTATTTATTAGGATTATTTAAAAGGTTTTCAAGTTCATATACTCTACCAATTGATGATTGATTTTGTATTTCTTTTTCATACATATATAACTCATTACTCATTGCTTTACCGTTCGGGTGATGCCATGAACCATCTGAATGCTGTTTATATTCATCAAATAATTTTCTTTGGTTGATAGCATGCTTTTTTTGAAATTCTATAGACTTTTTTATGTTTTTAGGATCTAGTCCCTTATTATTTAAATCTAATCCTGACCAATCATTATTTGCTCCATCCCAGTTTATGGAATTATCAGAATTCTTTTTTAATAAATCATATAGACCACCTGTACTTACAATTCCTTCATCATTTCTGCTTTTACCAGCAAGGTCATCAGGACCTAATATTTTTTGAGGTTTATTTGAATATACCTCAGCTAATTCCTTATTAGCTGTAAATATAGTCTCATTATTCCGTAGATTTGGAGTGTTTTGTGTTGTGCCTCTGTAAACATTAGAAGCACCGTCCGGGTAAGCCTTCTTAAAGTTTTCACTATTCTGCTGCACGAATTGTTCTGGAGTACCATTAAATTTAGACCCATCCACATTCTTCATCCAAGTACCATCAGCCTTAGATGTTTGTTCTATTGTATTATACTCTCTCATTAATTGAGGATTATCAGGAATTTCTTTATTCCAATTACCCCAATTTATTTCAGATTTAAAAGCATTAGGTGAACCTGGTAATTGTTTTAGCAAACCAGCTTCTCTTTGTGCTTCTCTTAAAAAAGTTTTTTGTTTTAGTATATCACCATATCTTAAAGCATTCTTTACAGTAGTTCCTGACTTTAACAATTGACTACCGGGAATAGCTGGAATAGCACCCAATGCATTTAACCCTGCAGAAACATACTCACCACTGTCTAAATCTTTAAGTGATTTATTACCATAATCTAAATAAGCAAATGGATTAATAACATCCATAGCATGATCTATTACATTATCTTTGTCTTGAACAAAGTTTGGTAGATCTTGTCCTCTAGCTAAATACCCAAGTGTAGTCATTGGATTTGCTAAATAATTTAAAGCTTGTTCTCCAAACCTAGGTTCCTCATATTGTTCAATGGAACCATCATCCTTAGATTGCATAGCTAATCTTGGTAGATTCATTCCTGAAGCTCTTACAGCTTCATTATCTCTATCTCTTTGTTGTATTGCTTGAAGTTGAGGATTATTTTTATTAGCTTTTAATGCTGATCCTGTTAGTTGTTTTTTAGCATAACCAGCTTTTAGTGCAGCATCTGTCAATCCTTCTTTTTCAACAAAATTAGCAAACCAAGATTGATACGTTGAAGGATTAACATCCTCCTTAGCATCTTGAGCTGGAACTTCTTTAGCAAATTGATATTTTTCTAAATCACCACCATATTTAAAATTATTTTGCGTTGTAGTATTCCTACCCAAGTTTGAACCTCTTGCTCTATATCCTTGTTCTTCATACACAGGTTCTCTTTTACCTGTTCTTGGATTAATTTTATAACCCTTTAATAATTTTCTGTATTGTACTTGATCCCCTTTTTGTGGTTGTGGGGAGGTGGCTGTTTGAGGTTCTATATTTTCAACTTTTGTGGTAACATTCCTAAGTTCATTCCTTTGGGTATTTTCTGGAACCGTTTGTTGAGGTTGTTCACCATTTTTAATTTTATTTAATAGACCTATGTTTTGTTCTGCTGTTCCAGAATAATCTGTAATACCGTACTCAATAGCTAATAGCTTTCTATCAGCATAAGTCCCTGGCTTACCTTCTTTTTTTAAATAAGCTTGTAAGTCCGTGTCATAGTTTGGTTTGTAACTAGGCTTAGGGTAATATGGGGCATCATCCTGATTTAACGTGTAACGCCCTATCGGTTTTATAGCTCTTTCTTCTATGTTTTCTTTTGAACCGAACCCATCATTGTAATTATTTCTTTGAGAATCTTCGTAAGTATAATTGTTATCACTAAATAATTGAATATCAGATGGCTGTATATCATTATCTTTTTCCCTAGCGTATTCTAATCCTGCATTATACAAATCTAAACTATCTTGTCTAGTAGGTTTTGAAGCAATTGTCATATTATACAATGGTGTATTCTCTTTAGGTTCTGGGAAATAACCATCAGCAGGTATGTAAGGTTCCCCATTATAGACT
>TARA_R110000744_G_scaffold167351_6_pt1 | contig 14720 bp, 7 predicted proteins | sample TARA_R110000744 | Tara Oceans TARA_R110000744 (sample SAMEA4398083) | marine metagenome | biome: Polar Biome; feature: [DCM] deep chlorophyll maximum layer (ENVO:01000326); material: water (ENVO:00002006), including particulate matter (ENVO:01000060) such as... | depth 36 m | reverse complement strand
CTGAAAATATTATCGAAAATGGGTATTTCTACCATCGCCAGCTATCGTTGTGCGGGACTATTTGAAGTTATCGGCTTAAATCGTAACATCATGGATCTTTGTTTCCCTGAATTGCCTAGCCGTATTCAAGGTGCCGACTTTGCTGACATCGAACAAGACAATATCAACCTTGCTCGCAAAGCTTTTATGCCACATCAAAAAATAAGCCATGGTGGTTTACTAAAATACGTCCACGGTGGAGAATATCACGCTTATAATCCTGATGTAGTCAGCACACTACAAGCAGCGGTGCGCAGTGGTGATTATAGTGATTACAGAATATTTGCTGACCACGTTAACAAACGCCCAGCCGCCGCGTTACGTGATTTATTAGCACTAAAAGACGACCAAACAGCGATTGATATTTCAGCCGTAGAACCCGAAACCGAACTCTTTAAACGCTTTGATAGTGCTGCCATGTCTATTGGTGCATTAAGCCCTGAAGCACATGAAGCACTAGCAATTGCCATGAACCGCTTAGGTGGTTTCTCAAACTCTGGTGAAGGTGGAGAGGACGAACGACGCTTTGGCACGGTAAAAAATTCACGTATCAAGCAAATTGCATCAGGGCGTTTTGGCGTTACACCTTACTATCTAGTGAATGCAGATGTATTGCAAATTAAAGTAGCACAAGGCGCTAAACCGGGTGAAGGTGGCCAATTACCTGGCGATAAAGTTACTCCTTTGATTGCAAAACTACGTTTTTCAGTGCCTGGAGTGACCTTGATATCTCCTCCTCCGCATCACGATATTTATTCTATTGAGGATCTGGCCCAACTGATTTTCGACTTAAAACAAGTCAATCCCAAAGCGGTTATTTCAGTAAAGCTTGTTTCAGGCCCAGGTGTTGGCACTATCGCCTCTGGTGTTGCCAAAGCCTATGCTGACTTTATTACTATTTCAGGCTATGACGGTGGCACAGGTGCCAGCCCGCTAACCTCAGTTAAATATGCAGGTTGCCCTTGGGAGCTTGGTTTAGCTGAAGCGCATCAATCACTGGTAACAAACGGATTACGCCACAAGGTTCGTTTACAGGTTGATGGCGGACTTAAAACTGGATTAGATATTGTTAAAGCCGCTATTTTAGGTGCAGAAAGCTTCGGTTTTGGTACAGCGCCTATGGTGACACTCGGCTGTAAATTCCTGCGTATTTGTCACTTAAACAACTGTGCTACAGGTGTTGCAACACAAGATGAAGTGCTACGTGAACAATTTTTTAAAGGTTTGCCTGATCAAGTAATGAATTATTTTAAGTTTATTGCGCAAGATGTTCGCGAAATTTTAGCCAGTCTAGGTGTTGAAAGTTTAACGGCTATTATCGGTCGTACAGATTTATTCGTCCCATTAGCGGGTATTACTGCGAAGCAACAAAAGCTAGATTTACGGCCAATTATAGCACCGGTTGTAGCGGGTGATGATACCGCGTTACATCAAACAGATACCAATGAACCTTTTGATAAAGGTGAGTTAAATCAGCGTCTACTGTCGCTTGCTTCTAATGCTATTGCCCACAGTAATGGTGGTGAATATCGTTTATCGATTCAAAACACCGATCGCTCGGTTGGTGCTTCGTTATCAGGCGAAATTGCGCGTAAACATGGCGATCAAGGCATGGCTGCAAACCCAATTAAAGTATTTTTAAATGGTACTGCTGGTCAAAGCTTCGGCGTCTGGAATGCCGGCGGCTTAGAAATGACCCTAACAGGTGACGCTAACGACTATGTTGGTAAAGGAATGGCCGGTGGTAAATTAACCATAAAACCACCCAAAGGCGTTGAATATTTAAGTCATAAAACCATGATTATGGGTAACACTTGTTTGTACGGAGCAACCGGCGGTAAGCTTTACGGTTGTGGTCGTGCGGGTGAACGATTTGCCGTGCGAAACTCTGGCTGTCATGCTGTTATTGAAGGTACTGGCGATCATGCCTGTGAATACATGACCGGTGGTATAGTTACCATTTTGGGCCATGTAGGGGTTAATTTTGGTGCCGGTATGACTGGCGGTTTCGCTTATGTTTTAGATGAGCAAGATGATTTAGACATTCGCCTTAACAATGAATCAATTGAGATGTTAGCGATTGATGAACTCAATATTCATCAAGAACATTTACGTGGCATTATCAACCAACACTTAGATGAAACTGGCAGCTTAAGAGCAGAAGAAATTTTAAATAATTTTGATACTTATGCACCAATGTTTAAGTTGATTAAGCCAAAGGCCGTTGATGTTAAAACCCTATTAGGGCATCGCAGCCGTTCATCTGCAGAACTTCGTGTTCAAGCGCAATAATAAGAACACGATTGGAGAAGCTAGCTCATGAGTAAAAATATTTATCAATTTATCGACGTTAAACGTATCGACCCGCCTAAAAAGGCGATAGAGCAACGTAAAATTAACTTTGTCGAAATTTATCAACCCTTAAGTGAAGATCAAAGTGCTGGTCAAGCTGATCGTTGTTTAGATTGCGGTAACCCTTATTGCGAATGGAAGTGCCCTGTGCACAACTATATTCCGCAATGGCTAGAGCTGGTTACTGACGGAAAAATAATGGAAGCGGCTGACTTGTGTCATGAAACTAACAGCTTGCCTGAAATGTGTGGCCGTGTTTGCCCACAAGACAGACTATGTGAGTCAGCTTGTACCCTAAATGATGACTTTGGAGCTGTTACTATCGGTAATATTGAAAAATATATTACCGATACTGCCATAGCACAAGGCTGGAAACCTGATCTATCTCAAGTTATTGCCACTGGTAAGCGTGTCGCCATTATTGGCGCTGGCCCAGCGGGTATAGCCTGTGCTGATGTATTAACCAGGAACGGTGTCGAAGCCGTTGTGTTTGATAAACACGCCCAAATTGGTGGTTTGCTTACTTTTGGCATCCCATCTTTTAAATTAGAAAAGGACGTTATTCAAACTCGTAGGGAAATTCTTGAAGGTATGGGGATTGAGTTTCGCTTAAATATTAATGTCGGTGTAGATATCAGTTTTGCTGACATCAGCAATGAATTTGACGCCGTATTTTTAGCACTGGGCACTTATACCGACATGACCGGTGGTTTTGAAAATGAATCAGCACCTGGCGTTTATAATGCACTAGACTTTTTAATTGCCAACACGCAAAAACTCATGAAACTTTCACAAGAAGATGGCAATGCAAATGCCAAACCTTATGTTAACTTTTTAGGTAAAAAAGTTGTCGTACTGGGTGGTGGTGATACCGCTATGGATTGTGTCCGTAGCTCTATTCGACAAGGTGCCACTGAAGTTACTTGTGCTTACCGCCGCGACCAAGCAAATATGCCGGGTTCGCCACGAGAAGTACAAAATGCGAAAGAAGAAGGCGTAGATTTTCAGTTTAATATTCAGCCCATCGATATCGCGACTGACGATAACGGCGATACTTGCGGTGTTAAATTTATCAAAACACAGCTGGGTAAGCCAGATGCTAAAGGCCGATGCAACCCAGAAGCTATTGAAGGCTCAGAGTTCATTATGCCAGCAGATGCTGTGGTTATCGCATTTGGCTTTATGCCAAGCCCACCACAATGGATGAAAGATGCCGGTGTAGAAGTAGACACTAGAGGTCGTGTAATTGCTGCCGACAACACCAGTTTTGCCTTACAAACCAGTAAAGAAAACATCTTTGCCGGTGGTGATATGGTGCTAGGTTCTGACTTAGTAGTTACTGCTATTGACCAAGGTCGAAAAGCCGCTATTGGCATACTAGATTTTGTGATGACAGCTCAAGAAAAAGAAGCATAAATAATATCAATTGATATAACTCACTTTAAAATGTGGCACTCACTGCATTTTAAAGTGATATTAGTAAAAAGTTATGCCAATAAATAACAAACATAAACTCCACCGAACCGGATAAGTTTTATTGCTAAAATAGCGCTAAAAAGAATATTTCAATTTTATACTCACGCGCCACTGCAACTTATACAATCTCATATTTACCATGCCCTATCTTGCTAGCACTATATTAAATGACACCGCCTATAACTTAGTAATACCAAGTTGATTGGTATAAAAGTGACTTAATCCTTGCTTACATTCGTTAAAATATTACTAGCTAATTGATTACGACCATTGTGCTTCGCCTGATAGAGTTGTTCGTCCGCAAGACTGATCCAGTCATCAATATCTGCAGAAAACTTTGCGTTAGCGGTTACCACACCAATAGAAATAGTAATACCGACAAATTGATGAGATAAGTGCGGGAAGCTATGCTGTGCTAATTCTTCACGAAACTCTTCGAGTTTTTGTATTACACCGTTTTGATCATCCGATTGTGTAACAATAATAAACTCTTCGCCGCCAAAGCGAGCAACAATATCACTACGGCGATCAAATTTACGTTTCATAACACCACTAATATACGCTAAGCAGTTATCACCAATTAAATGACCATATTCATCATTCAATTTTTTAAAGTGGTCAAGGTCTAGCATAGCAACCACCATGGCAGCATTATTTCTCGACAGTATCGCTTGAAGTTCACTAAATTTATCTTCTAAATATCGGCGATTATATAGGCCTGTTAAGCTATCTATATTGGCTAATTCTTTCAACGCTTTATTGGCTTTATTTAGGTCTTTAGTGCGCTTGCTAACTTTTTCTTCCAAAATAAATTGCTGTTTTAATAACTTTTCTTTCGACTGCTGTAATTCATCATATAACGTCAAAAATTCAGTTGGGGCATCATAAGGAATGGCTTTGTAGCCTGCTTTACCATCACCATGAGCAAGCTCATTTAAAGCAAACACTAAAGGTTTATTTAATGTATTAGCAAATTGATTTGCTAATAAAACAACCAACATGAAAATTAAAAATAACGAGATAAAAATGGTCAAGTATTGTTGTTCAATTAACTTTAAAATTTGCCGATGTTCAATCAAAACAAATATTTTCCAACCATTATTCAAGGTTACTTGGCGGTATAAGTAACGTATGTTATTTGAGCCATTACTCTCAATTATCATGAAATTATTTGAGTTAGTATGTTGATTAAAAGTGAAGTTAAATTTCGATAACTGAGATAAGCCTAAGCTAGATTCAGCATATATTACATTGTCATTACCATCAGTTAATACGACATCAATCTCTCGATCGTTCGCTGCATAACTATTAACTTTTTCAAACAAGTTAAGATTTAAGGACCCTTCGACAACGCCAGCCGGCTTATCATTATTTTTGACATAAATTGGAGCACTAATGGCAATAATAGGATCCGCGCCGAATCCTCTCCCGAGGAAAACGGGCGAGACATAAACCGATTGATTAAAAAATGCTTCGGTAAAATAAGAGCGGTCAGCGACACTTACGCCGCTATTGGGTATATCGTTCATTAAAGTTCGCGGGGAAGAGGCTACAATATTTGCCTCTTGATTCGTCACCAACATAGTTAGAAAACCTGGATACAACTGATGAATTTTAACTAAGGCGTCATTATAGCGGCTGGGCTCAATAGCAGATAGTTCATTCGCAATTTGCGAAACGGCTTTTGTGTGATCATCAACATAACTTTCTACGATTCGGCCTAAATATTGACTACTAATATCGATTTTATCTTCAATTTGTTGCTGTTGTATCTCATTTAAGTTACGGCTTAAAAACAAACAAACACCGATGACAAAAAAAGCCGACATGATCCATAGAATATAGTGTAAGTATTGCTTCAGGTTTTTCATTAGCTTTGGTTGTTGTGACTTTACCCAGCCGTTCAATTTATCACTGAAGACAAAAATTAAGATGACACCTAAAGCAGTATAAAAAACCGCATTAATACTCTGCTTAAACAAAGAGAACAGTAAATACTCTTGTGACTCTGATGTATTAAGCCAGATTATCACCGCGGTCATTGGCATGCCTATAATCAGCCAATATAAAAAATCAGCCGTAGGTAAATACCAGCCTCTCCCGCGCATGTAAGAGATAAAAAGTGCTTCGCAACCGAAGGTTAAAAAACCAAAGGGATGGCCCCAAAGAACCAACAGCGGCGCGACACAAATCAAAGCACAAAGTAATGTTAGTGCAGGTCGAAGATAAGCAGCGGCAATAATAAAAGCCAGATTTCCGATAACTAATGAAACACTATAAGCAAGTTCAATAGGATAACTATTGAGCGCTGCGCCACATAAACCTAACGCTAAGGCTAATATGATGAGGCGGGATTGGCTAGATTTGGCTTCAACGATTTCTTCGTCAAGCTGTAATGCAGTCTTAATAGGCGCAGTAGCCATAGATTATGAAACACTCCAATCGAGATTAAGTTGCTATTATGCAAACGGTATAATTGAGGACATAGCTCCTGACATTAAGTCCTTTTGCACAGCCAGAGAATTTTGATAACTGCCTGTGATAACGGCCTGTGATAACGGCCTGTGATAACTGCCTGTGATAACGGCCTGTGATAACTGCCTGTATAATATTTATATAGCGATTGTTATAGTGCATTAAATACAAAAGCCCTGTCAATGTTATTGCAGGGCTTTCTAGAAAACTATATTTACTTAATTAAGATTAAACCATATCGGCAAACGGGTTCTTTACTGGTAGTACTATTTTATTGGCGAAACCAGTAACACTGATATCTTCATCGGTTATGGTAACGTCATCATCCAACAGGGTGCCATCACCGAAACGATAAATGATTTGAAATTCACCGTTATCTGCTTGAGTTTGATATTTAATTCTAGCTTGTTCTACAACCTTCGCTTTATCATGGTAACTTTCCATGGCATGGCTACCGTGACGTTTTTCCATCATCGCCAAAGTTACGGCTGGTGAAAATAAGGTCGCTGTGGCGTTATTGCCACCAAAGCCTTTCGAGTTAATAAATGCCACATCCATGTTGTCACAATACCAATGCTCTGTAGCGATATTTAAGCGTTCGTTATAAACGTCATCAGCCACTTTATCAATAGTAGTTATACCTGGCATAATATTGTGAGCAAACACACCTAGCGCCATCGCTACCTGATCGCCACTTGCTGGACCAATAGTGTGACCAACAAAAGCTTTTGGTGCGGCTACTGGCCAATTGCTAATATCAAAACTTCTTGCGACACGGTCATAAATTAATGATTCAGTAACACGGTTTTGTGGCGTACTTGAACCATGGGCCAATATAAAACTACGTTGTTGCACTGATTCAGCACCCACAATAGATTTAGCCAATGCAACTGATTTCGCCATCGTAATATAATTGCCTGGACCAGGCGCAGTAATCGACTTTTTAATACCGTCAGCATTGGTAAAAACGTCAGCCACTGAGCCTAAAACATTAGCACCAAGTTCGAGTGTTAACGCATCATCCATTATCACAATAAACTGAGCTGCTTCACCGATAGTAAAACCACAGTTATTACCGAATGGACGACTGGTACGGCGATGATCAGCAACACCATTACCATCTATTTTTTTCAAACCTTCTTCATTCGCCAATGCACTCATATTGCCAAAGCCTTCGACAACTTCCGGCGTAACAGCACAGTCATTACTACCAACAATCGCCAAACGAATGCGACCTGCTTGAATATCTTGTACGGCCGCTTTTAAATTATATAAAAACGTGGCACATGCCCCCGTAGAGGTAAATGTTGTGCCTACACTGCCCGTAACATAAGCATTGATAAAATCAGTCGACATGGTATTTAAACCCAGCGCTAAATTTTTTGTTGATACTCGCTCGCCTTGTTGACGGCTTTGCATCATGCCACCAAAACCTTCTGCCTGGGTTTGACCAAAAACAGAAGCTGAATAAGTGCCAATTTCATCTGGGCTAATTCTGTCAACAATTTCATTCCAACTATAACCAGTAGAATGAATAGCATCGGCTGCGCCAAAAATAGTGGCTTGCAAACCACGTGGCTGATAGCGGCTATTATATAAACTCGCGGGTTTAAAGCCGGTGGGGAATTGTCCTGCAGCTTTTATTGGGTTATCACGGGTTGAGTCATGTTTAACTTCAATTTCACCGGCAATTTCTACACGAACGCGTTTATCTTCTAATTCGGTAACTTTCCATGAACGAGGCAACGGACTCGGTAAATCACGAGCACGGGTTTCAAAACTAATTCCGTTATCGCCGGTATCCATGGTGAGTTTTTGCTGCCATGGCGTGGCATCAGGATTAAAGTGTTCATGTTCAATCTTACGGATCAATGTTCCGGCTAAAATTTCTTCGCCAAAACGTTGTTCAACGTCAGACTTATCAACAACATTACCTTCAGCGTCAACTAAATTGCCATCTTGGCTAGTTAATAAGTTCATTAACGTTGCTAAGCCGACAAAAGTTTCTTGCCGAGCTTCAGCATTTAATTTATCAATAACAATGCGGCGAAAGCCTTGATGAAATGATGTTCTACCAGCAGCATTAATGCCACCCATGCCAACTATAATCGGTAACGCAGTCATGAAAAATCTCTTAAAATTAAAGCAAATATATTTATATAGCTCAGTGTAAGAGTTAACTCAAAAAAATAATATGTATAAATAGCCATAAAACATGTCAAGATAGCCAAATCAATTAAATAGTATGAGATCAGGTGTGCTAAAAGCAAAACAAAAACGCAATAAAGACCATCAAATTAACATAGCCTTGTTGCTCTATGATCATATGCTATCAACCAGTGTCAGCTTACCCGTTGAAATGTTGCGTGCTGGTGAAGCTGTAGCGCGGCAAGAAAATCGCCATGCACCACGCTTGTCGATTGAAATGGTTGCTGAAAATATTAAGCCAATATCTACTCGCGCGCTAATTAAATTGCTGCCAGATACAGATATTGACCATGCACAGCGGCCCGACTTTGTTTTTATTCCAAGTTTATGGCGCAACCCTAGACCGATAATTGCGAAACAACCGAAAATGTTAAACTGGCTCAGTAATATTTGGTCACAAGGTTCAACCTTAATTGGCAGTGGCACCGGGGTTTGCTTAATGGCTGAAGCGGGACTTTTAGACCATCACCCCGCCACAACACATTGGCATTATGTCGAGCAGTTTAAACGTGATTACCCTAAAGTAGATTTAAAACCAGACTTTTTTATCACGCAATCTGAACGCACCTATTGTGCTGCTAGCTTAAATGCCCTAGCAGACATTGTTGTGCATATTATTTTTCAAATTTATGGCCAAAACGCTGCTCAACAGGTAGAACGTAACTTCTCTCATGAAATAAGAAAGCCTTACGAGGAACAACGCTACTTAGAAGGTGGGGTCGATCGACATCCCGACGAATTAATTAGCCAAATTCAATTTTGGCTGAAAACGAACTTAAACTCTGAATTTACCTTAAATGATATTGCCCAGCAGTTTGGTATTAGTCAGCGCTCATTTACCCGCAGGTTCAAACTAGCTACAGGCATTAACGCTACGCAATATTGGCAAAAATTAAAGATACAAACAGCAAAAGAATTATTAGCGGCGAGTAATTTATCAATTCAAGAAGTGGCTTTTCAAGTGGGTTATCAAGACCAAGCAAACTTTACTCGGCTATTTAAAAGCATGCTAAATATAACGCCAAAAGCTTATCGAGCTATGGTCAGAAAAAAGTTATTTAGCAACGATTAATGATTGGCTTATAAAGATTTTTCACAAAACTCACTGTGTAAAAAGCTAATTAACTTTACCACTGAAGGATTCGCGATACTGTAAAATATAGTTTGAGATTCACGACGCGTTTTTACTAAATTATCTTGGCGTAATCTCGCTAAATGCTGCGATAAGCTTGATTGACTTAAATCGACAAAGTTATTCAGTTCATTGACCGACATTTCTTTTTCACCTAAATGACATAAAATCAATAATCGATTTTGATTACTCATCGCTTTCAATAAGTCGGCTGCCTGTGCCGCATTCTCTCGCATGTCGTTTATATCAATTGCTGCTAAATCAGCCATTTATCACTCACTATTATTTATCTTAAAAATGATGCTACGGTGTAAAAATTATCTATCCTTTATTTCTTGTTGGATATTACATTAGATACTGCTAATATAAAAGTATATTACATTTTCCTAATATAACTTTACTCTTATAATAAAATAGACTGGAAAGCATTTTGAATTATCAACGCATATTAAACTTCGCTATTGAAAAACCGAAAGTAATCTACAGCATAGTTTTGCTAATAACACTGTTGAGTTTAGCCATGCTACCTCAAATAGTTATCGATACCGATCCTGAGAATATGCTCAGCCGAGAGGATCCAGCACGAATATTTCATAATCAAATAAAAACTGATTTCCTGATGCGCGATATGATTGTCGTAGGTTTGGTCAGCAAAAATAGTATATTCATTCCTGAAACCCTCAATATTGTTGAGCAATTAACTAATAATATCCTTCAACTTGAGGGGGTTATTTCACAAGATTTAATGTCGTTAAATGTTGTTGATAATATAAGTCAGATAACTGACCAGCAAGGCGTTAATCAGGGGGTGCTATTTGAATACCTGATGAGAGAAGCCCCCACTACCTTACAAGCTAGTCAAGAAATTCAGCAAGCGGTAAAACGTTTGCCTATGCTAAATAACACCTTAGTGTCTGGCGACAACAAAGCGGTTGCGATCTATGTGCCGATTATAGCCAAAGACCAAAGTTATGCTATTGCCGAACAAATAAGAGCCTTAGCCGCTAACATAACAGCCGTTACACAAAAAGACTTAGCTTTTCACATCACAGGTTTACCCGTTGCTGAAGACCAATTTGGCTACGAAATGTTTGTACAGATGGCCGTTGCAGCGCCATTAGCTGGCTTAGCGATATTTCTATTACTTTGGGTTTTCTTTCGAAATATAGCGCTGATCATTGCCCCTATGGTTGTCGCTATGGCAACGGTATTAATCATTATGGGGAGCTTAATTGGCTTTGGCTTTACCGTTCATATTATGTCGTCGATGATCGCGATATTTTTAATGCCGATAGCGGTGGTCGACTCCGTGCATATATTATCGGAATTTGCCGATCGTTTTAAAGCCGGTGACGACGCATCCAAAACCATTAAAAAAGTCATGGGGCATTTATACAAGCCCATGCTATTTACCTCAATTACTTCTGCGGTCGGCTTTTACTCTTTGATGTTAACGCCTATTCCGCCAGTAAAAGTGTTTGGCGCTTTTATCGGCAGTGGCATTCTCTTAGCCTTTGTCTTAACCATTACTTATATTCCTTCGTATATTGCACGCATGAAGCCTGAAACCTTAGCCAAGTTACAAGCCGCAATACAGCAGATGGAACAAAAAGGCCGATTAGCTAACAGCTTAGAAAAATTAGGCGCGTTTTCCGTAAAACGTACCAAGCTAATCATAATCGCTTTTATTGCATTGTTTGCAGTCAGTTTAGTGGGTGTAAATCGCATTATCATTAATGACAACCCGATCAATTGGTTCAAAGCCGATCATGAAATTCGTATCGCCGATAAAGTACTTAATGAACATTTTGCCGGTACTTATGACGCATGGCTTGTGTTTAGCAATAACAACCTACAGCAACAAGATGCCTTAGCTAATTTTAATAACATCCTTAATGTGGCAAATAACGGCGCGACGAAAACGGCCATTTCACAAACTTACAATCAATGGCTAAATACCGATAAAAATGAAAAAAGAAGCTTCTTCACGCAAGATTTATTAATCCAACTTGATGACTTTAGCTTTAATGCCAACGCCCAAGAGCAACCTTGGCTCGAACAGCTTTATAGTGTTAGCGAGCAAGCCAATAATGCCCAAAAAATATTTACTGACCCTGCCATGCTTAATTGGTTGGTTAATTTACAAACGGCGCTAGTTAATAACGGCGATGTCGGTAAAGTAAATAGCTTGACCGATATTATTAGCACAGTGAATCGTGAGCTTAATTCTGGAGATGATAAAGATTTCGCGATTCCAAATAGTAGTAATGGTGTCGCACAAACCTTGCTGCAATTTCAGTCTTCTCATCGCCCACAAGATTTATGGCACTTTGTGACCCCTGATTACCAACGCACGCTTTTATGGCTACAAATGACTAGCGGTGACAATCAGCACATGGCAAACGTGGTGAGTTGGGTAGACAACTATATCAGTGAAAATCCGCCACCTATCGACGTTCAACATCAATGGGCGGGTAAATCATACCTCAATGTTGTTTGGCAAGACGCGATGGTTAGTGGCATGATTGACAGCTTACTGTCGTCATTTGTCATGGTATTTATCATGATGATGCTACTGTTTAAGTCGATTAAATATGGCATTTTAGCCATGCTACCACTGACCTTTACTATTACGATGATTTACGGACTGGTTGGCTGGTTTGGCAAAGCTTATGATATGCCTATCGCGGTACTCTCCGCTTTAACACTAGGTTTATCAATTGATTTTGCCATACATTTTATTCAACGAGTACGAGAACTTGAAGCTGAAAAACAAAGTCTAAGCGCAGCATTAGCCGCTATGTTTCAAGAACCAAGCCGCGCTATTACTCGTAATGCTATCGTGATTGCGATTGGCTTTACGCCCCTGTTGCTATCGCCGCTTATGCCCTATATCACCGTAGGATTTTTCTTAGCTAGCATCATGATTTTATCGGCATTAGTGACCTTGGTCTTGCTACCCGCTTTACTAACGCTGCTTGCTAAACGCAGCGCTCTTAAAGCCGATAAAAAATCACAGCATTCATAAGGACAATATAATGACCATTAAATTTACCAAGCAAATGATGAAAGCCTCAAAACACAGCCGCCAAGTGGTGCTGACGCTGAGCTTATTTTTGGCCAGTCATTTTAATCTACATGCTGAAGTAGCACCTAGGTTACCCAATGAAAACGCTACAGTAAGCAAAGTTAACAACATAATCGACCAAGCGAACCTAGCTTCATATTACGCTGGCGAAGATGGTAGTGCTGAAGCACGGATGATTATTGTTGATGAAAACGGTAATCGCCAAATGCGACAATTCACTATATTACGTAAAGATATACAAGATCTTGGCGATCAAAATATGCTGGTATTTTTTTCGCAGCCAAGCAATGTCAAAGACACCGTATTTAGGGTCGAAAAACAACTTAAAAGCGACGATAACCGTTGGTTATTTTTACCGGCACTCGACTTGGTAAAACGTATTTCTGCTGGTGATAAACGTACCTCTTTTGTTGGTTCGCATTTTTACTATGAAGATGTTTCAGGGCGTAACCCTAATGAAGATAACTTTACTTTAGTAAGCGAAGACAAAAGCACGTACACCATTACCGCCATGCCGAAAGATCAACAAAGCGTTGAATTTAGCCGCTATAGCGTAAAAATTGATAAGCAAAACTTTCTCCCGACAGAAACAATTTATTTTGATAAAAGTGACCAGGCTATCCGTAAAATGACCGTACTACTGGTACAAGACATTAACGGTATTCCAACGGTGATGAAATCACGCGTTACAAACCTAAGTAATAATAGCTATACCGAAATGCAATTTCGAAATGTGAAATATAACCTTGGCTTACCCGATAATATCTTCAGTGAGCGTAGTATGCGCACGCCACCGAAAGCTTGGTTAGACTAATCGCTAAGGCTTTATCTAAAAAGGTGAAAATCATTAATAATTTAGCGGTAATTAACGCCCTATTACTCAATATTTTCCTGTTACTTTTCAGTACAAGCGCTAGTGCAAGTAATGAGAGTAACGATGATTGGGCCGAAGCCTGGGTTGAACAGGCGCCTGCTTCACCATGGCAAGCAACAGGCTTTATTGAAGCAGCTTACGGACAGTTTCTACAAACAAATGTGACTGAACATAACGCATCGCTTAACGAGCTTAGAGCAAGATTAAATATCGACTACAGCCATGAACTTTTCGATGCTAGCGGCAAGTTAGACAGCTACTACGACGCTGTATTAACGAAAACTATTTTCCATACCCGAGAGCTTAGCATTAGTGCGAGTCCATTTAGTTTTGTCGACATAAAAGCTGGCCGACAAGTGTTAACGTGGGGTACGGGTGATTATCTGTTTCTCAATGATTTATTTGCTAAAGACTGGCAGTCATTTTTCTCTGGTCGCGCCGATGAATACTTAAAAGCACCATCGAATAGTATTAGAACTAACTGGTTTTATAACGCAGTAAACTTTACCTTAGTATGGACACCTGAGTTTACTCCCGATAACTATATTAACGGCGAACGTTTCTCGTTTTATTCGCCACAAGCACAACAAATAGTGGCCCCCGCTAATGGCTTTCCCGTCAACAAAACCCATAAAGCGCAGTGGTCAGCTCGCTTAAAGACTCGTATAAATGATATTGAAGTTTCACTTTATGGTTATCAAGGTTTTTGGCCAACGCCTGAAGGTACAAAGCAACCTGCAACTAATACGATGCAAAACCAAGCCTATTTTCCAGCACTTAATACTTGGGGAGTCAGTGCAACAACCCCTTTTAAGGGCGGTATTTTGAATGTTGAATATGCCAGTTACAACAGCATTGAAGATAGCGAAGGCACAAACAATATGATCGCTAATGGTCAGCACAAATTCTTAATAGGCTATGAACACGAACTAGCAAAAAACCTAACCGCTAATATGCAATATTACCTTGAGCGCACTAAGCATTATCAAGCACTAGTTAACAATAGCCAATTACCTGAACAACTTGTTGCTGAAAATCGTCACTTAGTCACCTTACGCTTAAGCTACCGCGCACTT
>TARA_R110000744_G_scaffold87543_3_pt1 | contig 14764 bp, 14 predicted proteins | sample TARA_R110000744 | Tara Oceans TARA_R110000744 (sample SAMEA4398083) | marine metagenome | biome: Polar Biome; feature: [DCM] deep chlorophyll maximum layer (ENVO:01000326); material: water (ENVO:00002006), including particulate matter (ENVO:01000060) such as... | depth 36 m | reverse complement strand
CCTGAGTTGGATGGAGAGGGTTTTGAAATTCCTTGGACTGAACCTGCTGAACTAGTAGCTCCTACTAGACCTGCTATACAAGACCTAGTAGCTATGAAATCTGAAAGAGATGGCGCAGCAGCACTGGCATCGTTTAAGTCTAGCAGACAAAGTCTTATAGACAATGCTGTAGTAAATGCTAATGGATTACAGTTTGATGCTGATGAAATATCAATTGGACGCATGGCAAGTGCAATACTAGCAGCCATTGCAGAAGAAGATACTTTTGAGATGCCGTGGTCTTTAGCAGATACAGGCACAGGTATTATGACTACAGTGACACTAGCCGATGTAAAACTAGCACATCAATTAGCCGTCCAGAATATGGCCTCTGTTTGGGGAGTGTAATGAAATTACTAGCATGGGTTCAATACACAGATAAAGTATTAGGTGGGGATTCTAAGTTTTTTAGAATCCGTATCAATCCAAAGTACGAAGGTGACTTGGGATTACTGGCTCACGAACATGAACACGTAAGACAATGGTATATGGTTACCAACATATCGTTCTTTTTAATGTGTACAGCCTGTCTTATATTCTACCCTATAGTGCTTACACACCCTCTCACAGTACTTATGTTGTTATTCTATAGTTCTATGGTTTATAACGCAGCTACGATGATGTCTAAGAAAATTAGATTTAAAGTAGAAGTAGCTTGTTATGCCAAGCAAATTAAGATGTATCCAGAAGAGCATACTGAGCGTTATTTGAAACACTTCTCTAAATTTATAGTGGAGAATTATGAATTAAACGTGTCTCAGGAAGATGCTAGAAATGCCCTAGTAGAAGCACTGTATTAAAACGTCAAACATATCTACACTAAATGAAGTAGAATAATAGCTCCGTATACCACTAACAGGTGATTAATGAGTTGGTTAACCCTATTAGCAACCCCTATCAGTAAAATGGTTAGTGGTGCTACTGACATATTTAAAGTCAAACAAGAACGAAAGAAGCTCGCTGAACAAGCAGTAGCTAAATTAAATCAATCTACCCAAGATGGTAAACAAGAAGTCACCATTACTGATGCAGAGTGGGAAGCCATAAATGCAAGTAAACAAGACTCAACTTGGAAAGATGAATACATAACTATTGTTATTACTTCACCACTAGTAATGATGATAGCAGGAGCAGTCCTGTATGTGTTCTACGAGGACATACGGTTACTGGAAGCAGCAACAGCAGCATTAGAGGCTATTGGCTCGGCAGGGATTGATATGGGTTTTTTAATGGAGGCCACTGTATTAGCTGGCTTGGGTCTTAAAATATGGCGTAAATCGTAATGACTATAAATTGGGAAATGATAGGCGTAGTAATTGCCTTTATTGTTGTATTAGTATCTATAATACAATGGGCTATAACTAAGTATACAACGTATTTGTTACGGGAAACGAAAGAAGAACTGGATATAAAAAGCTTACATAAAAAAGTAGAGTCAGTAGAAAAAGACGTTAAAGAACTAGCCCAAGCTAACGTAGTTATGGTTTCTTCTTTTCATACTGAAATTAATAAGATTTTGCATAAGATGAACGGGGGCAGTAATGAGTAACGAGCTAAGAGTAATGGTTGTTGAAGATAATGAATTCGATATGACGGTTATCACATCTGCACTGGACGCTGCGGGTATAGACTACAAAGCAGTAAGTGATAGCAGAGAAGTCCTGCAAGTAGCTATAGAGTACAAACCGAGTATTGCGATACTTGATATACAAATGCCAGAATTCAATGGCAAACAAGTACGAGAACAGCTACTAACACGTCCAGAAACCTCCCATATTAAAGTTATTTTCCTAAGTGCCTCAGATAGTGCAGAAGATGTTCTATATGGTTTGAATCTACATTTCAGTGGTTACTTCAAGAAAGGTGTTCAGATAGGTCATGTAATCGACAGCGTAATGGCTATTGACTGTGTGACTAATATCCGTAAATCAATCAATGAGTATTCACACATTAGCCAACGTATAGCTAATAAGTATTTAGCACTCAGTCACTAGTATTAAGTAACGTAAAGGAGAAGACATGGGTGTGCATGTAAGAGGGACTCTTAGAGACCCTATGGGCAATATAATGCCTTTCACGAATATAAGGTTTACATCCACCCAAGGTCAGGGAGAAATGGTTGCACCCACCTTTGCAATATATAAAACCAATTCCGCAGGATATTACTCCTTTTATGTAGTAGATGGTGTTTACTATGTAGAGGTATTACAACTTAAAGAATACGACTTAGATGAATACGAAGTAGTAGGGGATGCTCTGGTTAACGCAGGAACTCCTGACGTGCTCACACTGGGCGAATTACTACAATTCACTACTTCGATACCTCCGCAGGATTTGCTGAACTTAGAGAGCTTCTGGGACGGTAAATTTACTGATTTATTCGGTCACTTTGACACTATTACTAAAAACTTAAATACCGCATTAATAGATGGGGATACCAGAGTACAAAACTCATGGACTACTTGGACTAATGACACTCTGGGAGCCAGAGCTGCTAAACGTCTTGAGATTACCCAAGCAGAGACCGCTAAAGTAATTGACCTAGCTTTTGCCTATTCTGATATTGCAGGCGATGAAATGGCTAAAAGAGTCAGTAAGGTAGAAACTTCAGCATCTACTGCGAGTAGTGACTTAGTAGCTTATAAGGAAGCTAATGGGGATATAGGTGCTAAAATCACGGATGCTATTACTGTCGCTAGTGGTAATATAAAAAGAGAATCAGTAATAGAAGCTAACCTGTATACTAAGGGTTTAGAGGCTGTAATAAACGATACCATTGTAGTAGACAATGCAGCAGCAAAACAAGAACTGAAATTAGTAAGAGACGACCTAGGTAATATAACAGCTAACTGGCAAGTGGAAACCAGAGTAGGTGACATAACATCCTCTATCGGCATGGTGAATGACGGTACTAAATCTGATGTGTATGTACAGGCTAATTCCTTTCATTTTATAGACCCGAATAGCAGAGTATATAATCCATTCTCAATAATAGATGGTACTGTGCATATGAATAATGTCGTCATTGGAAGTGACGATGATGTACCTCTTACTAGTGACAGACAATCCAGAGCTCTGCTAGTGGACTCCAGTACGTATACAGGAGACAATACAGTAAACTTTACAGGTAAGACATATAGTACTATTGGTTATGTCTCTGTTCGTTTGAAAGCCTCTGCAAGCCATGTGTCAGTAGTCAACCAAAGATTGGCGTTTACCGCAGTTGGATTAGGTACAGCAGAATGGTCTGTAAACCCCTCTAACGTAGTTCTGACTACTCACCCAAGCAAAACCAACACTAAATGGCTTACAGCCTCTGCGTTTGGATACAACAAGCAAGTAACCATATCCACCACAATGGATGGCTTGACTGATTATGTAAATGTTAAATTACTAAGGCCTACAGATGGTATTGTTGGTTTCCTAAATAATGAGAAAGTGTTCTATAACTCTCGTTGGGGGTGGACGACACTAGCGACAGCTAGTACTGGTTTATTTAATGTATTCGAAGGCATTACCAGAGTGTCTAGTAATCTTGTGACTTATTCCATTGTTGAGGAGACAGGAGTAACCGCAACCATAGATTGGAATGGTGGGTATAAAGTTACCAGTATGGGTAGCAATGTAGACGAAGGTTACGTTTTATTTAAAGCAGAGTATTCTGGTGTAACCATATTAAGAAGGTTAACCATATCTAAGAATTATGGGAAATTCACCTCTATTACTGGTAGATGGAAAACCATTAAAGCTGCAAGTACAGGATTCAGTTTAAAAGTAAATAATACTAGTCTTCCTTCCATAATAACTAATAGTGGAGATGAACTGTGGCACAGCTTTGAAATAGAGATTAAATCTGGAACAAACAGCTTGTACCTACCCCCTATGTCTGATGGTTCAGAAATAACAGGAGTAGTGGTAACAGAAGGTGCAGTAGGAGACCCAGAGAATTTATTATCATTTGATGGTTTATACCCTAATCAAAATAAGACCCAGATAAAATCCAGTGACTTTGACTCTACAGCTACAGGTGATGACCGTAAAGGGTGGGCTATTTATGAAAATGGGGATTGTGAATTCAATAACGGTATTTTCAGAGGGGATTTGTACGCTACTAGTCTTACGCTAACTGAATCAGATACTAAAAAGTATAGTAACGATTCTATTGTTTATCCTGACGAAGTACTGAACTCTGAAATTGTATTCCCTGAAGTAGACCTACCTACTGCTGCTTCCCTTGGTGTGTACGGGGCTGAGTTAGCATTAAATACAAATTCCACAACCCAATTAAGCGGAAATTATAGTGCCCCTACGGAAGGCACTGCAGGGACTGGGTGGAAAGTTAATACGGACGGTGGGGCAGTATTTAATGAGATTGTTGCTAGAGGGCACATTGAAGCCACTTCTGGTAGTTTCACTAATGTTGTAGTGGATGGTGCCTTTACTACTAGAAGCGCAGTAATGCTTACTGGGGTCAAGCCTACAAGACTTGCACCCTTCATGGTGAAGCTTAGAAACGGTTCTCAAAGTAATAGAAGGCTTGATAGAAGGATTGATAGTGAGGAAATGTATTCAGATACTTTTATAGGGGACACTCCCTACCTTCATACTAGACTGACTCACCATGTTATGGATGTTAACTTTGAGATACTGAGTGTAATGGACTCCAGCCAAACAGCCATTGCTACGACAAGGGTGTACGTTAAATACGGTTACCAAAATAAGAGTGATAGAAGTTATACTTGGGATACGCACTGGTTTGAGTTTGTGAGAATATCCCACCCAAACCTCCATTTCCACACGGGGACATTGCCCTCATTTATATCTTATACCACTAAGGCTCGCGCATGGGATTTAGTCAAATTTTCTGTACGCACAGAAGGTGAAGCAGAAAAGGGTAGACCCATTGGTTTGTTCTACACAATAGAGGTGCTGAACCATGCTGTTTCCACTAACACAGAGCGTTCTATAAGGACGTATTACAATGATGGTGCTACCTCTACTACACCTGCAGGTGGGGGAAGCTTACCCCCCGAAGGAGATACTGGGGGCACAACGACTACACCTATTAAGTCTACTTCCACACTTTTAGAATCCGAGGGGCAACCCATAGATACTACTGAGACTATAAAGCTACACCCCTAGTGGAACGTAATTCACGTATACTGAGGGTACTCAGTATTATTAATATATTTGGAAGGACAGAGCATGTTAGCAAACTGGTTAAGACAAAGAATACTTGCAGCCACTACTGGAGATATCCTATTAGGAGACCCTGTAGCTGGTTTTATAGGATGCAGTAATGTGTTCACTAATGACGGTAGGGTGTATTACTCTGTTGAAGATGGTTTGAATAGAGAAACTGGTAAAGGCACCTATATACAGGCATCTAATTCAATACAACGCACAGAAGTGTTTGAGAGCCTCATTGAGGGTGTATTCACTAAAGATGCCCTATCGCCTATGGCACTGTCTGATAAGTCAGTATTCAGCGTTACAGCAACGATTAGAGGGCTTACTTCTCATGTTCCTGTATGGAAGGATATTGTGGGTAGATTACAACAGAATCCAAACACTGGTTATTTGAGTCCTGATACTAAGAACTTAGCAGGGAGTGTCGAAGCGTATTGTTATAAGAGAGATTTTATAGAATCTCTAGGGGTTACATTTGCAATTCCACACGATACTCAAGTAGGTGGACAATCGTTCCCACACATACGCTGGAGCCCTAATACACCTGATACTGGAATAGTTAGGTGGGGAATCGAGTTTATGGTCGCTGACATCGTTACAGGAGTCTTTAACGATACTACTATAATCTACTTAGAGCAGGCTGGTTCTAGTACAGTAAATAAACTACAAATTATAGAATCACTTACTCCTCTGGTTTCACCTGAACCAAACAGTTTAATCGTAGGTAGAGTGTTCAGAGATGCAACCCATGTAAATGATACATTTGTAGGAGATGGTTCATTACACGCAGTTGGTTTACATTACCAATCGAATCTTGTGGGTACTCCTAGTAGAACCCCTGATTTTGATATCTGGGAGTAAGTAGTATGTCGTATGGAGTATTCGAGCTAGGGTTAACACCTGTAGGTAGTAACCTGCGTATACCCACTATGGTAGTGGTTTCTAGATTTGAAATGGAATACCTACTAAAGGGTGGGGTAGAGAATACTTTCATATTTGAATTTACTCAGAATGCTTTCGCTAGTAATAGCCAAGCAATCCAGAACGCTGTGTATAATCATGTGGATGAATCCCATCTCATAGCTAACAGTACTTACAATTATTCAGAAATGAATGTTGGAGTTAAGAATGAAATAAGTGCTTATGTCTCTGTGGATGATGCATTGGATTACAATGTGTACATGTACGTCACTGATTCTACTGACATACACCACAAGATAAATAATGCAATTACTATGGATGTAGTCACTGGGTATACTCTGTACGCATTCGTTACAGATACTACTCAAGTGAACAGTAGCGTATATGCGTATGTTGATGCACCTATAGCAATAGAGAATGGCGTGTATAACTATGTAATAGAAAGTGTGGTCACAGCTAACTCAGTGTATGCACATGTCGATGCTGATGTGGTGGTTGACTACAGTGTTTACATGCACGTAGCACAAGATGAAACCATGGAATATGGCACATGCAGTTATGTTACTGGCTCAGGTGATATAGTATTTACTACCCAGATGTACGTGGATGAAGACACTACAATAACTAGCTCTAATTATAATTATGTAGATGATTCATCTAGTGTTAACTATAACCTGTACATGTATGCAGGTAGTACTGTGGCTATAGAAAGTAGTGTTTACAACTACACTGTTGCTGTACACGGTGTTACGTACAATTTGTACAATTATACTACTACTGTGGTAGGCCTATATAATAGCGTATACAATTATGTAGACAGCAGTTTAGTTACTAATTACAACGTATACATGCATGTAGAAGATAGTGTTGTATTAAGTAACAGCGTGTATAACTACATACTAAATACCCACACTGCTCCGTACAACGTGTACAATCACGTTAGTGCTTCAGATACAATAGAGAATAATGTGTATAATCATGTATCAGAAAGTGTGGATTTATTGCATTATCTCAGAGGGCAGTTGTTTACTACTATTGGTAACAACCTCAAGATTGTTGACAAAGTTGACCGTATTAAAACTATTTGTAAATAAAGGAAAAAAGTATGTCTATTATATCGAGTGAAATTAAGTTATTCCGTTCTACCAATTCATTAGGTGGAGCCATAACTGTAGATGAAGTAGTAGATGGTGTACTACATAACTTGTTTGATAAAGTTACCAGTGATGAATCTGCTGCTGGAGACACTGAGTACCGTTGTGCTTATGTACAAAACACTCATGGTACTATTACCCTAGAAGAAGCCATTTCTTACATTGCTGCTAACACTGCATCAACTACCACTGCTATACGCATTGCTGTTGGTACCTCAGCAGTAGGTGGAATAGAGCAAGCCATAGTAGATGAAAGCACAGCTCCTGCTGGAGTAACATTTGTTACTGCTGTAGACATTGCTAATGCAATTGCTTTAGGTGATATACCTGCTGGCTCTCATAGAGCTATCTGGTTTGAGCGTGTTGTAGATGCAGGAACTTTAGCAACACCTATTGATGGTATAACTCTAACCACTCGCGGTTCTACGGTATAATACTATGAGCTTCAAGGACTACTACTACAAGAGCACAGATGGGGAGCATTTCCCAGATGCAGTTCTGGGAAGTAATCTGTTCTATGGTTTAGACTTTTCTTGTTGGTTAAAAAACGAGGAGGACACTCTTGTATCTATTGAGTGGACTCTCCCAGATGGTGTAACGTCTGAGGATGATTTCTTGCAGGGTACGGTAGGCAACATAAAGTTGTCTCCTACTCGTACAGGGTCTTTTGTTATTAACTGCGTTATAACTACGGAGGAGACATTAAACTTCTCCACGTTGCTACAAGAGAAATCCATAGATACAATTCTAAAGGTATTTTAGTGAAAGGGTTAGTTCATGATTGATGAAGAAGAAGGCTCGATACTTGAGCAAGCCAAGGTGGAGAGCCTTACTGATTGGACTAATCCTCCTAAAGTTTCCGACCTTAAATCAGATTATATTGAAGCTGAATCAGACCAGAGTGCTCACACAGCAGATGTGACTCGTTGGTTAGATATGATGAATGTGACAGGTAGTGCAGCAATCCCTAAGAAACAGGGACGCTCCACCGTTCAGCCTAAGCTTATTCGTAAGCAGGCAGAATGGAGGTATGCAGCATTATCTGAACCATTCATGACTACTACAGAATTGTTTGATGTAGACCCAGTGACATATGAAGACAAACGCTCTGCTGTACAGAATGCGTTAGTCATCAATAATCAAGTTAATTCCAAGATGGATAAAACTGCTTTCATAGACGAGTACATCCGTACTGGTGTGGATGAAGGTACTGTTATTGTCCGTGTTGGTTGGGATTTTGAGGAAGAAGAACAAGAGCAGCCTAAATACGCTTATAAGACCTCTACTGCTCCAGAACATGTTCAGATGCTCCAACAGTTATCTCAAATGGCTCAGGAAGACCCTGAGAGGTTTGAATTGGAAGTACCTGAACATATACGTAACTCACTCCAGTTATCCATGGAGCAAGGCGTACCTGTAGTCGCATATGAAGATGGTACCGAGAAGGTAATGGTGACCACTAAGAATCAACCCACTTGGGAAGTATGTGATTATCAAAATATCTCTGTAGACCCTACATGTTTCGGGGACTATGAAAAAGCTCAATTTATTATATACAGCACAGAGACTTCATTATCTGTACTGAAGAAAGATGGTAAGTATAAAAACCTAGACGCAATACCAGCTAGTGCTTCTACAATCAGTTCTACTGAATTTAATAATGACAATACATCCTCATTCACATTTAAGGATAAACCTCGTCAGAAGATTGTTATGCATGAGTACTGGGGATACTGGGACATTGATGGTTCAGGTATTGTTAAACCTATCGTAGCTGCTTACGTAGGTGATGTGATGATTCGTTTAGAGGAGAATCCATTCCCAGATAAGAAACTCCCTTTTGTCAGTGTGCAGATGTTACCTGTACGCAAGAGTAACTTCGGACAACCAGATGGTGAACTGATTGGAGACAACCAGAAAATCATAGGTGCTACCACAAGGGGTATGATTGATATCATGGCTCGAAGTGCGAATGCACAACAGGGTTATGCTAAAGGAACTTTTGATACTACGAATAGACGTAAATTCATTGCAGGTGACGATTACGAGTTTAATCCTACAATGAATCCAGACCAAGCATTCCATGTACACAAGTATCCTGAGTTGCCTCAATCAGCTATATTGATGAATCAGCTTATGTCTAGTGATGCAGAGTCTCTCACGGGTGTTAGACCCTTCTCACAGAGCCAGCAGGGAGCTGTAGGCTCTGAAACTGCCTCAGGCGTTAAGACTGCATTAGATGCAACTAGTAAACGTGATACAGGCATCCTGAGACGCTTTGTACAGGGCATCATTAAAATTGGCAGAAAAACTATTGCTATGAACCAGCAATTTCTTACTGAGGAAGAAGTGGTTCGTATAACCAATAGTGAGTTTGTTACTGTACGCAGAGACGACTTAGCTGGTAACTTTGATTTACGTCTTACGATAAGTACTGCTGAAGAAGATGAAGCCAGAGCACAGGAATTAGCATTCATGTTGCAAACTACTGCTCAGTCTATGGGTAACGAGTTCAGCCAAATTATATTGGCTGAGATTGCTACATTACGTAGAATGCCTGTATTGGCTAAGAAGATTTCTGAGTTCCAACCTCAGCCTGACCCATTAGAGCAAGAGCGTAAACAACTAGAAATAGAATTACTGAAAGCTCAAATAGAGAAAGAACGTTCTATAGTTCTTGAAAATCAGGCAGAAGCTGAACTAGACTACGCTAAAGTAGGTACAGAGAATGCCAGAGCTAAAGATTTAAGTAATACTGCTGACCAGAAGAATCTGGATTATTTAGAGCAGGAAGCAGGAGTTAAACATAACAGAGATTTAGATAGAGCATCCCAACAGTCTAAAGCGCAAACCAATACCAAACTAGTAGAACATGGTTTGAATAGGCAAGCTGCTAAAGAAGACAAGTTGATGGACACTTCACTACAAAGCAATCAGCCCTAATACTGGGGCTTAAAACTTAGTCCCTAGATTCTTAGGGGCAAGGACACTCGGAGTAAATAGTGATAAACAACGACATGCAGGAAATAGAAATAACCATTGAGGATGCTAAGAAAGCAATCTACTTAGGTGATTTAGTAACCAAATTGGAAAGTAATCCAGATTTCAAAGAACTCATTATTGATGGTTATTTTAAAGAAGATGCTGCTAGAGTAGTTATGCTGAAAGCAGACAAAGAATTTCAATCTTTAGCTCAACAAGATAAGCTGGATAAAGATATTATGGGAATCTCAGTATTCGGTGAGTACCTAAGAACTAAGAAGATACTTGGTTTAATGGCTCAGGAGTCCCTTAGAGAACACGAAGATACTCGTCAAGCGATTGTACAGGAGAACATCTAATGTCTGATGAACTTCTAAACGAAAGCGCAGCACCCGTAGAAGAAGCTGCTGAGAGCGTCTCAGAACCAGAATTTGATATGGGAATGTCTGATGAAGATTTCGAGAACACAAATTTTGAAGCACTCGAACAAGCGTCTGAGGAGCACCCAGAGGAAGAAACTCCTGTTGAGGAGCCAGACGTATCGGATGATGCTAGCGGAGACGCTGGAGAGCCTCTAGAAGCTCCTGCTGTTGAATTAGATAAAGCAGCAGAGTATGATAAGATTATGTCAGAGTTTAAAGCCAACGGTAAGATGGTGTCTTTAGACTCTGCTGAGGAAGCAAGACAACTCATGAAGATGGGTGCAGGCTACAACAAGAAGATGGCTGATATTAAATCAGACCAACGTTTTGTTAAGATGCTCCAGAATAATGATTTGTTGAACGAGGAGAAGCTTAGTTTTTTAATTGACTTGGATAAGAAGAATCCTGAGGCAATCGCTAAACTTCTTCAAGACAGCGGTATTGACCCATTAGATATCAATACTACTGAGAATACTGAGTACAAGCCTAATGCTTACACTGTAGATGATAAACAGGTGCAATTGGATACTGTTATAGAGGACTTGCAAGACTCTAAAGCTTATGCAACCACAATTGATATCGTTGGCAATAAGTGGGATGAAACCAGTAGAAATAAGTTAGCTGAGAACCCTGAAGATATACGCACTCTCAATGGGCATGTCGAGTCTGGCATATATGACCAAATTGCTGTTGTAGTCGAGAAGGAGAGGATGCTAGGTAAACTGCAAGGTGTTGATGACTTTGGAGCGTATAGGTTAGTAGGTGATGCGATGAATGCTCAGGGTGCTTTTAATAAGACTCAAGCCAATGGTGGTATTAATATTCCTGCTCCTGCGAAGAAGACTAACCCAGATGTTAACGATAAAAAACGTGCTGCAAGTTCAACCAAGGCGAAGCCTAGAGCGAATGAGCAATTTAATATACAAGACCTATCTGATGCTGAATTTGAAAAGAAATTCGGTGCAGGACTATAACAAGGCTATAAATCATGACTCAAAACTATAATGACCCAATTGGCGGTACTCCTTCAAGTATTGGTGACGAACAATTTAATATGTGGAAATATCAACGTAAAGCGTTGATTGAAGTAGCTAAGAAAGCTGTATTCTCTCCACTGGCTTCTACCATCAGTATGCCTAAGCATATGGGTAAAACCATTAAGCGTTACCACTACATTCCTTTGCTTGACGATGCCAACATCAATGATGAAGGTATTGATGCAGATGGTTTGATTGTTGAACAAGAAAAGACCATTAAAATTATCGGTGCATTCGGTAGTGGTACTGGTATCGAAAACATCTATGAAACAGTTTACGCTGTAGGTGCTGGCTCTACTTCTAGTAACGCCACAACTGCTGCTGAAGCTAAAGCACTAGATATCCTAGTGAATGAGCTTGGTTTCGTTGGTGCTGACTACGCTGCTGCTAAAGCTGATGCAATCGCTAAAGGTACTGCTGTAGATGATACTACTCCTGCCGTTATGTCTGCTGGTAACATGTACGGTTCGTCTAAAGACGTTGGTACTGTTGCAGGTAAGATGCCTCGTCTAGACGAGAATGGTGGACAGAAGAACCGTGTTGGTGGTCGTAGAATCGAGCTTGAAGGTTCATTTGAACGCTTTGGCTTCTACCGTACTTGGACTAAAGACTCACTAGACTTCGATACTGATGATGAATTACATATGCATCAGACTCGTGAGATGATGAATGCTGCACATGAAGTAACTGAAGATGCTATTCAGATTGACTTACTTAATGGTGCTGGCTTGATTCGTTATGCTGGTGATGCAACAGCTGTTGTTGAGTTATCTGGTGAAACTGGTGCAGTAGACTTAGTTACCTATACTGATTTGATGAAGTTATCAATCGACCTAGATAACAACCGTTGTGACAAAGACACTAAGATGATTCTTGGTTCACGTCTTACAGACACCAAAACTGTTCGTGCTACTCGTATCATGTACATTGGTTCTGAGCTACAGCCTATGATTGAACGTATGGCTGGTATTGATGGGGTTGCAGGTTCTGCATTCGTATCAATCGAGAAGTACGCTTCTGCTGGTACTTCAATTACTGGTGAGATTGGTAAAGTAGGCCAGTTCACTATCGTTGTAGCGCAAGAGATGATGCATTGGGAAGGTGCTGGTGCTGCCGTTAGTACCAATGACGGTTATCGTGAAACTGGTGGAAACTACGATGTCTACCCAATGTTGGTTGTTGGTAATGACTCGTTTAACACTATTGGTTTTCAGTCAGATGGTAAGAGCTCTAAGTTCAAAATCATCAACAAAATGCCCGGAGAAGCAACTGCTGACCTTAACGACCCATATGGTTTAACTGGCTTCAGTTCAATCACTTGGTTCTACGGCAGCCTCGTTGTCAGACCGGAACGTATAGCAGTAGTCAAGACCGTTGCTGAATGGTAGGAATTGACAGTACGTCCTGAGTATTAGCCACCTACGGGTGGCTTTTTAGGTGAAAGTTCTTGGAAAGGTTTCTGAGACAGTCGAAACGACACAATCCACAAACAAGGTACACATCAATGAGCGAAACACTAGATTTACTAAAAACACAAGCCGATAAGATGGGAGTTAAATACTCTCCAAATATCGGAGAAGCAAAGCTCCAAGAAAAAATCAATGAAGCTATTATAAAGGAATCAGAGAAACCAGTTAAGAAAGCTGCATCTGCTCCTGAAACCAAAGAAGAAAAACGAGCTAGAAAACGTAAGGAAGCACTGGAACTAGTGCGTGTACGTGTAGCCTGTTATGACCCTACTATGAAGAAGAAAGCTGGTACATACATTATGGCTAGTAATGGTGTAGTGGGTACTGTGCGTAAATTCATCCAATTTAATAAACCATGGTTTATGCCTCGTATACTAGTTAACGTAATGAGAGAGAGTGAATACCAAGGCTGGATTGAAGGTAAGTCTCAGTATGGTATTACCCAGATGGTCTCCTCAATGGAAAAGCGTTATAACGTCACTGAACTGGCTCAAATTACTCCACAAGAGTTAGAGAACATTAAGAAGCGTCAGACAGTAACTGAATCACTACAGGATTAATAAATGCCAACTTTACCAGTATTACCCGAATTACCCGTACCTATAGAAATAGGGCTGAAAGATGTTACTACAGGTACTTTGGATGGTACTGGTATTTTTGATGTACTAATGCACACTGCAAAAGTACATTTGCAAGAAGAATTCTCGATGGGAAGAATCACGTCAAGTGATTATTCCCAAGTGTACCTTGGAGTAATGAACCAGATAAGCGGACAGGCAATGTCCTACGCTTTAGCCAAGGATAAGACAGCACTAGAAGTAGCCATATTACAGTTACAGCAACAGACAGCCGCACTAAACCGTGAGAAGGTTATAGCAGACACTGCTGCCGTATACTCCAATATTGCAATGAATGACGCACAGACGCTCATGCTGGCTGCACAGAGGGCTAATGTAGAGTCTGAGAATGGCAATATAATTAAACAGGGAATTCTCCTTACACAACAAACTTCAATGAGTAAATCTCAAGAATCGAATGTTAAGGCAGAATACTCTAATATTAGTAAGCAGGGTTTAGCCATAGATGCTGATACTGATATGAAGAAAACCCAGACTGCAAACGTTGCAGCGGGTACTGCTAACACAGTAGTAGAAAAAGATAATATAGTTAAACAAGGTTTGATGATTACTCAGCAAACTGAAATGAGTAAAGCACAGCAAGTCAATGTTGAAACAGAGAAAGGTAACATAGTCGCACAAGGTGGTTTAATCACAGCAGATACTAATGTTAAGGTTTCTCAATTATTGAGTATGCAAGAAGACAGAGGTGTAAGTGCTGCACAACAGGCTCTTACTAAACAACAAGTAGAACTAAACAGACTACAGCAAGCCAATCTAAAGAAAGAAACTCTGAATGTACCGAAACAGGGTTTGCTAATAGACGAGCAGCGTAAGATGGTTACTGCTCAGAGTAAGAATGTAGGAGCTGAGTTCAGTAATATAACTAAACAGACTGATAACCTCTCAGCAGACAAAGAGCTTAAACGTGTA
>TARA_R110000744_G_scaffold2188_9_pt1 | contig 14768 bp, 11 predicted proteins | sample TARA_R110000744 | Tara Oceans TARA_R110000744 (sample SAMEA4398083) | marine metagenome | biome: Polar Biome; feature: [DCM] deep chlorophyll maximum layer (ENVO:01000326); material: water (ENVO:00002006), including particulate matter (ENVO:01000060) such as... | depth 36 m | reverse complement strand
TCTGCTGCATTGTGAAAACCTCGTAATTCAGCCACCCATACAAAGTGTCGTAATTGCGCAATTTTGAATTCTGGCATTGCCATAAGCATTCCTTATCAAGGGATAGTTTTTATTAATTTTTATTATTAAAGCATGCTAACTATAATAGCTTCAATTATTTTATGGAGGTATTTATGTCTGAATCAATTTTTTGTAATTTTATTAATGGTGAATGGGTAGAGGGCGTTAGCTCATTAGCGAATATTAGCCCTGCAGACACCAGTGACATTATTGGCCAGTACGCACAAGCCGACACAAATCAAGTAGAACAAGCATTAGATGCAGCAATTATCGGTCAGCTTGCATGGCAAGAAAGTGGCTTAGAGCAGCGTTATTCTGTGTTAATGGCTATTGGTGATGAGCTTATTGCCCGTAAAGACGAATTGGGTAAATTACTTGCTCGTGAAGAAGGTAAAACATTACCTGAAGGCGCTGGTGAAATATACCGTTCAGGTCAGTTTTTTCATTATTATGCCGCTGAAGTATTGCGCCAAATGGGCGAAACTGCTGATTCAGTTCGCCCGGGTATTGAAATTGAAACTCGCAGAGAGCCAGTGGGTGTTGTTGGTATTATTACTCCTTGGAACTTTCCGTTGGCAACAGCCGCTTGGAAGATTGCACCGGCATTAGCTTTTGGTAATGCGGTTGTTTTAAAACCTGCAAACCAAGTGCCTGCAAGTGCGTGGGCATTAACTGAAATTATCTCTCGTCAAGGTTTACCTGCAGGTACTTTTAACCTCGTCATGGGACCAGGTGCTGCAGTGGGTGATTTGTTAATTAATTCTACAAAAATTAATGCATTAACTTTTACTGGTTCTTTGGAAACAGGTCGCAAAGTTGCCATTGCAACAGCAGCAAACCTAGTGAAATGTCAATTAGAAATGGGCAGTAAAAATGCTTTAGTCGTGCTTGATGACGCAGATTTAGATAATGCCGTTGAGTGTGCAGTGGGTGGCGCTTTCTTTGGTACAGGACAAAAATGTACCGCGTCATCACGCTTAATTGTGACTGAAGGTATCCATGATCGTTTTGTTGACGCGGTAGTTGCAAGAATGAAGCAATTGGTTGTCGGTCATCCATTACGTGAAGGTGTTCATATTGGTGCGGTAGCAGATGCTCGTCAAATGAAGCAAAACCTTAACTATATTGAAATTGCCAAAAAAGAAGGCGGTAAGTTAGTTAGTGGCGGCGAAGTCATTACTGAAGAAACTGAAGGCTACTACTTAACGCCAGCGTTGTTTACTGAAACTACTAATGACATGACGATTAACCGCGAAGAAGCTTTCGCGCCAATCGCTTGTGTGATTAAAGTTAAAGATTATGACGAAGCGTTAGCCACACTGAACGACACTAATTACGGTTTAGTTGGTGGTATTTGTACACAATCGCTTAAATCAGCAACCCACTTTAAACGTAATGCTCAAACAGGTTGTGTGATGGTTAACTTAGCCACGGCGGGAACTGATTACCACGTGCCTTTTGGTGGCCGCAAAGACTCTAGCTTTGGCTCTCGTGAAATGGGTAGCTATGCAAAAGAATTTTACACCATCGTTAAAACCACTTATATCCGTTCATAAACTGGGTGATTACTATGCATAACGATCTTATTGTCATTGATGGATTGCAGTATTCAAACTGGAACCGGTCTATTTTTCAACAGCTTAAAGATGGTGGTGTCACCATGGTGCATGTCACCGTGGTGTATCACGAACAAATTCGCGAAACGCTATTGCGTATGGGGGATTGGAATCGACATTTTGAGAACAATCCTGATTTGATCATGCCAGTAAAAAGTGCTGCGGATATTCTTTTAGCGAAAAAACTAGGCAAAGTTGGCGTGATGTTTGGCGCACAAAACTGTTCGCCTATCGAAGATGATATTTCAATGGTTGAGATCATGCGTGAGCTTAACTTGATGATTATGCAGCTGACTTATAACAACCAAAGCTTACTTGCTTGTGGTTGTTATGAAGCAGAAGACAGCGGTGTTACTCGCTTTGGTAAACAAGTCATTAAAGAAATGAACCGTGTTGGTATGTTGGTTGATATGAGCCACAGTGGAGAGCGCAGTACATTGGAGGCGATTGATATTTCTGAGCGTCCAATTGTTATCTCGCATGCCAACCCGAATAGTTTTCATGAAGCAAAACGTAATAAATCTGACACGGTGTTAAAAGCGCTAGGTGAGTCGGGTGGATTATTGGGTTTTAGTTTGTATCCGTTCCACTTAAAAAATGGCCCAGATTGCACCTTAGACGATTTTTGCAACATGGTCGCCGATACGGCAGAGCTTATAGGTATTGATAATATTGGCATAGGTACTGATTTATGCCAAGAACAACCGTTATCAGTACTTGAGTGGATGCGTAATGGTCGTTGGTCAAAAGAAATGGACTATGGCGAAGGCTCAAAAGCTAATGCTGACTGGCCAAGGCCACTCTCTTGGTTTCGTGATAGTCGCGATTTTCCAAATATAACGCAAGGATTACAAGATAGAGGTTTTAAGGCAGAGGATATTGCCAAAGTCATGGGGTTAAATTGGCTGAACCTTTTGGATAAAGGGTTAAAGCCTCAAGTGTTTAAGGGCTAACTTTAGTAGCGCTTAACCAATGAATTAATAGATTTTTATAAAATATAACAATACCTATAACTATAAATATAAAAGAACCAATAGGGGACAACAATGAATACTGCTAAAGATATTGCGGATAGTGAAGAGGTTGCAAAACCGGGGATCAAATTTTTAGAGGGTGTAGATATACCCGTATTTTTGATCAGTGGTGGAGCCTTGGTACTGTTTGCTGTTTTGGCGCTGTACGATATCGACATGATGTCTGGCTGGGTTAATACGGCGTTTGCTTCTTCCACCAAGTTATTTGGCGCATATTGGCAAGTGTTGTTGCTTTTAACGTTCGTTATTGGGATTTTTCTAGCTTTAGGTCGTACGGGCTCTGTGGTTTTAGGTGGCATAAAGTCACCTGAAATCTCTCGGTTTAAGTGGGTTTCTATTATTATGTGTACATTGCTTGCTGGCGGAGGCGTATTTTGGGCTGCCGCTGAGCCGATGGCACATTTTACTTCGCCACCACCTTTGTTTGGTGGTGAGTCGGGTACGATCGATGCCGCTTATAACGCTTTAGCACAGAGCTTTATGCATTGGGGCTTTTTAGCGTGGGCAATATTAGGTAGCTTAACGGGTATTGTTTTTATGTACCTGCATTACGAGAAAGGCCTACCCTTAAAGCCACGTACTTTATTGTATCCAGTTTTTGGTGATAAAGTGATGAAAGGTGCTTTTGGTACTATTGTTGACTCGTGCTGTGTTGTCGCTGTTGTTGCTGGTACGGTCGGCCCGATTGGCTTTCTAGGTTTACAGGTAAGTTTTGGTTTAGAGAAACTGTTTGGTATTCCTGATACTTATACGACTCAACTTGCCATTTTGTTTGGTTTGATTTGTATCTATACCCTATCAGCGGTAAGTGGTGTCACTAAAGGTATTCAAATATTAAGTCGAGCCAATGTTATTTTAGCGGTGCTTTTAATGGCCTTTATTTTAATATTCGGCCCTACGTCATTTATTTTTGATAGTTATCTTCATTCGTTCGGTATTTATCTTGACCAATTTATTCCTATGGCCACATTCCGTGCTAACCCCGCTTGGCTTGATTGGTGGACAGTGTTCTTTTGGGGATGGTTCTTAGGCTACGGCCCGCTAATGGCGATGTTCGTTGCGCGTATCTCAAGAGGCCGAACAATTCGAGAAATGATTATTCTGATCTCTGTAGTTGCCCCTGTCATCACCTGTTTTTGGTTCACTATTGTAGGTGGCAGCGGACTCGCGTTTGAGTTAGCCAATCCAGGAGTTATTTCTGAACCTTTTACTGGCTTTAATTTACCCGCAGCACTTCTGGCGATTACCGAACAGTTGCCAATGGGTGGTGTTATATCTGTGCTGTTCTTAATTTTAACCACTATTTTTGTTGCCACAACGGGTGATTCTATGACGTTCTCAGTCTCTATGGTGATGACAGGAACTGACTCGCCAAAAAGTTCATTACGTGTATTTTGGGGAGTAATTATGGGGGTAATGGCTGCACTACTTATATCCATCGGCTCTGGTGGTATATCGGCATTACAATCATTTATTGTGGTTACCGCGGTACCGGTGTCATTTGTTTTATTGCCGTCATTGTGGAATGCGCCACAAATCGCTAGAAAAATGGCTGACGAGCAAGGTTTATAACTGATCTTTCAAACTTGATGGCAATGAATGCTTTTACATCGCAAAGTTACTGCCTGTTTTAGCATTATGTCATCGAATTATAATTTAATTTAATAGAGAAAAAGAAAATGAAAACACCGGTAAAAACTGAACTTTTTGCATCTAAAGCCCCTTTAGAATGGGCAATTATTGCTAACGGCACATTATCTACGGCTCAAATCCCGATTGATGTTGAAGGTAATGTAGTTGAAGGTGGAATAGAAGCACAAGCGCGTCAAACGATGGAAAATTTTAAGCACACTATTGAAGCGGCAAATTTAACTATGGATGATGTGACTCAAGTCCTTATCTATGTGACTGCGAGAGACCAATTGCCGGTATTTAATAAAGTTTATGCTGAATATTTTCAAGCGCCATACCCAAATCGAGCTGCGATGATTGTTGCCGGTTTAGCGCGTGAAGAAATGCTTTGTGAAGTTGTAGCCTATGCTGCAGTTCCGTAATTAAATATTTTTACTTATGTTATAAGGCAAATTAATAAGTGATTTAACTTTCACTAAAATTAAAAAACTGGCATATTGCCAGTTTTTTTTGCTTTAAATATCTCCTAATAAGGAAGTTCTGTGCGTAAAACGTTTGTATTGCTGTTTTCTCTATTTTTAAGTTGTTTCATCTTATTGTCAGGCATTGGTTTGATTAATGTTTTATTACCAGTAAGAATGAATTTAGACGGCTTGAGTACAGAAACTATCGGTATTGTTTTATCACTCTATTATGTCGGCTTATTAATAGGTGCACTATACAGCACGAGCTTGATCAAAAGAGCCGGGCATATTCGTATGTTTGCTGGTTGTGTGTCATTAGGAGCGGTAAGTATATTACTGTGTAGTCTTTATTCAGATGCTATGCTTTGGGGGGCAATGCGCATAGTGATGGGCTTTTGTATTGCTTGCGCGTTTACTGCAATGGAAAGTTGGTTGAGTGATAGTTCAAGTAAAGAAACCCGTGGGCAAGTATTAGCTATATATAATGCCGTTATGTTAGCCGGACTTTTTGGTGGGCAATTTTTTATCAACGTTGCTAGCCCGCAAGATAATATGCTTTTTGTTATTGCTGGTATCTTAATGTGTATCGCGGTTATTCCTGTAGTAATGAGTAGGCATTCGGGTCCAGTAATTGAAGAATTTAGTTCGATGTCGTTGCGCTTGTTATACAAACGATCGCCACTTGGCGTGGTTAGTTGTTTGATATCAGGTATGCTTTATTCTGCTGTTTTTAATTTACTGCCGGTGTTTGCAAAGGAATTTGATATCACTGGCTTTCAACTCTCGCTTTATATGGGCGCTGCTATATTCGGCGCTTTCATTTTACAGTTTCCTGTCGGCTTTTTATCAGACCGGTTTGACCGTCGGACGGTATTATTTGTGTTGTTATTAATCTCTGCTAGTGCTGGCATCGCAGTAACATTATTAGCTCCGCTGGGGGTTACATGGGCAGTATTTTTAGCCACAGGTGTAACCTGTGGCATCATCGCTTGTACTTATCCATTAAGTATTACCGAAGCGCTTGATAAGTTAAAGCAAAGTGAAATAGTTTCCGCTATGTCTTCGATGATTTTAGCGTTTGCCTTAGGTGGCGTGTTAGGACCGTATTCGGCGTCACTGGTGATGGATAAATTTGGTAGTTCGGCATTATTTTATTTTCTCGCCTTGGTGCAGTTATCGTTAGCCTGTTTTGTAGTTTTCCGGATGACGGTGCGTGCAGCATTACCGATAGAAGAGCAGGAAAGTTTCGTCATGCAAGGCACGGTAATATCGTCTGCAGTTGAACTTGACCCTCGTACCGAGTATCACGAACCTCAACATCTGCCTTGTGCAGAAGTTGAAACAACGCTGATGGTGGCATCAGCCGACCCAGAACTTGCAGTAGAGTTAGCATTAGTTATAGCCAAAGTGGATGCAGAGCGCGGAATAGAAGTGGCCGAAGCGCTGGCAGTATTGGCCAATATAAATGTTTTAAACCTCTATCAAGCTATGAGTAATATTATACCTGAGCATTCAGCAGAATTAAGAGCAGCATTAAAAGAGATTGATCCATATTTTGCTAATGAAATAGAGCATTCAGAACCCACTATTTCTTCGTAAGTTAAGCTCGTAAAGACGGTTAAAACTGAAGTAGCAAAGTACTATCGTCGGTAATAAAAATAAAATAAAAAGGTCTCTATAATCATTAGCTTAATCTAATGATTATAGAGACCTTTTCATTTGTCCTATTTATGTCCATATTCAGTTTTTAGCTTAACAATATCGTTATAAAGTACTGATAGTTTTAAACAGAATAAGGCAACATGAACTGATCGACAGTAAGGCAATTAATGGTTTTAAATAGGCTTGAATAAAGTATTTATCGAGTAATAAAGATAAACCAAAGCCCACGCATACGGCTGGTAAAAGCGGTAAAGTAAGCTGTAGTTGATAATAATTAGTATTGCCCGACAAATATAATAAAACTAGGGACATTAGTGTGCCTATTAAGAAATAAAGCGATAGCTCTGCTCTTGCTATACCTAAAGCACTATTTTGATAAGCTAAAGCAATAGGTGGCCCGCCAACTGATGTCGTGGTTCCCATTAATCCTGAAAAAAATCCTGCCCAAGCTAAGTTTCTAGGGCTGTGAGTAATATTGATATGTTGATAACTTAACAGCACAGACAACATGATTAATAATGAAAAACTTATCGCGAAAAATGCTGTCGGTAACAAGGTTAATAAAACCACACCAATAATTGAGCCGGGGATCCGAGCAAGTAGTGCTATGCGTATATTACTAAAATGTAGTTGCTGTCGATAACGTATACAATTTAAAAGCGACAATATACAACCCATTGCTAATATAGGCACCGGTAGAAGGGCCGGGTTAATTAATACCAAAATAGGTGCGGCTACCACAGCTAAGCCAAACCCAGCCATACTTTGCAGTGCCGCGCCTGCGGTAACAGCCAATAAAGCCGTAATCAAAAATACTGAATCATACATAGCTAGTGTCATATTTAGATAATGTTTCGGAAAATATTTAGGATAAAATGTCGAATTACTTCACGGGAAAAGTGTCGATAACTTATCGAGTAAAGTGTTAGATAAATAGCCAGCTTATTGTTGCTAGACTTTTCCTTTTGTAATAAACACAGTTTTTCGCTCTAAAATTATGCATTATTGCTGATTGTTCGAACGAAATCTAATTAGAATAAGTTATTATTTGATAAGTAATTTTGGTTGATTTTGAAACACCTTTTTTATGATGAAAACATCGTAATTATGTAGATTTTTTTTGCCGATACCCTAGCATTTTACATCTGTTCTTAAATGCATCGTTTACTTTTAATCTCTTTTTTAACAAGGGTTTATATTTTTTTATCTTTCTTGATTTGAAAGGTTATAAGATTCTCTTATTAACTGATTAAGTTAATTGACTTCAATGTTCTTTTGCATCTCCTTAATATAATTTTCGCAGAATATAAACATGTGTTTTTAATCGATACAGTCCCAACCCTGTAAGCAATTTAAACATAGGTTCTGAAAACAATAATTATAATTCAATAGTTTAATAAGGGAAAAATGAAATGAAACTGAGCACAGGTTTAGCCTTAGCGGCAACCATGATCGTACCGACGATGGCACAAGCAGGTAATAATTTATTTAATTGGTACGGCAGTATTCGCGTGCAATTAGAAGATACCAATAAAAGTGAAATTGAATACAAAGATAACTATTCTCGTTTAGGTGCTTATGGCTCGGCTGAAATTCTAGATGGCGTTAAAGCAACTTATAACTTTGAGTTTAGACTTTTTACAGATGATGGTTCATTTGCGGGTAACGACCAACGTGCTCGTCTTGCTAATGTTGGCTTAGAAGGTAACTTTGGCTCTATATTGATTGGTAAACAATATTCTCCACAATGGAATTTTACCGATAATGCGATTGATATTTTTTCAGATATAGATGAGTCAGCAGGTTGTACTAATGAATCTGCTGGCGTTATTTGTCACACAAGTCGTTATGGGTTATATGCCATAGATGCGGCAGGTAATGGCCATTACGTTGAATATTTACGTCCCGACCGCGCTGTAACTTATGTTACGCCAGACATGGACGGATTTCAGCTGGCAATTATGGCGGTATTAAATAATGGTGATGTTAAAGCAGATATAGCAGGCACAGAGAATGAAAATATTCTGGGTTATAATATTGCAGCTAAGTACGTGATAAATGAGTTTACCTTGTCGGCATCACGGTATGAATTAACCGCTTTTGAAGGTGAAAATAAAGTTGATTCATTTCAGGTTGCTTATAACCATGGTCAATTAAGTTTGGCCGCCCATTATCAAGACTCTAGCGACTTACGTTTTTATGAAGGCTTAAATCCAAATGGTGAAATTGTTGATGAAAATGTCTATGAGATATACGGCGGTTATAAAATGGGCGACATGCAGTTTCAAGCTAAATACGCTTGGGTTTCTATGGACTCAGCAAGTGGCCTGACCGTTGATAGTAATCAAGTGATATTAGACGCAATTTATAATCATAAATTGGGTAGCTTTTATGTTGAATACAGCGCTTGGGGCGATGAAGCAGAAGCCGTATTTGAAGCCGGTGATAAAATACTGGTTGGCTATAAACTTAACTTTTAATTTTATCTATTTCATTAATTAGGTGGCCTGCTTTAAACCCATTATAAACGGCTAACTATAACGCGTTTAATTTAATAACAAGCAATGCTGGACAATATCTCCTGCATTGCTTAATAAGCTGAGTCGCTGCCGCGATAATGATTAAATAATGTATTAGTTGGCTGTTTGACCATTAGCAATGCTCAGATAATTAGTGCTAAGACAAAGCCCTTAATTCTGAATTAGTTTGCTGATATCACATGTTTTATGGGTAATAATTTCATTCGCTACTAGCCAGGATGGCTATCAATGCTATTAGCCCACTTTAAAATGTATTTTATATTAAACAGAGAAAACAATGTCCCAAGCTCAAAGAGATATCACACTGAGATTTTTAGCCGAACCACAAGACGTTAACTTCGGTGGTAAAGTCCATGGTGGTGCGGTAATGAAATGGATTGATCTAGCCGCATATGCTTGTTCAGCGGGTTGGAGTGGTCGCTATTGTGTCACTGCATACGCAGGTGGTATTCGATTTGTTGCCCCAATCCATGTTGGCAGCTTGGTCGAAGTGGAAGCTAAAGTTATTTACACCGGAAAGTCTTCAATGCATATTGCTTTAGAAGTGAATGCTTGTGACCCTAAATCATTAAATAAACGCTTAACAACACATTGCATTGTTATCATGGTGGCCGTAGATCAAAATGGTCAGCCTGAGCGCGTACCTCAATGGTTACCTGAAACTGAGATAGATAAAACACAGCACGCTACAGCGATAAAATTAATGGAAATACGGAAGAAAATTGGCGAAGAAATGCAAATATTTGTCGAAGATTAACAAGTATATAAAGTTGTTTTTTGAATATATCTGCTTCAAATACTGACAACATAAACCTATCATGATTACATTGAAGCTATTTCACCGGCCGCGAAATTTTTATAACTTTGCACTATAACTTTGCAATATTAGTTTGCTTTCCTGCTATTTTAGACTCTATTTACCTACCTTGTGCCATATTCTGTAACAACTGTAATCGTTGTTGCTCCTGGTTGGATGGTTGATAAGGCATTTCACTTAAGCTAGATATAGCGAAGTCTTTTATTTCAAATTGATTAATAGCGCTATCGCCATATTTTGTTGGCGAACCGGGTGCTGGCGACATTAACTCGATTGAAAACGTAGATAAATAAAAGGGCGCTTGTTTTCCTTGTAATACGCTTTGGTGGGCTTTTAATTCTATAGTACCACTGCCTTTATTGAGTTTTTCTTTACTCACCAAATGGGCAATAGGTTGGTTGTCAGCATCAAATAAGTTAGCGCGTATGCGATAAAGACCTTGTTCTCTGGTAGTCAAGTTAGCTTTTATCACCATGTCAGCGTCTTGATTGTATGCGGGATCGAAACTGTTAAGTGTGGCGACTGAGTCAACATATTTAAGTGCTAAAGCAAGGCTAATATCTTTACCATTAACGCGTGCTTTTACTGTTGCTTGCAGCTGCGTTGGCAAGTTACGTTCGCCATCAAATTGTGCAGTCCAGTTATTATTATCCTGATCAAAATCGCGCCTTAATAGTGATTTACCGGTTTTTATATCGACGAGTATCAGTACGGCATTATCAATGTTTTCACCTGATAGTGTGGCAAAAACCGTTTCAGGGTAGGTATAACGATACTTTGATAACTGCGCCGATATTGTTGTTCCAAGATCATCAACTGGAATAGATTGTGGGTTAAAATAATTAGGCGCTAATCGATCAAAATCTTTATTCGTTAAGGGTTGCGAGTAAGGAGGAAAGTTAAGTTCTCCAGCATAGGCTTTTGCCACTAACGTTGCTGAGTCATTGGAGGTTATTTTTTCTAGTACAGCAATACTCTCTATATTATCTTCAATAGTTATAGGTACTGATTCTGTAGGTTTTATTTTAGACGAACTCACCGTTGATTTAGTAACAGTAGTTAACTGCTGAGGCACTGTCGGCCAAAAAAGCCAAACCGAGATTACAGCAGTGCTCATTATTGCTATGTGCTTTAAAACTGATTTGTTTTTCATGACGAGTTTATGATACCTATAATGTTTATATTTTGCCTGCTCAGATAGTGTGAGAGCTGTTTATCTTTCGTGATGCATATTGAAAGATAAACAGCCATTGCTTAATACCCATTTGATTAATTAAGTGATCTACTTTTTTATGAGGAAAAATGGATAATTACAAGGCATAAATTTTAGTCAGTAGTTATTTTACTTGTAAATTTTATAACGCCGTAGTTATTCATTTTAACCATTAAAAATGAGCAGCTATTTAATCAACTTGGTATAATACATTTTTAGTTAGGAATAGCGTCATAAATGAGTGTTGACATGCTATCAGACGCTGAATTTTCTACATAAAGGTAATTGCTTTTCCAAATCCACCAGCCAGAAGTTTTAGTGTAAGTATTAAAATGAATACTTTCACCAGACAAGGTGTTTTCTTGATTACTAACCGCAGTTACTTTACCTGCTTGCCATGGTTCAAGAAGTGAGCCGTGACTATATTTTTCACCCATGAGCATCGGATAGTGATACGGCATAAATCCTGAAACAGCATTGCCTTGGTATGAAATTTTACCGTTGAACGCTAATTGCGAACTACAACTGCCAAAGCGTGCTTGGCGATTACCGCCACATGAAGAGTGAGTACCAACAACACCGTCATCATTACCTTGAATAAATGGGCTAGTAACGCCTAAGTATTCAGTGGCATCGCCGACGAAACGTAAGCGTGGAATACGAGCGTCAGGCAACGGCGCAAGTTGTCTTGCATTATTAACTTTTAAGTCATGAAGTACGCCCATTTCATCGCCTAAGTCGCCACCAAGCCAAGCTTCTAAAGCCGCTTCGATGATAAAGGTCCAGCTTTCAGTACCCTGAGCAACGCTTACCGCTAAATCGGCAAGTTCACTTCCGCCGCCCGCACCTGCAATGTCAAATGTTGCAACGATATTAAGTGGTGCTAAACCAGCGTTTTCTAACCAAGTTTCTTGATTGTCGATAATATATCGCGCGACTAAGTCACCCGTAGAGTGGGTGACAAATATGCAGCCAGGATCGCAAAAGTTACTTTCAGAGAATGCTTTTAATTTCGGCCAGACATAGTCAGTGGCTATTTTACCTTCTATTCGCTCATACGAAGGCCAGTCAATTCGAGCGTCACTTAGGTCGTTCCAGTATCCTTTCCAGTAATCTTGACCACTTGCAGTAACATCTCCGTCTGCAATGAGTTGTTGCGGCTGAAAGCCGTGAATAAGTACTATTTTGTGTTCTTTGCTGTATGCCGCAGTCGAACATAGTGTTAAACCGAGTGCTGCAACTGCAGTTACACGTTTGATTATATTCATATATTTCCCCAAATTTTTATCGTTATTTTTATTACGTCATATTTTTTATTATTTATAACTTACTGATCGGACGTTCGACCAGTTGACTGATAATAGAGTAGTGTTTATTTATAATCCACCCCTCACTAATTATTTATTTTCTATATTTTAAGTAAAGTGACTTATTTTTTACAAAAATTTCTAAAATTAATGCTTTTCAACCATAATAATGAGTGGTGATTGAATTGGCGATTTACTTGCCGGTTTTGTTCATGATTACAGTTTGGTTTACATTTACCCCAAGGAAACTATAATCATCCGTCAATCATAATGATTGAAATTTTAAACCATGAATTAGAAAGTTTATTTAGAGGTGTCTATGTACAACCTACCATTAACAATAAAACAAAAAATAATAATGGGGTTTAGCACAATAGGGATTTTATTAGTTGCAGGAAGCATTTTTTTTTATAACTCATTAACACAAATCAGCCAGGCCAATAGTAATGTTGAGCTATTAGCTGTACCTGTACAAAAACAAAGTAGCGCTTTACAGATCAAATTACTCAATATGATCAAAGTAGGTGCCTTGGGGTTTACGCAAAAAAACACCGCTAACTTGATTAATAGCGAGCAAGAATATGCGAATTTAAATAAAGAGTATCAATCGGCTGTTACAGTTTTAAGCAGCAAGTTAATTGATCAACCTAAAATGCTCGAAGCTCTTAATCAGGCCCAGAATCATTACCAAGAGTACGTAAACCAGAGCGAGAAGTTTTATTTAGCGAAAAAAAATGTTGCTTCAGCCAATGAAAAATTTGTGGCCAATTATCAAGTTTTCATTGAAAGTCGTGATCAAGCCAGTAATAAAATGCTTGATCTTGAATTACTCCAGCTACCTGATAATGGACAATTGCTAGATGATATTATTGGCAATGGTACGAGAATTGACGATATGCTGTTTACTCTACAAAGTACGATGTCAGGCTTAAAACAGGTAACAGAACTCGATGTATTGTCACAGCATAAAGAAGACGTAAGCTTTTTAATTGCTAACATCAATAATAACTACGGATTTATGCAGCGATTATTTGCCAGCGTTGATGATAAGTCGCTACTTGAAGAATTCTCCACTGAGTTTACTATTTTAAATAACTTACTGGTTGAGCCCGGCGAATTATATCAAGACAAGCAACAAGCTCTGGACGATTATATCAATGCCAATATTGCTTATAATCTTTCTGTAAATAGTTTTAATGCAACGTATCAGCAATTAACTTTATTACTGTCTCTGGCTGAAGCACGGTTTGATGAGTTGCAGTTAACGACCAAAGCGAAAGTTGCTACAGGCGTTAATCTGGCAATATATATGGCACTTATCTTTGTCGTATTAGCTACTTTTATTGCAGTGGTTACAACTCGGACGATGTTAGGTCCTTTAGCGGCAGCTAATAAATCATTAGCTTTGATAGCTCAGGGTGATTTAACCCGAAGGTTAACGATTAAGAACCAAGATGAATTTGGTGATTTATTCAATAATATTAATAAATTGAGTGATGATTTAACTTCATTGCTAAAAAATATTAGCCAGAATGCTTACTCACTGGACGAATCGGCAAAAGTGACCAGTGAACAAAGCCACCGAATAGCACAATCAACATCGGCACAAATTACCCGAGTAACTGACGCTAAACTTATTGCGGAAAAAATGTTTATCAGTTCATCAAGTGTTACAGATGAAGCAAACTTGACCGCTAACAACGTCTCAGAAGCTTCAAAGCACAGTTTTGAAATACGAACGATTGCAGACGATAACAGCAATCGTATTGAATCGTTATCGACAAGTTTAAGTGACTCTGTTGAAGTCATGGCTCGTTTAAGCAAACACAGTGACAGTATTGGTGGCATTTTAGATACTATCGGTAGCATTGCAGATCAAACCAATTTACTGGCATTAAATGCTGCAATTGAGGCAGCAAGAGCAGGTGAGCATGGTCGAGGGTTTGCGGTTGTAGCTGATGAAGTAAGATCGCTTGCATCACGCACTCAGGCATCAACTGCTGAAATTCAACTGATGATCAATTCATTGCAAAAAGAAACACAAACCGCGGAAATTGCCATTTCTCAAGGGCAGAATCAGGCGGCAGAATGTGTATCTCAAAGCCAAGAGTTAAGTAATGCGATCAAACAAATTGAAACCGCACTACATACCATTGATGAGATGAGTAAAAGCATTAGCGTTGCATCGAATGAGCAATTAGGTTTTAGTCAAGAAATTGAGCTTACCATGACCGAAGCGGCAGAAGCGGCAACAAATAATGCGGCTGAATCACAAGATTTGTCTAATCGCAGTGATGAGGTAAATGAATTAGCGCACTCGTTAACTAATTCTGTGGCCCGATTTAAGCTTTAAGTTTATAAATTAATAACCGTAAAAAAACCCTAAATAGCGTTAGTTATTTAGGGCTTTTTATTGTAATTAT
>TARA_R110000744_G_scaffold85967_2_pt1 | contig 14785 bp, 7 predicted proteins | sample TARA_R110000744 | Tara Oceans TARA_R110000744 (sample SAMEA4398083) | marine metagenome | biome: Polar Biome; feature: [DCM] deep chlorophyll maximum layer (ENVO:01000326); material: water (ENVO:00002006), including particulate matter (ENVO:01000060) such as... | depth 36 m | reverse complement strand
GTTGTAGTTATTGCTAATGGCATTATTCTATTACCAGCAACCGAAGCAACACCCAACTTGTCGTAAGTAACAGATTGATTTGCAAGCTCACTAGTACCAACCGATTCAGAAGATAAATGCTCAGAAGTTATTTGACCTTCGTCTATTGAAGAAACGCCAGGATCTCCTTGAGCTCCAATAGAGCCTTGAGCCCCAGTTGCAACAAAATTAATTACAGGAATAGAAGTTGAAGATCCAGAAACTACCCCACCATCTAAAGAAGTAAGATTTACCGTTGCATTACTTTTAGATTTTAATGATATATTAATAGTGGTATTAGCCATTATATATCTATAACTTTAAATTTACCTACTATTACAGTGTTAGTCTCATTGTCTGTACTTGAGCTAACGTACATCTTGTATTTGTAAGAACCACTGTACAATCCCATATTGTTGGCTGTAGTTGCTATAGTTAAAGAAGCATCACTACCGCTTACGGTTATTGTACTATTAATTATAGGAGAATTATCACCACTAGTAACAGATGTAAATCCTAAAACTAATTCATCATTATTATAAACTTTTAAATGAGCTTCGTAGGACGCACCGTTACTATCTATTACATCATAAATAGTTCCATCTTCATTCGTTAAAGTTACTTTAAGGTAAAAAGAATCATTCCTTCTAGCTGTTATGTCTACAACTTTTGCTATGTCTGCGGATATTTTAGCCATCTTAATTAGATTTACTTATTGTTATTTTAACTTTTGGTTTGCTAACTATATTCTTGCCAACCTTATCTACCTGTAAAGATACGTTAATATTTTTTGTATTTAATTTCATAAGTTTATTATATCATTGTATTCCCTAGGGTCTACCTTAATTGTAATGCTTGATATTTGCTTTATTGAATCTGCAACTGCAGTTATGTAGCTTGAGTTATACTCGCATGGATAAATTTTAACATCACCTAAAATAACTTCTTTAAAAAAAAGTTTTATATTTTCGTTTGCTGTGAAGCCTTCTTTTGTATTAGTTGTTGAAGTATCATCTAAAGGGTAAGGTATGACTTCATTCTTAAATGTAATTTCATTTTTCTTTAACTTCATTGTGCTTGAGAAGTATGTATTTGAAGAGTCTCCTAATAAAAATAAAACTTGAGACTTATTGTTTGCGCCAGAAATTGATTTATTCCAAACACTTTTAATTTCGTCTGCAAATTTCTTTTCGTAATCTAAATTTATAAAAGTAGAATTTATATAAAAATTAAAAACTTTTAATTCAGCACCCACCTGAGTTAAGCCTTCTAGGTTAACTTTATTAAAATACTTAAAAAAGTTTTCAGTTTTAGGAAAGTCATGCAATATTTTACTAAAAGAATCAATCTTGGTTTTACTAACATCTAAGTTATCACCTAATAAGTTTATAGATTTTAACATTGACCCTAAGATAAAGTTAACAGAACCATTAGCTCCAGTATCGTTTATGGGTTCTTTATCTATAACAACTTCTCCAGTAATAAGTTTAAAGTCTAAATTTAATTTTGCATACGATGCTTTATTTCTTAAACTAGAAAACCCCCCATTTGGTATGTTACCCTTTAAAAGCATTATATTAAAGTTCCAGTAAAGCGACCAGTCCAAGCCGAGTTACTTTTTATTTGATAAGATTGACCTGCAGTAAAATCTCCAACACCATTAAAGTTCCATTCTGGTAAAAATGCACTTCCTTGAAAATCTTTTAATATTGTAATGAGAGATATTTGACCATCTGTTAAGTGATCTAATACAGTTGCTACATCGTAATTTCCTACACCAGACAATTGATCATTCTGCATATTAAATGGTATTGTAAAATTAAACCAACCTTCAGGAAACTGTATTTCACATCCATAATACTGTACTGTTCCAAGAAATTGACTAGTTTCTTCAAGGACTATAGGTCTTCCAGATATAGTTAATTCAAACGTACCTGAATTACCCATAATATTATCTCCCACTTTTACTAAGTATCCATAGCCATTACGTATAAGCCCAACACCATCAAAATTATACTGTGGCAAGTAAGCACTCCCTTCAAAGTCTTTAGCAAATATAACATTATCTCCTAAAGATGACAACATGTTAGTTATGGAGGCTCCTGTAGCAAAGGTTCCTACTCCAGCTGCAGCACTTGCTTGAGCATCAATGTAAGTACCAACAAAATTCCATCCGTTTTGTAGAACTATAGTTTGAGTTACAAAAGTTTCAGCTGGATTAAAGTCTTGAACAAAAGATTCAAATTTAAGCCTGTTGTTATTTATTAAAGGATCTCCTTCAGTGTCTGATATTTTAAATACTGGCATATATTAATATATTTCAAAAAAATTATTACCTTGAACTTGATCTACTTCAAAAACTAATTCATGATGTTGGGTTTTATCAATTTCTGATATTTTACCAATCATAGAACCTTTAATTATTAACCTTGTGTACTGATCAACTTGAGTAACGTTATCTCTCCATGTTATTTTTAATTCAGCAACGTAGTCACCCATGTAGTAAGGAAAAAAATAAACATTAAAAACAAACTCATCACTACTTGTAGATTGAGGCTTTAAATCAAACTTACTTGTAAACTGTAAATTGTTAATTAAATCAATTGTATTGCCTGGCATAGCAAGCAAGCAGTTCATTTGTGGAATCCATTCGTTTTGATAGTTATTAAACAAAGGATTAACTGTTTGACTATAATCCTGATTGTTATAAAACATCCTAAAAGGAAGGTCTAATATGTTATCTACTTGATTTAAGTTACCTTGACTTAATCTACTATCTACTAAAACCCCCTTTAAAACTGACACATTACCAATCAACCCTTTATTTTTGCATTTTAAAACCAACCCCTTGCCTGGTAGGGCAAAGGGTAGTCCATAATCTTGAGAGTTAATGTTAAGTATAGTAGGCAATTATCCAATATTTACATTTCCTAAGAATACTTCTTGAGCTGCTGTAAATTCTTCTCCTTCATTATCTGCAATTACAAGTATTGGAGTTGGCTCTACAATTGTTTTACAGATAATCTTCATTTCATGAATAACCCATTTAGAGTTATCTGTATCTGCAAAAGAATCAGTTCCAGTTATATACTTTCTATTTGCGTAATTATCTTTATAATATTTAATTGTTAAAGTTTCGTAGTAAGTACCAAAATCAATTGTTGATCCTTTGGCTGCTACTTCCATTCTCAAGTGAAGTAATAAGTTTCCTTGAGGAGCGTTTTGTGTTTCACTACCCGTTGGATTTTCTAAATAAATTTGATCTGACGGACTTCTCATTGGTTGAATATAACTACAATTCATCGCAATTTCTTCTCCTGTTTCTGCTACAACATTTAAGTTATTGGTTACAACATCATCGCTATTGTCAAATCCTTGAAGGAATTTAGGTGGGTAAAAAACAGAAGTTTTTCCTCCGCCTCTATACCAGTCTGCGGCTTTACTTGGATTGTAATCAGCATTGGTGGTGTATATTTTTTGTGAACTATTCCAAGTTGACGCTTCATCTGCGTGCTCTATGTGCCATGAAAGCACAGGGCTACTACTAGAATTTGCATGAGTATCACCAGCGTCAGTTCCGTTATGACCAGGTTTGTAGCCAAACACGGAAGTACCTGCTATATTGTTTCCAGCAGAATCAACATCAAAATCTAATAGTTGATTTACTCTATTTGCATATGAAGATTGATTACCCTCTATGCTGTGTATGTATATGTTGTAGTCACCCTCATTAAAAGGCATAAACGTTTGAAAAGTAGTATATTTATCTGAAGAGGTATGCTTTACTGGTGCTGGAAAAGATAGTATTTTATTTACTGGAATAAAATCATTTATTTCACTACTATTTTTATCTCTAACTAATCGTTTTTTTGGAGTAATTGTTTTGTCTCCTGATGCTGTAGTCGTTGTAACTTGCCAGCTTGAACCATTATATATTGCTCCGTTAGATCCACTATAATTTTTATAAGTTAAACTTGCCAATCCAGCGGTAGTGTTTGTAACTTGAGTACCTGAATGGTCAAACCAATTAGTTACATCACTAAAATTTGTACTTCCCTGAATATTTGTAGGTAGTCCAGTACCATTTGGGTAACCTGGAGTTAGTGCTCCGTCTGCATCTTTATTAAACATTGAACCACCAATAATTCCTACTTTTAAATAAGAATCTCTTGGGTAGAAGTAAGCTTTAAAATTTAGTTGCGCGTCATGGTGAATACCTGGATATTCTGGAGTATGAGTATCATCTCCGTTATTAAAGTTCCAAACCCTGTCTTTGTGATATGGAAGTAAAGTTGCTTCCATTAATCCTGGGGCATTATTTTCCGTAGGATTCATTAAATAAGTGCTACCTACAGTACTACCTAATTCTGTAACTAAATTTGGATACAATTCATCTGGTTGCAAAGTAAAAACAAAAGGATGCTTTACAGTTGCTTCTTTAAAGTTAGTATCATCAAAGTTAAAATGACTAAAAGTACCTGCAGTTACGTCACCGGCACCAAGGTTGTAACTTGACGGAACGCAATTAGCAGTTTTTGTACCCATCATTTTAAAGTGATTTGTATTAGTAGCCATTGCAAATGACGCTAAAGTGTACTTAGTTGTGTCTGATACTCCTCTGTAATTATTCCATCTAACAACGTTTGAGTAATTCCAAGTACTTCCAGTTTGAGGTATATTACCATTAGCTACTGAAGCAGCATCAACATCAAAACTTGCAGCTCCACCAGCTACAGTGCTTTGACCAGGTGAAATTGTATTCTTAATTGTACCACTTAAAGAAGCGGCAGGTACAGTTACTTTCTCGTAAACACCATAACCTAACTTATAGTTAAATAATTCATTTCCTGTTCCGAATCCGTCATCTGGAAAATCAGCGTGATATGCATTTGTGTTGTTGTACTGAGTTGATACATAATTTACCCTAAACTGCAATTGTTTTGCAAACCCATCAGTAGTAGTATCGCTATAGTTTATACCTTTTTGAGTAGCAGCATTACTGGTACTTCTAGTTCCATCATTAATAGGAGTAGAAGCATCCATAATATTAAAGCGTTGATATAAGTTGAAATTACCAGCTTCTTGGAAATAATCTGCTGTACTTAAAGTACCAAACAATGCTATGCTTGGATAGTAAGTTTCATTAATGTAATATTCTCTTATACCAGATCCAGCGTTGTTATCAAAATGATCTATATTACCGCCACTATGTCCAGTAATCAGTGGTAAAGTACCACTATCTGAATTTAAAACACCATTACTAGAGCTTGAGTTAGTAAATTTATACGAAGCATTAGATGCGTTTGGAGAAATATCACTAATCTCAAGTCCTTGATATATAAAGTTTTTTTCAAGTAACGAAACTGTTTTTTGTCTTGGGTGAAACCCTAAAGAAATAGTTCCTTCATCGTAAATTATGGTACTACCTACAATCAATTCATCGCTTCCATCATAATTTTGTGTTGCAGGTTTTGCAATCATTATGATTTCATTAAAAGAATTAACACTTAAATCTATATCGTAAATTCCAACATTAGTCTCTATTTTTAATACGGCCTCTACAGAGTTGTCTGCTATATCTACTGTTGGGTGAAAGGTAACAACAAAAGCTGCGTAAGAATTTGAAGGTATTACGTAAGTCTCACCAAGACCGTGTAAAATTTCTGTGGTGTGGTGAATAGGTATCGCTCTAAACCCTGAAGTTAAATCTGGATTTAAATCTGAAGAATCAATAGTAGTTACTGCGCTTGCAAATTTAATTATACCTTTTTCTAATCCAGCAACAGTATCAGCTCCAGGAGGATTACCAGATAGCTTTGCGGCTACCTTGTTTCCTGTGTTGTTTTCAAAATTATCTTGAGAACCAATAAAAGGAATGTCGTTTACTTTTGCGTTTAAACTCAAGTTATCTCCTGAGTAAACAACTGAGGTGTCTGAATGATCTCGTAATGAAATACTGTAAATACACAGCCCCGTTGTAGTACCTTCTACAGCTTCATTTTTTAATATAAAAACACCATGAGCTCTTTCTGTATTGTCGTTTTGCCCAGCATTTTGATATTTATAAACATCAAAAATCCCATCTGCTTCAGATAGGTTAACTCCAGACGAGTTGTGAATGTCGTAAGCTGTATACGTGTTACCGTATAGTTTTGGAAATTTAGCCATTTTATCTTATTTTTAAATATGTAGAATCAGGATCAAACCAAATTCTTTTTTTGTTTATATTGTTAGGTATACAAAGTCCTAATGACTTTACCCAGTAATTACTTAACGTAGATGGACTTACATCTATATTACTTTGATCGTTTAAATATATCGTTTTTCCGCTCTCCCAATTTACTAATCTATTATCGTTTTGCTCATAATCAAAATACCCTTTTGACATTATAAATAGATTACCACCTGTGTAGCCTAAAAATATTAACAACCCACTATGAGCTCCTTTACTTATATCACTAGTTAAAGCTTTTTTAACAGTGCAGTTGTATTGATTATAACTATCTATATGCTTAAAATAAACCACATCTCCAACGCTTAAACTATTTTGATCTGCAGTTGTCAGGTTAAAGTTCTCAAATTTATATTTAAAACCATCTAACTCAGAAGCTAAAGTACTATAAGGTAATGTACCTAAAGTAACATTTACCGCTCCAGAAATATCAAAACTACCTATACCAAAACTAGACTCTGCATTCTGTATGTTTAATACTTCGTTTCCACTTACAGAAAAAGCATAATTATTGTCTGGCTCAGGATTAAAAAAATGACTATAACCAGATGTAGGAATTATTGCAAAACCATTAGGGTAGGCATTTATTTTAAAAGAGCTTGACTCTGAAACTGTTATGCTTATATTTTCAGCCATTAAGATTGAGTAATATCAGCCTTTAATGTAAACGATCCGTGAATCCAAGTAATGTATTCTAAAACATTAGTAGCTTCAGGATTATATCTAATTTGTAAATCATATTTATATACTCCAGATTGAAAAGCCATATAATTATAAGGAACTATAATCGCAACCTTTTCTCCATTTGAGCCTGTTTGTGCGGCTAAGTTTATTCCTGACAACACAGTTGTAGCACCTCCAGTATAATAACCTGCTGCCGTTGATGTTGGAATCCTATCTTTTGGGTGTTCACCATCATAACCTGTAGCATGTGCTATTAAGTCGTTCCAGTACAGGCTAAACACGCTAAGAATTTCCTCTCCGCTATTAGACATTATTGTCATTTTAGCTTGATATTCAGGCTTGTTAGTAGAAGTGTTTGTATCATTCAAGTCCATTGTAGCAGTATTAGATCCTTTAACCTCTAATAATAACTTAAATGTATCATTTCTTCTAGCTGTAATGTTAACCTCAGCGGAAACATCTGTATTTAAATTTGCTGCCATATTGTTATTTTTTACAAATATACATTAATAATGTTATGCTTCGCTAATATTCTTAGCAGCGCTTTCACTTGTATTTAGTACTTGTGATGCAGTCCAACTAATACCAGACAATCCACCTTTAAATTTATCTTTATCCATTGTAGCAGCTCCTACAGCCATTGTAGCTCCCGACTCTACAAGGCTCCATGACGCAGGTTCTGCCATAAACTTAATTCTTCTAGGATCTGTCATAAACATTATATCATCCCTGGTGTCTCCAGCAAACTTAGCTATACCTCTAAGCTCTTCATCGTCAGAATCTCCAAACATCATAGCTAAGATACTTAAAGCACTCACTACCTGCATTCCTCTAAAGAATGTTTTAACAGCTTCTTGTCTTTCTTTTGGTAGGGCTTTAAAGGCTATCTTAAAGTCTTTTACAGATTGTTCTCCTGCAATTACTTTTCTAGCAAAGTCTGAACCAAACGCAAATGCAGCCCTATTACTCCCAGATCTCATTACGCCAAACCTATCTATAGTGTCTTTACTAAATCTTTCAGCTACAGCAGTTGGCATCCATTTTTTAAATTGCATTATTGCCTTACCCCAAGAGTAAGTTGCAATACCTACTTGGTCAACTTTAGAGTAACCATAACCCTGTTGTCTAACAACATTTTCAACATAAAGATCTACCTTCTCTTGAAGCTCTGCAGGAACGCTTCCGTCTTCCCCTACCTTATCCCATTCTTCTTTTGTAAATTGAGAAACAAAACCAGAGCCTTGTATGTAATGCTCAGATCCAATATAAGGAGCCATCATAAGACTATTAAATCCGCTTGAATCATTTCCTTGTATTAAGTCATAAGCAAAACTTTCAGGGTTTAATTGTGCTTTAATTAATGCCCACGCTTTTTTACGTTGACCCCAGTATCTAGTTTCACCTATAGCAAACTTTTTACCACCTTTAGACCTAAACTCATTGTACTTACCAACCATCAGGTTACCAACACCACCAGTACTACTTAATGATAAAAACCTAAGTCTAGTCATTTTAACTAATTGATGTATAGCATTATCTGTTAACCTTCCTAGGCCTGTTTGACTAGCACTCATATTATAGAATCCTTTTTTCCAAACGTTTTCTAGGTATGTTACAGCGTTTTCATTTCCTTTCTTTTTATTATATTCTATGACTCCATCTAATAAAGGAGACATGGATTTGAATCCTGAAAAGTTTTCATTACCATACGTAAATAAAGTAGTATTAACATATTGAGATAAAGCAAGACCTAAATCTTCACCTGCAAACATTGCTGTTTTAACGCCTCTTGACTTAGAGAATCTAGACATAAGATTAGTTCCAAGAGTACCGTGAACTTCTTGTTCGCTCATAGATATGTTAGTACCATCATCGTGCTTTCCTGACTTAGCTAAACCTTCAGCTCTCTTTCTGATAACATCTAATTTAGCTGCTGCTTTATATTGTTTACCTTTAAATAGCTGCTTTATACCTCCTTGATTTCCTTCTGTTGTATAGTATATTAACTGCCATTGATGAAAAGGTAGTATCTCTTGATTACCTGTAGTGGGGTTAATACCTTTTACTTTTACATGGTTAATATCTCCAGTACCTTGCAGCATGTAGTCATACAAACCAAAAACACCTCTTTGTTTTATAGAACCTAATGCGCCCATCTTTATGTGTGGTATATAATTTTCTTTATACCTTTCACCTAAAGAGTCTTTAGTTATCTTACCGTATTTGTTTGTTGTGCCTTTAAAGAATGTATAAAACTCAACCTCTGCTTTGCTAGGGTTTAAAGCTAAAAACTCTTTCATGGTCTTTAGTTTTAGCTCTGATACTTTAACTCCATCCTTTTCTATTTCAACCTTGTCGTACATTTTTTCGTACATCTTTTTTTCCCACCCACTCCATGAAGGAAAACTACCCATAAACCACTTTATAAATAAAGGTCCTTTAGATGCTGCATTTATATTGTCAGCTATTTTATCTCTAACAAGATTTTTAGTTAAACGATCAAGTTCTTTTTGGAATTTAATATTTTCTTCCATAAACTTACCGTACTCTTTTTCCATAGTACGAACTAAGTTTTGTATTTCAGGTCTATGACCAGCAACGTTATTTGAACCAAACCAAGCATGCAACCAAGAGATGTCTCCCTTATCAGTCCATTCTATACCGTTACGAGACGCTTTCTGAGCCTCTGAGGCACGCATTGCAAGTTCTAATACAATTGCTTTATGTATAGAAGATATAGCACTAGGATCAAGCTTTTGAATCATCAAAGCGTAATCATTTAATTTGTCTATCGAGAGGGTTTTAATTCTCCCAGTTTGAATGACTGATCGGTCAAACTCCTGGGCTAAATTAAAATTTGATATATAGCCTTTATATAGTTTTTCTAAAGACTCTTTCATAAAACTATTCTTCATGACTGAGTCAACACTATGCCCTTTATCTTCTAGATACTCTTCAAATGTAAATTTCTGATCTTCATTAATTCCCATACCAGCAGAAGAACTACTAGCGCTATCATAAAACTTCATCTTCTTTGAATTAACCAAAGAACTTTTTGCGTTTTCTTGACTTTGAGCTTTTAAATAATTCTCAATATTTACATTTTTCTTTTTACTTGTTTTACCAACCGAATCGTACAACCTATACTTACCATTAGTTTTTGCTTGCTCAAAATCGCTAACTCTTAATTTAGAGTTTATTCTCCCTGGAACAAACTTGTATATTAAATTAACATTTTCTTTAGCAAGATATACCTTTACAAAGTGTTCTTGATTTCCTGATATAAGGCTTTTCATGCTTTCATTAGCAACAGACACAGCTCTTAACGTATTAGGAACAGGCTTACCTGCTATAACCGTAGTACCATCACCTGCCAACCTCTTCATTTCACCACCACCTTTAATCACCTTATTGTTATAAGATATTGACATACCTGTTGGTATGATGTTAGGGTTTTTCATTATTATACTTTCAGCAACTAAGCCTTCACTTACTACATCAGATAAACCATCAATTACTTCTTGGTGAACAACATCTATTTCTTCACTTAATTTTGCAAGCATTTGATTGCTAAACAAGTTTTGTACAGTTGTATTTTTATTACCAACTTCATTAAGTATAGAATCTATTATAAAGAAATCTTCTTGAACGCTAACTGGTAAGCTATTAAAAGCTTGTTTAATTTCAGTTAATTCATTTTCATTAGTGTGCTCATTTATATAATCAACATTTGGACTGATAGCGTATGTTGTCATTCTATCTTTAAATCCTTCGTATTTTTTTATATCTACAGCCTTAATAAATAAGTTTTCATTTAAGTCTTGATTAAACAAAGTAGCTTCAAGATTTCTTATAACCTTATTTACTTTTGGCTCTGGATTTCTTCCAGCAAAGTTACCAGTATGCTGAAGAGTCTTCTTAAACATTGGAACTGTGTTAGCCATAACATTAACTAAGTAATCTCTAAAGATAACAGACTCTTTATCTCCATCTCTTTTTGTTATATTGTTATTACCTGTTAACTTCTTAATTAAGCTAAACGTGTTTTTAGCATGGTTAGTTGCTGTAAAATTATTGCTTTCGTATATCTCAGCAGTTTTGTCTAGCTTCTCCATGAAGTGCCTTACAACAGGATTCATTTTCATGCTATTTAAAGCAGCATCTCCATCAACAGTACTTTCTCCGTTGAATATCTCCTCTACTACTTTCTTTTGATCTAAAACCTCATGAACATTATACCCAACATTTTTAGCCTGCCCCATCAAATTGTTGATAGCATAAACATCTTTTGTAATACCTTCGGATGCATTTAATAAAGACAGTATAGAAACCATTTGAGACTTCTCTTCTGAACTCATATCCACTAAAGAGCTTCCTGTAATTAAGTCTGTATTTATGTTTATACCAAACTTAGAATTGTTAGATAAAGCAGCTCTTGCTTGCTCAGGCTTTGTGCCTGGGAATAAATCCATGTAAGCTAGTACAGCAGCGCTTGTCTCTGTAGTGTTTATATATGTATTATCCTTTAAAGCTTTCTTACCCTTATACTTAGAGTAAAGTCTAGCCGCTTCAGATGTAAACAAAACATCTAACGCTTCCGTGTTAAAGCCTAGTCTATTAGCTAAAGCAACAGCGCTAACTGTAGCTGGATTCATACCTAAAGTTGTAGCGTATTGATTTTTAGTGTTATCTAAAGCAATGTTAAGTAATACTGCGTTTTTAAACGACAACGAATCAACTCCTTTTTTAGTTATGTCATTTGAAAATTCATTTACAGTTTTACCATTTATAGTAATACCCTCCTTAATACCAAGACCTACATTGTACCTTGAAAAATAAGTCATACCATTATTTAAAGCTGCAATAGTACCAATCATGCTACCACCTTGCACATTCTCTTCAAAAAACTGAGACGCTCCTATTGGACTTGATTGAGGTGATCTTTTCTTTTTGTTAGGGAATCTTTTGTTTAACTTTTCAATTCTAGCTTCAACATCATTCTCATATTCCATAGACGCAGATAAATGTTCAAAGTTTTCAATCCCTCTAAAGAATTTCATTTGAGCATCTAACATTTCGTTTACAACTTCCTCTCTTTTGCTTTTAGGGCTTTCGTAAGGAAAGTTCATGAATATAGAATCTCCATCATGATCAGATCCAAGTATTCTATTTACTTCATGAGAAACTTGAATGTGATTATTTTTATGCTTACCATCAGATCCAAGAACTTCTTTTTGGAAACCTTTAACTTCCATTATTATTCTAGACTGTTGTCCGTGAGCTGGTATACGAGAACCCATAAACTCATCTCCAAGTATTATGTGCTTACCATCGTAAATTGCAATCTTGTTATATAAAAACTCTTTTGCAGCTCTAACGCTAGGGAATTTTCTATTTAATCCCTGTATTCTAACACCAGAAGTATCCACGTTTGTAGATCCAGGAGTTTCCTTAACTAATGAGTCTGCATAATTTACAGCTTCACTTCTATTTGCAAATTCTTTGTCAACTCTAGCAAAGTATTTTCCTTTAAGTCCTGCTGGAACAATTGCCTCTGCAGGAAGTATAGATGGCTTTTTAATAATGCTACCATCTTTCTGCACTTCATATCTATCTCCTAAATATTCTTTACCCTTATGTTTAAAGGCTTTTAAGTTTCTACCAACCGCAACACCTTGTATTGCTATGTTACCGCTAGTTAAAATTCTAGAAGACTTTTTAATCATGCTCCTAACTCCGTTACCAAAAAAGCTTATTAAAGATGGCAAGTTTTGACTCAAGGCAGGGTTTTTAGCTCCTACATATTTAGCTAAACCGTTAAACACTTGACCCACAGAAGTTTTAGACATTTTGTCTGAAATAGCTTTTTTACTTATAGCTCTTTGTTCTTGAGTTACACCTTCTATTCCTTCGCTTAAAATTTCTCCTAAAGATTCTTCAACGCCCAAGTCTAACGCTTGCTGTTCAAGCATAATAATTTTATCCATTTGCTCTGCCGCTTCTGGACTTAAATCACTATTATTAGCAGCGCTAAGTTGAGTAGGGTTACTAATTTCATTTCTATCTTGATCCATAGGTAATTGTATACCCATATTTGCTCCATCAAGACCTACAAGTTTATCGCCTTGCATGTAAAGGGAGTTTAACGTATTCCAATTCTCTGAACCTTCAGTATACCCTTCATTAATATCAACACCAGACGATTCACTACCTTCAGATCCAAACATTTGTGGAGCTCTCTTAGCTGCACTTGCAAACATTGCTATATTTAATGTTTCTCCATTTGCAGTAAATTGTCTTCTAGCTCTTAAGTCATCAGCAATTTTTTGCAACTCTTTAGACTCTCCAATAAACTCAGGATGAAGCACTTGCATGTAAGTTTTAAAATAAAAATCTTCTCCACTTACATTAAAGTTAGCAGCTGGGTTGTTGTTTTTTTCGCTGTCACTTCTTTTGTCATTACCATAATAAACAAACTTATAACCTTCACCTATTTTTTCTCCAACTCTACTACTTATAAATCTTACATCTTCAGGTAATATAAAAGATCCTGCATCAGTTGCTTCAATTCCGTCAATTACTACATCGTTGTAAATTAATGGCTCTATAGCTACTCCACGTAAAGCACCGTCATGCCTTGCAGCAGCTCCTGTAGCTCTTTTTATATAATCTTTTTCGCTTTTAGCTGACTCGTGAGCTCCAACAAATAAGTTTTGTGAGTAGTAAGAATTTACTATATAATTAAACACGTAGTCATTAAGCATTTGCTCTCCTTCTGGAGTAATAGAAACTTCTCTATTATCTCCTTTTACAAACTTAGAAAGAACAGGATTGTCTTTTGCTAAAGCTGGATTTTCTTTAATCCAATCAATAAGATTATTAACCTCTTCGCTTATATCATACTTACCATCTTCTGTTAAGTTTAAGCCAGCCACAGGACTAGTTCCATCTTTATACTTTATAAGATGAACAGAGTCACCAACTAAAGAGTTTATTATGTCAGATTTTTGCTTCTCTGTAGTGTACATAGGAGAAGATACAGAATATCTTCTTTTAGAATTTGCAAATATTGCAATAGGTTGAGTGTAGTAAGATCTACCGCCAGATGGTTTTCTTCCATCCCAATTAGAGGCGAACTTCTCCATATCAAATTGAACTATATCATCTTTAGTTCCTTCTTCGTATTTAATTGATTTTGCATTTCCGTTAGAATAAGATATAATACCGCCATCAAAAGAAACATTTAATGATTGTTCTGACAACCCTCTAGCTCCAAGTGAAACAGCCATCTCAACAAATGGATTACCTCCCTTGTATTTTCCGTTATAATCACGTAAATATTCGTCTTTTAAACTTTCTCTACCTTCCTCGGTTTTAGATCTATTTATAATATCTTGCTTTGTATTTAACAAGCTATTATTATAATTAAGAGCTAAAGTTGTATTACCATTAACATCAACAACAGATTTAATAGCGTTTTTATTTCTAGATAAAACAACAGCACCTTTAAATAGTTCAGTCATGTTTTGTACAGGAATTTTTCCCTGAGACAAGTAAGTAGCTTTAGTCTTTTTGTCAGCTAAAGTTTCGTCAGTTATAATCTCAGTAACATATTCCTCCAAGCTAACTATTCTATTCCCTTTAGGTAGTCTTATGGACTCTAAAGCATCGTAGTCAATATAGTCTCTATTTTTTTCTGTAGCTCTAAGTATAGGAATTGCAATGTTTAACGCATCTTTTTTACTTAGACTTTTACCTTCTTTTAATTTATTTTGAGCATTTTTAATTCTATTTAATAATTCAGACTTTAAGCTGTTGTTACTTTTAAAGAACACATCATTAGCTCTATCC
>TARA_R110000744_G_scaffold102702_2_pt1 | contig 14808 bp, 14 predicted proteins | sample TARA_R110000744 | Tara Oceans TARA_R110000744 (sample SAMEA4398083) | marine metagenome | biome: Polar Biome; feature: [DCM] deep chlorophyll maximum layer (ENVO:01000326); material: water (ENVO:00002006), including particulate matter (ENVO:01000060) such as... | depth 36 m | reverse complement strand
ATATGATTTTGCGGCATATGAAGTGAAAAAAGCGGATGGCTCACGAGTTAAACTTGTTGACGATGCAAAAATTGATTTAATTGATAATGACCCGAGAAATCTAATGAGCCAAGATTATATAAGATATAGGGAATTAAAAACAATGAAAATCAATGAGGGATTTAACACGCCCGAGAGTGTTGCGAATCAGATCAAATTACAAATGAACAATACAGAAGCACCCGAGCCTTTCATTATACATGACCCGACAAAGCCCGATTATAAAAGAGTATTGACAACCCGACTCAAAGCGGAAACCTATAAACCGTTTAATGTCGCATCATATTATCATATGTCTGAAACTAACTACAACTCATATTTGACTTATCCAACCTTAACAAATGAAAACTTATCCTATTTTTCTAATTATTGGGCTGTAGGCATTAAACGCCCCGAGATATATGAGGCTGGAGTCAAACTCCCAAAAAATGGGACAGTATTCGCCTCTATGGAACAGCAGCCAGTTGGACAAGTCCCGAACAATTATGATATTTTGACGACATTTGAGTTGACTCAAGATAATGTTGATTTATTCTTATCTTTATTTGATGCCGAGGCTTTATATTCAGAATTATGGGATGATTTGGAGTTTTTAAATGATTTTTCATATCAAGTATTATATCCTCAATTGCTCCCTACGATAAACAATTCAAGATTCCTTCATATGTCTCGCTATGGTCATGCGGACTATCCCGCGGGAATCCCTCACAAACAAACCACATTCGGAAATGATGGGATGGACAAACTTAAACCAGCGGAGAATCCAGCATCAGCCCCAATCTTTTTTGAGTATGATGATACTCAAAGGAACTTAAAAGTTCCTACATTAGACACTTTAAAAAGAGGGAAATGGGACAGAACAAAATTGATTGGGGGTTTTGTTATTCCATATTATAATTCTACGGAAGATAAATGCTATATAGCGTTTAAAATGGAAGCATTGGGAGGAGTCCCGAATAATTTCTTCACTGGAAAAAAACTCATTGCCAATGATATAATTTGGGGCGGTCAAGAATTACATGTGAAAGATCCCGCATTAGACGCACTGACGAGCGGGCGTTATATTGGATATGATAGGAGTTGCACGGCATTCTCTACGGCAATGATATTGCCTTATTCTTCCCACACGCCGACCTCTTTCGAGGGGCTTCCCGATGACTCTGCTCATTCAGACCTCGGCGTATTGACATTCGACGAAACTGCTATTATTGATACTATAGATAAATATACACAAGCGTATCTAGGGGCAAACAATCCAATATTATCATATGATGAAGTAGCAAAAAGATTTTCTTTTAGTCAACTACATATAAGCGAAAATGTCGGAAATCGATATAATGCTGGGGATGATGGGGGCGTTGTGCCTATTCCTATAAACGCAGATGCTGGAGATGTTGTCTATAAAATCAATCCTCATATTGATTATGCTGGATTTTCTCCAACAATGAAGCCCTACACCGTTGACGCAGTAATCCAATTTCGTGATCCTTATGAGGCGAATGAAGTTCCACCCGAAGCCACTACATACGACGCGAATGGCAAAGTGACCCCATACGGGTTGAGACTCGGAGCAGAACTAAATCAAAGAGTAATATCATTATCGAATGAAAATATTGAGCCGTACAATATTTTTGATGCTTGGGGGGGAATATATTTCGATGATATGGGATATAATATAGAAGAATGGGAAAATGATTCGATGTGGGGTCGTATGGGTTTTTCTTGGGAGCAATTTAATTCACCAGTGTCGGCAGAAAATACATTGGCAAACAGAGTGAATCAAGATAATAGAGATAATCTTTACAGACCAACAACCAATGCGGAAGTGGATACGACTGACACGAAGGCTTTCATTGTAAATTTATATGGAGCCCCCCAATATAGCACTATGATCGGAGCCCCCTCCGTGATAAATACAGCGAAATGGAAAGAGGCTCCCAATTCGGGGGCACAGCCTTCTTGGGATGTTGGTCCTCAATATCCATATTATCCACCATTATCTCAAAAGACATCTAGCCAAACTCTACCCGCAAAAAATCTACCCAAAAGCATGATTTATCCTTTTTATACAATTAGATCAAATATATTAGGGGATACGAACTATTTGGGCTCAAAGGATTCGGGAATGCGTTTGCCCGTATGCGGAATTGTTGACCGATATGGGGCTCAATCAGATTTTTATTTTGGGAGTCCATCTGATCTTAATTTTACTATTACTAAACAAACAAATATAAGTGATATTCAGACGGCTATATGTAATCCCGACGGAACATATGCGAATATAGACGCAAATAGTGGAGTCATTTATAAAATACAAAGAGAGATGCCCGCACCCAAAAACATAATTGAGGAATTAATCCAAGAAGAGAAAAAAAGCGGTCGAGGATAGAATCAAAATAAAAAGGAGATGAGCATACACCTCCAACTGCTTTTTATTTCGATTCTATCCTCGACCACTTTTAAATTCGATATTATTATTTAATTTGATTTCATTATTTTTAATTTTTTATTAATTGATATTATTATATTATAACTAATATAAAGATGGACAAATATGCCGATATTCATGGGGATTTCATTGATTCTCTCAAAAATTGCGAAAAGGATTTAATGTGTGATTTACTGGACGAGGGAGCAACTTGGGCACGAGCGATGAAGGCTGTGAAAGAGACAAACGAAAAACTAGGACAGCCCGTAAAAATTCCTTGGATTATGCGTGGACACGAAGGCTTTACATATCAATGGGCAGAACCAAAAGAAGAACCGAAAGAAGAATTAATTAATTAACCTCGTTTAAATCTCAAAATAAAAATATAAGTATAAGTATAAAATGAATAACATCAAAGAAATAGATTTAAGATTTGGATATAAATCAGAGGATGAAATCCATACGTATTTAGAAAACTATTTTGGAGAATTATTAAGAACAAGTGAAAATGAACACATGGGGAAATATTATGAATTTGATAAATATAATGATAAAGTATATTTAGAAATTAAAACAAGAAGAATCAATCATAATCAATATCCAACATTGATGTTTGGGCAGAATAAATTGATAAAGGGGAGAGAATTAAAACAAGCCAATCCCACATTAAGAATCTTTTTTTTGTGGCGATGCTTGGACGGAGTGTATTATTGGGAGTTGGATGCATCAGAACATACAATAATATTTAGCGGAAGAACAGATAGAGGGAAAGATGAGCGTTCGAATTTAGTTCACATCAAGACTGAACATATTAATTGTTTGGATTCCTTTTCTTTGGCATTATAAAGACAAAATCATTTTATTTATAATTAATTTATTTCTTTGATTTATTAAATTTACTTTCATTATGTAATTTCATAGCCTTCTCCATCGTTTCTTGCTCTTTCTTTGTACATAATCTAAATGAGACGGGCTGACTTAATTCTCTCTTAATCGTATCAATTGATTCCATATAATCTTTTTTACTTTTAAAACTTGGATCGTCTTTAAATTTTCCTTTTGCTTCAGTTAGAAATGAAATTACTGAATTGGCATTATTACCCGCGGTCATACATTGAGTTTGTCTGATTCGGTTTTGCTGACTGGTTGATGCAACCGGTTTCTTTAGTTTAGATACGGGCGGCGGCGGTGGCTTCTTTCTCCCGTCGGGTATTGCTTCGCTTACCTTATCTAGCCAATTATCATCAAAATAATTCCTTAACTGTTCATAACCGTCCACAAATCCTATAAAATCGTATATTTTTTTTTCATATTTTTTAAATGTGGATTGAATATCCGCTAATTTTTTAAATGGTTTCATTTTTTTAATCTCTTCTATATATTGTTTAGATAATTTATCAATTGCTTTCTCGAGATTCGGTGGCGGCTTACCAACTTTAATACCCTTAGATGGTTTTGATACGGGCGGCGGCTTCGGTGGAGTTGATACTTTTTTATCAATCGGTCGTACGTCGTCTTCTTTTGTCATCTTGGGCTTAGTTGGTGGCTGTGCCTTCTTGACTCGTTTCCTTTTGATTTTTGCTACACTATCATCAAAATGATCAATCAATTTTAATCCAGCAATTAATTGCGGTCGGGTTAACGATAGTTTGACTTGACCAACATTTAATTTGTTCGCTCTTATATAAGTCTTGATTTCTGCTACAGAAAAATTTATATTTGGTTTCACCATTTTATTTTTATATTATTATATAATATTTTTTTTTCAATTGATAAATTTTAATTTAATTTATTTATTTTTCAATCTTTTCTTTGGCATTATAAATACACAATCATCTTCATCTAAAATATTTAATTTTATTAAAGCGAATACACAAGATAAAAATAATTCATAATCGGTACGCCATATAGTCTCCTTTTTACTTTTTCTTTCATATATATAATCGATAAAATGTGTATATGTAAATTCTTGCCTTTCTAAATTTAAGAATCCGTTTTGTTTCATTGTATCAATCAGCAAATGTTCGCCTTGATATTTATATCTTTCATAAGTTCTTTTTTCTGACAAAGCATAAGAGCCGATAAATAAATCTTTATAAAAAAGATTCAATGAACCATATTCACCTTCTCGAATCATTTTCTATAAGTTATTATAGATTATAATACAATATTTAAGTATTAATCTATTATTATGAGTATTTAATCAGTATTAATCCGATTTTATACTGTTTTATTTAGATTAAATGACACAAATGACACTTAAAGACTAATTAATTTTAAAATTAATTAGTCTTTAAACCCTATTAGATACACAATATTAGATTAATGCCATATTATTGCCATATTATACTCATAATAATAGATTAATAACATAATATAAAGAATTCTTTTATATATATAGTAGTATATATAAAGAATGTTTAATGAATTACCACGCGACATTAAAGAAATGATTTTTAAAATGAATCGAGTCGAGACATCGAGGGAAATTAATAAGAACAAAGAAAAATATCATGATGTACTCAATCATATTAGGGATATAGTTGGAACAACTTACAGCGATTTTTATGATGTAGACGAAGCGGAAGATAATATAATTAATGATTGGTCATTTTCCATGGCAATGTTGCAATGTATTACAACAGAAAATATTGATTATCATGTGGACTGTATGATGGAAGAAGCATATGATGAGCATCTAGATTATTTAACTTATGAGGAAGAAACATATTTATATAATAATCATATAAGTTATTCATTGTAAAGAAAGAAATCGTTATTTTCTTTTTCCTTAAAAGCGGTCGAGGATAGATTCCGAAATAAAAAGGAGTTGGAGGTGTATGCTCATCTCCTTTTTATTTCGATTCTATCCTCGACCACTTAATCAAATCTTAAAATAAATTTACCATGACTAATTTTGATATTATATCCAGTTGTCCTTGTCCTCTTTTTCGCTTCGCTTATTTTCCTTTGAGTCTTTATAGGCAAACTCGGATTGACATGATCGATTTTATATACGCATTCATTATGAAGGCGACAAGCCCGACGAACTGACGGAATGAATCCATATTTGCTTATATATATACAATCATTAAATATTTGCTCAATGCTTTCATATGAGGATGCCTCCATATTGTATTTACACTTCGACCAATGAACAATACATTTCGCTTTATCCATCACAATATCTTTTTCCAATGCATCTATTTTCCCTTCTTGATTTTCACTTTCTAAATAAATTTTAAGCACACTCAAATCTGTGATATTATAATCATTATTTTTAAAATCAATATTTTCTTTATTAATCATTACATCTTTGACTTGATTAATTAAATTTATTTTATTAAATTTCTTATCTAACACAATCCCCAACTGACTGAATAAATCTACAATATCTTTTTTCGAGTGAGTTTTATGAATTATCATTTTGTTATACTTTATATAATATTTTTTTTATAATGTTTTAACGCATCATTTTTTTATATATATATATATTATAAAATGCCACCAAAAATGAAAGTACCCGAAGGCGAATTGACTCTTGCCGAATTAAAAAGACTTATAAAAAAATATGATGAGACGATGGGAATTGACCCCAAAGGAAAAACCCGCGATCAATTGATTAAAGAAATAGAATCTTTAAAATATAAAGTTGACCACAAAAACAAAAAACTTGTTTTAACGGTTTCACAGAAAGTTAAAAAAATGCCGCGAAATGTTCTGCTGCCATCACCTCAACCAAAGAAGCCAGCCAAATCAAAGGCAGATAAAGACAAAGATATGCGTGAGAAGGTAATAAAATATATTATTGCTAATAAAGACATTCTTAATGATGAGAGATTAAAATAATTATTCATCTTTATCTTCTTTTATATAAACCTTATTCATGACCCCAACTGAATGACCCATTTTATTCGCTAAATCTTCTTGCTGTTGTTTTAGTTTCGCAAATTCAGTACCTTCTCCGAAGTGATGCGAGGCAACTATTTTCCTCATTAAAGTGGTACTGACCGATTTATTCATATATTTCTTTGACCATTTTAAAAGCAATTGACTTAACGCATTGCGAGTGAGTGGCTTGCCAGTACTAGATTTAAATAGAATCCCATCGCCATTTACCTTTATATAATATCTTAAAAGGCGTTTTAAATCTTTGTCTTCTATATCTATCATTTTTTGTCCGTACGTTTTATTTGTTTTATAATTATTTAAAACGAATGATAATTTGTTTTTTTCCATTAATAACCAATTTTTAGATTTCTTATCTTCGGTTGACAACTTGTTATATTTTGCTTTGCGAATCGCCTCCATTCCATCCGCTACATCATTCCGAAGTGGAATTTTCGAGTACAGATTAAACAGTACAAAAATTTGTAATAATGCTTTTTCTTTTGATGTTAATGATTCTTTTTTTCTCAATTTCATTGCCTTTAATTCTTCGCCCATTTTATTAATCATTTGATTGATCTCTTCCATGGTTGCAAAGTTTGGGGCTTGTTTATCGCTAATTGTTCCGCTCTGTTTGTTGTATTGGTCATTGAGTTCGTCCCTCATTTCCCCGTAATCCTCAATTAACGAACTGTATTTTTCATCTTGATTTAGAGCCATTAATAAAACAATAATGGCATTATAATGATTCCTTTGACTCGTAAAATGTAAATGACTAATATTATCTTTAACCTCTTGAGGATCTTTTAAAAACTCCCAATCATCTGCATCGAATATTTTCTTTAATTTGTTGAGATTCGATTCATATTGTTTGATTGTATTGTCTTTTAAATTTGGACGAGCAATGGCAATCGCTTCTTTTGGATTATCTGTATCTAACGACATATTTATATTATAATAATAGATTAATATTTTTATATTAAAATAATAAAAAAAAAGTTAATAATAAAAGATTAAAAATTTATATATAAATATAATATAAATGAGTTTTACATTAGATAAAGATTCTGATAATTATGAGACTGATAAAAAAGGCTGGGAGATTATTGCCCCTTATATCCCAAAAGACAGAGTGATATGGTCGCCGTTTTATTGTGATGGAAAACAAAAAGAATATTTTGAAGAAATGGGTTTTGATATTATACATGAAGATAAAGATTTCTTTTCATATACTCCCGAGTATGATATCATTATAGATAATCCACCATTTTCAAAAATAAAAGATATATGTTTTAAGTTAAAAGAATTAGACAAGCCATTTATTTTAGTATGTGTTTCAACATTATTATTGAGTAAATGGTTTCAGCAAATATTCAAAGATCATTTACAAGTAATCATTCCATTCACAAGACCAACATTCACACATTTGACAAATCCCAAAAAAGGATATACTCCTCCATTTGGAACTCAATATTATTGTTATAAAATGAATCTTGAAAAAGATTTAATATTTATCGAATAATTATTTAAGCAAAATAACAATCAAAGTGCCCATCTTTAAGAGTGGCAATCTTGCGTAGACCAATCCAGCATAGGAGAGTGAGCGACTCCGTTGGCATAGGATTTTTATATATTAAGTCAATCCCTTGATTATTGACACGCTCCTCACGATTGGGGCGTAACGAGAGCCAATTCATATTGCCTCCAAGATTTCCTCTGATTGCGTGTTTTTCTAGTGTTTTCGGTGTCAATACAGTCGAAGATTCTCTGCCGTATTCTTGGCGAGTAATAAACGCCGTATTTCCTTCAGCCTCTCTCATAGTGCTGAATAAAAGGGCGGAATTGCTTCGATCTATAGGAAACTCAAATCTATCGTTGTAACGAAGATTAATTGTACGCTCCTCACCCGCTGGCGGTGCTTGGCAATACTGACTATTTAATAGGGTTTTAGATTTATCCTCAACATCATTACCAATTCGAATGATGATTTTATCAACAAAACGACCAGCACCGCCAAGCGACTGCGTAATATTCTTAAAAGCGTCCGCCTTCGAGTCGGTGCGACGAGTCAACCGATAATCTGTGTACTCAAAAGTTAACCCACCTTTGCGATTAACTTTATCGCGATACGATTCCATAGCATCACCCGAATAATAAATAGTATCATAAATCATGCGAGTCTCACTCTGATCTATCTCAACCTCAATACCCGCGGCTATATCATTGTTTATTGAAACGCGTTTATCTCCCGTTATTGGCGTAAAATGAAGTTCGATGTGAACTTCGTCATCCATTAAATACAATGGCATATCTTGATTAGCGAATATATCAAATAAATCCCCGAGAAATATGGAGTACACGGGGCTCTCTGCTATAGTCGTTGCATTAGTTCCGTCCATCCGAGCAAATGGTAGAAGGCTCATATCGCTTCCCTTATAGTCTCTCCCGAATTCCAATCCAATCGTAGGTGCATCAACATCAGTATCAAATGAGGCTGGGTCATCTTCATAAACAGCACTATGATTGATAAGTCTCTGCGTTAGAAACTGTTCGCGTTCGCGATTCTCCTCATTGGTCTTAAAAATAGAGCGATAGGCTTGGAGTTCTCCAAATGATTGAGTTTCCGCGATTGTGCGATTTCCGCATTTTAGCACACACCGATCAATCAGTGAATTAACACCAACACCGATCGGAAAAAAGGCTGAATCGAATCCTACCTTTGGTTTTACACCAATAGCAATTTTTGAGTGATGCGATAAGAATCCTTTTCTATCTAATGTCCAACGAGCAAAAGATTGGCTGAAAACAACGGCTTCTCTGATATCAGTCGAGATTGACTGGGAATAATTAGAACTTAATTGAGAGGGGCGTGTGAGATCTCCAACAAGGTCAGCGTCAAGCATTTGTGTGTCTGTGTCTGCGTTCATTTTTATATTAAATATAAATATAAAAAATATTAATTTAAAAAAATAAATAAAAAACTAGAATAGAAAAAATTAAGATACCACAGAAATGCCATCGGGTGAATATGCTATAGTTTGCTTCGATTTGACGAATAGATATGCTGAATTAGGATTGGCATCATCCAAAGACGTACTCATCTGAATAGTCAATGCATCTGTGCTGAAATCGACACCATCCGAATCCAGCATATCGTACAGCACCCCCACCCCCATGACTGGGCCCCCTTGAGGGATCTTGTTGTAATCAGTCGGTTCCGCGAGTGCTCCCTTACCATTCGATAGGGTGTAAAAGCGATTCGTATTGATTGGAGAGATTGAGGTCCGCGTATGCTGCGACTCCGGTATAATGGATGCGGCAAACTCTTTCAAAATCTGCGAATCAACCACTTTGACCTTTGGGTCATTTTTGATATTGGCATCTACAACATACTCATATGGGAAACGCTCGCCATTTTTTAAGAAAGCAATATCTTCAATGGCTACAAGACTCCCGTCGGCTTTGGCTGGGAAATACGTTAAATATGAGTTTTGGCTTAAATTGTTGATGAAGGAAGACGGTACAAAATTGACGAAACACGAAATAACACGCTTGAGACCAAGTTGAAAATTGATAATGCTGTTCGTGCTTTCTAGAGTAGTCATAAAGGATGAGATGCTGTTAAAGTTAAATGCTCCCGTAGTTTGTTTCATTAGTCGGGATAATTCATCCATGGGCGGAACATAAACCTCGCAGAAAATGGCAACATCTTCTAATTCATAGAAGCAGTCAGCAATCGAAACAGCAGTGCCATCATTGCTGAAGAAAAACTGCTGGGGCGGTGCTAGGTGAACTTCGCAATCCAATCCGCCAAATCCGCTCTCGAATAGAGGCAGTTTCTCTCCGCCCAAAGTGATGCCCGTAGGAAGTGGGCAGCAGAAAGAGTTGTAAGAGGTGGAACGAATTACACCATCACGGAAGGATTGAGCCGACGGATTGATAAGTGCTGTGTTGCTTAAATGAGAATGGGAATCTTGGGATGAACTCATTACTGGGAGGTAAGAGGACATGAAGCGAGAATAATGGCGGATGTGTTCTACGACTTGCTTTGAGGAAGAATTACGCCAAACGACTTGCGAAAATGCTCCGTAAATCCCGAGTTTCTCGCTCGCCATACACTCGGGTGCAACGACGGTCGAGGGATGTACGAGGTCTTCACGCTTTGCTCCTCTATTTGACCATATATTAAGTTTTCCAGCAATGCGGATGCTGGATGGGTCAAGAATAGCATTTTGAGCACCTATTGTGAAACTTATCACGGGAATCCCCTCAAACTGAATGCGATTATCAGCGGGAACGTTGTTCGGGCGAATCTGAATGTATTTACTGGACATATTTATAATAATATATATATTATTATTTAAATGACAAAAAAAGAATTAATCATAGAAAAAGTGAAAGTGGTCGAGGATAGATTTGGATTTTAAAAGCAGTTGAAGGTGGATGCTCATCTCCTTTTTATTTTGATTCTATCCTCGACCACTTTAAGAACCCCAAAAAATCCAACCTTCTTGTTTCGTTTGTACTTCTTTAATTTCCTCATCGTCTTTTTGTTTTGCTAAAAAAGCAATTTTTGTTTTGATATATGATAAGTCGGATCGAATTGATTTTATGTCTTTTGTAAGTATTGCCAATTCGTCGGCTACTTTAACAATGTGGGTTTCATTCTCTTCCATTATATATCATTATATGATATAAAAATATAATTATATATTTGATAAAAAAATAAAAATATATATGATATATAAATGGAAACAATTCCCACACCAAGAATGAAAAATATGCCCGACAATATTGAGGATTGGTCTGACGAGATAGAAACATTATTAAGCGAATGGGGCGAGGTGTCGATGTGCTACGCATATCTTCATAATTTCTCTCAAAGAAAATATAGAAAGAAATATCATCATCTACAAATACCCGTGATAATATTAAGCACATTAACGGGAACAGCAAACTTTGCAACGGATTCATATGTTCCCGAATCCTACAAGCAAGGATTCAGTGCGGGCGTGGGTTCGTTGAATATCTTTTGCGGGATATTAGGAACATTATTAAGTTTTTTAAGATATTCCGAAATATATGAAGGTCATCGCATTAGTGCTTTGGCATGGTCTAAATTAGGCAGAGCAATTGAGATTGAGTTATCGTTACATGATCTTAAAAGAAAACCAGCAAGAGATTTCCTAAAGGTCTGCCGAGCAGAATATGACAATTTATTAGAGAGTTCACCCAATATTGATTTGGACATTATTAAAATGTTTAATAATAAGTTTAATGAAGATTATCCGAATGTGTCCAAGCCTATCATTTGTAATGGGCTTAAGGAAATAAAGCCTTACAGATCTGAAAAAGAAAATGAAAAAGAAAAAGAAATTGTGGAAGAAGAACCCGAGCCTCATCCCGTGTTTGAGCCAAATGAAGATTTACAACCATAGATATTGGATACTCCAATAATTCGCTGTGTTTTTATCTTTATAAGTTAATTCGCCTTTTTTGTTTTTAATACCTCGAGCCCGTGCAAGATAAGAAGCACGGCGTTTTTTATCACCATGATCTAATGATTTATAATAACCGCCTTTATCCTTATACTGACCCATGCCCTTATAACCAAATCCTATTTTTTTAAAACCTTTTTTATTATCTGATTTAACATAAACAAAATATTTTGATTTTGATTTAGTTTTATTTAGCCAAGGAACATATAATATAGCATTTTTGTTTTTGTCAAGTGGCATTTTATAATATTAAGATATTTAAAATTAATTAATTAATTAATTAAAAATAAATTTGAAATTCGAAATATAATTAATTTGAAATTAAAATCTATACTTATAATATAAATGAGTATAGAAAAAGGATTTAAGAACAAATCGATATATATAATTAATAATAATATGACCGCGGAAAATAAAATCAATTCTAATATTAAGAACAATAAAATGAACTTTAAAGATTACACGGGACAATCAGATTTTAATCGTAAAGTCAATCCAATCCAAATCGAATCAAAGAATGAATTATATGATCTATTAGCCAAAACAAAGGAAACAAAAAGTTTTTTTGAATGGACAAATCATAAAGACAAAGTTAAGCCCTTTTACGATATTGATATGTTCATAGAAGGAGAGGGAGATGAATGGAAAAATCGAATAGAAGAAGTCAAGCAAAAATATATTGATTTATTAAGTCGACTTTATCCTAAAGGCGAAATTGCTCTTTCTTCCTCTCATGGGTATAAATTTAAAAAAGTGGATGGGCACGCGATCTCATTTCATTTGATTGTCAATAATTATGAATGCTTAATGCCCGAATTAATAAAGTTTAATGAAAACAACAATTTATATGACAAAGTAATTGATAGAGGTGTTTATCGGAATAATGGAATGATGAGATGTTTAGAATCAAACAAACCAAAAGACAGCAGAACAAAAATCGCAGAAAATTTCATTGATACTCCCGAAAAGCATATCATCCAATCAAATGAAATAACCAATCAAGAATTCTTTTCTCTTCCATTGCAACCATCTCCGCCCGTGAGTCCTCCAGCATCTAACGAAGACGAGGATGAAATTAAAGATGATATTGTGGAAGAAGAAGAAATCTTTATTTTTGATCCAATACAATCAATCAAAAAAAAAGTTGATTTAAATGAATTATCGGATATTGTTAAGGACATTTCTGTTGCAGAAAATTACGAATATAGAAATTGGCTAAAAATTGGTTTGGCGATTTCTAATATTACAGATTACTCGCCTATTGGAAAAGCATTATTCATTCAGTTCAGCGAAAAGGACAAAGAAGGATATGATAAAAAAGTCCTTGATGAAAAATGGGATAATTTTAGACAATGTTCACCAAAACACGCGGGCAATAAAGTCGGATATCCTTATCTGAAAGAACTCCAAAGAAAACAGAGAACAAATACGGCGAAGACTCTCCAAGATATATTTAAATCTTATATCAAAGGAGAAGATGATGATGGATGGGCAGTAGCCCAAATTAAAATGCTCGAGGAGATAAATCAAAGAATCATTTATGTTAAAGAAACTGGCGAGTATATTGTCAAAGATAAAAAATTGATTACTAAAGAGGATCAATCGAAAATATTTGTTGATTGTTGGTATTTAAAAATTCACACAAAAACCAAGGAACAATTTCGCAAGGAAAAATTTGTATATCATTATAAGGAAAGAAACAAGAAAGGGCAATTGACAGAGACTAGCCGAAACATCGACCCCTTTGAGGTATGGTGCGAATGGATTCATCGGAAAGAAGTACGTGCCATTGGCTTTGACCCATCAGACAAAGAAAACCCCGATATATTTAATCTTTGGAATGGGTTCGATATCTCAAAGGCAATGGCAGATGAAGCCGATGAAAAAGAGGCACAGTTCCTTTTAGACCATATAAAGAATATTTGGTGTCAAGGAGATGAAAAAAAAAATAATTATGTCCTCAATCTATTTGCTCATTATATCCAAAAACCTCATAAGAAGAGCGGAGTATTATTGGCATTACGGTCAAAACAAGGAGGCGGCAAGGGTATCGTTCTCAAGAAATTAGAACGCATAATTGGTTCGGCTCATTATGCTCAAAATAGCAATGCTAACTTTCTGTTTGGTGATTTCAATGGGCAACTGGAGGGCAAAGTGGTTGTAAATCTTGATGAGGCATTTTGGGGAGGAGATAAGAAAATGGAGGGAATCGTAAAGAATAAAATTACGGAAGGGACTCAAACGATCAATAAAAAAAATAAAGAAAATTATGTAATCGATGATTTTGCTAATTATATCATTACAACAAATAACGATTGGTTTGCTGGTTGTACAGAAGACGACCGCCGTCATTATTGTTTAGAATTATCAAATGCCAAGGCTGGCAGAACATCAAAAGAATCTAATGAATATTTTAAAAAGGTTGAGGCGTGCCCATGTGAAGCATTCGCAAAGATTCTTTATAATAGGGATATTAGCAATTTCACCCCGACCATCTTCGAAAAGACAAAATTGCTTCAAGAACAAGTTGAACGAAATCATTCATCTGTTAAAGTATTTTACAGCAAGATTTTGCATCAAGGAGGATGGGATGCCCGTTATGAATTAGAAGATATATTTGTTGATTGGAATCAGAAATCATATCACACTGGCGATAATGCTGTGAGAATTAAAAAAAAAGATGGCAAAAAATATGTTGCTTATAAAAAAGATTATTTCTTTAAAATATATGAAAAAGAAGGGAGTGATGCTCGCAAGTTTGCTTCTAATTCATTCTATAGGGATTTGAGAAAAAATTGTCTTGGGGAATTATATGAGGAGATTCGACCAAGAGTAAAATCGGGGAGTCGACCAACATATATCATTTTGCCCGACTTGGCTGATGCACGGGAAAAATGGAATGAACTCCAAGAATATAACTATACATATGATGATGACGATGACGGCGATATTTGC
>TARA_R110000744_G_scaffold39158_1_pt1 | contig 14810 bp, 18 predicted proteins | sample TARA_R110000744 | Tara Oceans TARA_R110000744 (sample SAMEA4398083) | marine metagenome | biome: Polar Biome; feature: [DCM] deep chlorophyll maximum layer (ENVO:01000326); material: water (ENVO:00002006), including particulate matter (ENVO:01000060) such as... | depth 36 m | reverse complement strand
CCATAAATTTATCTTTTGCAAAATTCATCTTACCCTTTACATCTAAAATTGTTTTAAAAAATTCACCTTCTTTATCAGGTAACGGGTATGCTTCCTTCTCCTCTTCAGTTACTTCACGTACTTTCATTACTTCCCATTCCCATTCTGTTTTAATTCCCATAGGAAATATCATACCTTGACCAGGAATATTAATAACGGATGGGTACCACACTAATGATCGTAACTCATCTACTACTCTAAGATCTGTTACTAGTTTAGGTTGGTTAGCTTCAGCTCGCTCAACATAAGGTGAACCTACCTCAAGGGTAGAATTGCTTGTGTAACCTGTACCATAATCTAAATATGATGTTACTCCTGTTGTAGAGTCGTCTGATTGAAAACAGTAATCTGGATTACCATCTATTGGGCTTAATATTTTATGTTCCATTTTATACTTTTTTTAATTTTGGTAGGTTAATTGTTGGGGTTACCTTATCAACTTTCTTTAGTGTTGGAAGGGTTAACGCTACTTGTTGTGGTGCTGATTTTACATGAGTATTAACAATATTACTAAATAACTCTGTCATCTTATCAATACTAAAATTTGTTCTAGTGTAATGAGCTTGCTTACGTGCTCCTGGTAGGTAACTCTTATAGCTTCTGTGTACATCACGTAGTATTTTTTCTGCAATCTGATAATTTACGTAAAACCAGTGAGTACCTTCATTGATTACACCCTTCCATCTTGCTGATTTATGTACTTCTTTTAACTCACCAGGTAGTAGTGTTGACATATCTTTATGTAAAAAATCTAGTTGACCTGACCAATCTGAAGCTATAACAGGCTTTCCACTTACTGATGCTTCAAGTAGTGGTCTTCCAAACCCTTCACCCTTTGTAAAACTTACATGAGCTTTAACTTTTGGATGATTATATAATCCATTCATCTCTTCAGGTGTTAAATCACCATGCAGTAGGTATATGCTTGGGCACTTCGTCCCAAATTCTGATGTTATATCGTTAATTTTACTTAACATTCGCCTTCTATCAAGAACGGAGAAGGTAGCAGAGCTTGTTTTTAATATAAGTGCTGGTTTAGTTTTCTTCTCTGAAAAAGCTTTACAGAATGTTTTAATTAACATTCCCGTATCCTTTCTATCATGCCCTAGTGCACCATCTAACCAGTGACCTACATATAGAAAGCAAAAATCTTCTTTGATACTTTTTAGCTCTTCATTTATGCTAGGCTGTGGAGTGGGTAATTGTTTATAAATCTCTAAATCTACCCCTTCAAACAATACCTCAATTGGTGTTTCTATTTTTAACTCACCAACCTTTTGTTTTGAATCATTATCCATTTTATCAAATTTAGTATTGATAAAAACATTTTTAGAATGATGTGATGGAACAATAATTAAATCCATTCTGTTACAACCCTCTATCCAGGTTGGATCACAAAGTGTGGTCTCTATACCTGCTGTAATTCCTATATTATATTTACCTACAGGTTGAAATTCATTTGGTACAGAACAATTTATAAATACATCTGGTCTAGATTGCAATTTATTATCTACCATAAATAACGCCTCTAGAGTTGATCTATCTGGGTTACCTGCTAGACCTGTTTCGGGGCAGTCTCCCCACCTAGTTGGTGCAATCTTAATATCAAATTTATCCATATTAATTAATGATAATATTAAGTCACGGGTGTGATCTCCGTATCCTGATCTAGACCTAGCTGGTCCTTGAAATAACAATAATGGTTTTTTATTCATAACTATTTAGTCTCTATGCTTTATATAATGTAAATCGTTTTCTTTTTGTCCAGTTAGTAAATACACCTTCTATACCTTTAATAAAATTATCTGCCATTTTATTTGATGATAGCATGCTAGTACTCCCTACAGCATACTCTCTACCTAATTTACCTTTTTGAGTTCGCTCTTCACGCGTTAAGTGATACCATTCACTAATAGCTACTGATACATCATCAAATCGAGCTCTGTCATCAAAGATAAAAGGTGTTTCTGGTGAGCCTTGAATGCTCCTATTAGACGGCCATACCGGTGTTGCCCATTCTCCCCAAGTTAATTTAGGATCATTCTTCCATTTTCTATCATCATGCAACGATCCAATTTCAATATAATCATCAGCTGTAAGGTATTTACCGTCTATAGCAAATCCACAATGATCTTGTAACCCACCTGTTACATTATTAATGATAGGGGTACCACACATTAAAGATTCAGCTCCTGATAACCCAAAGCCTTCATTAGATGCTATGTTTATTGTAACATCTGATAGATTATACATAAACATCATTTCCATTTCTGATAGATGCCTTTCGGAGAATTTAATGTTGTATTTAGGGCATACCATATCTTTTACTGCACGTAAATTAGTTCCATTTTGATCAACTGCTGGTGTATGCATTAATAAGAGACATTTATCAGCTTGCCCTTCTGGTAATGACTCACAAAAATCGTTCCATGCTAAAATAATATCACTAGTCTGTTTACGTCTAATATTTCTATTATTATAATACAATACAAAATTGTAATCTTTCTTATCTAGCATGTGAAGTTTAAAATCTATGTAATGTGACCAAAGAGTATCTTGCTCATTTAATGGCCTAAATACTTTTTTATTGATACCATGCGGTACATAATCAATTTGCCATGATTCTGTCTTACCCTCTTCTGAAGGTCGCTTATGGTCTCTAACATGGTGGACGATTCCATACGTCTGCTTGGATATACACCCTAACCAATCACTACACTCATAAAAAGGTTGATTCCATACAGGGTAAGGTAAGTCATCCCAGATAGTATAGTATAAAATTGGTACCTGCTGTCTAATTTCATGCTCCATATTATACAACCATCCCCAAAATCTTGGGTCAGTAAAGTGCATGATAGCGTCAGGCTTCTCTGTTTCTAGTAATCGTCTGATAAGAGCAGGATCTCCATACCCGGATACTGGATATATAATGCAAGATGCATCATCAACACCATTTTCTTTACGCAAATCTTGTGAGATATCAATACGCTTACCTGCATCAGGGTGTTGTATTGCTCCTCCAACCTGTACCCAATCATAAGTCTTACATGTTCCACGAACAAATTCTCGAGATACTGTGCCGACGCCGGAATGCATCCTTAAATCATCTGATAATAATAGTATTTTTTTCTTTTTAGGAGTTGCACTTTCGTGTCCAACCTTTCGTAACTGTGGTAGTTTCATATTATAACCTTTTTTGTTTATTTATTATAAATAGGGGATAGCTTCCCTATACAGTGGTTTTCATGTAATTATTATTATACTTTTTGCTAATTTGTTAATTGCATTCAATAAATTATTTATAATCTTATCCCCATTTGCACTAAAAATAACAAACTTATCACATTGTTTAATGTAAATATTTTGTTGAACAAAATAATTCTGAATATTAAATGGTTTGTTAAAGTATAGCTCTGGTAGCTGTGAATATAAACTTCTCGATGTATGTGCTACTGGAACTTCCACATAATTTAATCCGAACTCTAAAGCATACTTTTTAATATATCTATCTGCTCCAGCTTTATTACCGCGGCTAACTAGCTCTACACCATCTTGATCTTTAAACTTAAATAAAAATTCTTTTATTTTACGCCTATCTTCATATATACTACTACCAGTAATACCAATTTTCAATATTAATTCCCCATCTGGTAATCGTTAGGTGGTAGGTAATCTAAAGGGTTACTAATTGTTGTAGTTTGCTCCCAACCTAACTCACTAGCTATACGCTCGTCATACGTCTCATTACTTTCTACAATCATTCGATATTCATCTACACTTATAGATATTTGAATAACATCCATTTGCTTTACAGGCTTATCATGGAAAAAAATAATTCTTTTATCAGCCGTTGCATAACAAATTTCTGATTGCATTAACCATCTACTTGTTTCCCATAGTTCTTCTCGTTGTACCCATATGTTAATTTTCATAATTACTCTCCTGCCATTCTTTTAATGGCTTCTCAATATTTAATACATTACTATATTCATTATAGTTGCATGTTATCTCTGTGCCTTTTTTTATATCTTCTAAAGCTTCAAAATAAATTTTATTCATATACAATTCAGGTTTAGCATTCGGAATAGGATTGTGGTTATGAACTGAACCTAGAGTTGAAATATCACCAGCTATGTATTTACCATTAACTTCACCTATTAAATCATATGCATGACCAATCGTTACACCTTTTTTTATATCTTGAGATGCTATTATACCTTGGCCCTCTATAATTGATTCACCTACTTCCCACATTATTTTAACCTCTCCTTAGACGGACATAAGTCAGGTTGCTTTTTAAACTCACAATATGTGCAATGCTTATTATTTTTACCTGCTATTGCAATATGCTTTGCGTTCATATTATATAAACCAGCTGGAGTAAAGGAGTTTGTAACAAATTCATTTAATGATCTAGTCAACTTATTCCTCGTAGGTTTACCAGATGCAGGTACAAATGATTGTATACGTTTAATAGGGTACATAGAGTCTTCAGGTAATTTCCTTCTAACAATAAAGTATTCAATATCTATCATCTCTGGATCTACATTGAACTGCTCTGCATAAAATTGCTTATATAACACCATTTGAGCTATTTTAGTTTTATCAGCCTTCTGGTATTTATTCCATCCCATAGTACTAGTTTTAATATCATATATCTTATACCTCCCAGTATTAGTATCTTGCATTACTATATCGATAAATCCATTAAATAAAATATTTTTATTAATCTCTAACGGTATACTTAGTTTAGTTTCAATACCGATAAGTTTAGTATGCTTCTTACTAAAGTACCCACTTCGCTTCTTGAGAAAGTATTCTAAGATCGCTATACCGTCATGAAAGAACTCCCTCATATCAGTTTTATTAGTAAAACTAGGATCTTGACCCATAGCCATAGCTTTACGGTACTCCTTAGCCATAGCTCCTTTAAGTATTTCACCTAATTTTAACGCATCAGCTTCCTTTACTGATCCTTCATACATGACTGTAAGGTACCCTTGAAGGGTTTCATGAAATGCAGATCCAAACAATGTATGTATTGATTGAGAGAATGTGCGTAAGTTATCAACATAATTTAATTTCCAACGCTTTGGGCATTGAGCATACATTGAATACTGTGAGTAGGATATTGACTTCTGTCTACCCTTCTTCTTTACTGAAGTCAAATCGTCTATAGTTTTAGGTTTAATCATATATAAAGATACGAAAAATAATCGAGACTACCAACTACTTCCATTGTTTATTTTTTACTATTTGCGCTATAATACCGTAGATTGATAAGTCTTGAAATGTGTCTTTAACTGATTCTGTTGTTACCTTTGCTTCCCTACTTAGCAGTACTAATTGCTTCAATCGTTGAATCTTATCATTCATCCTAAACCATAACCCTGTTAGTGCTACCTTCTCTTCTTCTGGAGTATCTAGATTAGATCCTACTGATATATTACCTTTACCATAATCTAGCATTTTACGAGCAAATAAGTGAAATTGCTCTCTTGATATTTGTTCATATGCTTTATGGATATCTGGATACCTATCCTTTAATTCATCAATATCATTTACATATGTTTTTTCTTTTGTATAATCGCGTTCGCCTATCTTCATTTCAATAATCTCTTTATTTCTTTTTCTGTTTTACCATACCCACGTACCATCTCTGTAAGTGCTTCTATACCACCCTCCGTTTGTGTAATCATATCAATACGTTGTTTAGCTTCTTGTCGACTTATCTCGTAATACTTAACTACGTAATCGATTAACTCAGGATTATATTTACCTACCTTTTTTCCTTTAATATACTTACTGAAGAGTTTTTGCTTTGGTAGTATATCACTGAGCATCTTATAATGTATCTTTTTATCTAGTGAATAGTATTTTTGTATAAAATTTATAATCTCTGTAACATCAGAATTCATACTTAACCACTTATTCACCATATACATATTATACGCTTTCCAATCACCTTCAGTATATGTGCTAGGATCTGTCTTTTTATACGACACATCAGCTATTATATTAAATATAGTTTTTGCTTTCATTATCTATTTTGTTTAACTAACTCAACTTCTAATAAAATAGGTTCATCAGGTATATAGCATTTCATATCTGCAAATCTTGCCATACCATTTGCAAAATCATAATACCCTTCATAAAAATTAGGTTTTCGAATATCTCTTATCGGAATATCATGTGTACAATTATCGATATTGTTAATAAATTCTGTTACCCTTTCTTTATACCAGTGCGTTCGTTGCAGTGAATCATAAGCTACACGTTTATGAGGAGCATGCTTTCCTAAATAAAAATACCCATCTTGCAGTCGAGTGTATCCTGGTGATTTATTTGTATTATAAGGCGTGTACCCATCAATATATTTCTGCTCAAGGTATTGCGGTATCTTACATAATAGCATCCAGTCTAACTCGTTTGTAATAAACTCATTCATACACCTATCAAACTTGTCCTTGGTACTCATTACGACTTGATCCTCACATATAGCAAGTGTGTATGGTGTAGTAACCTCATTTAGTAGAGATAGTGTTATATGTGCCCAACTTTCAGATAAATCATTATAAAAATTTAATTTTTCAGGTGCTACATACTGGGTATATATCGCGAGCACTTCATCGAGATTATGCTTAGTATTATAGTTAACATAAAAGTTACTGTTTGGGAGTGCTTGAGAGACAGATTTAACGCTATCTGCTAATACTTGCAACCGCTCGGATTTTGTACATATAAAATTTTGGACTATACTAATCATGTTTATAAACTTTCATCCAATGGTTAATCATATCATCCATTAATGTTTTAAATGTATATTTTGGCTCCCAACCTGTTTGCTTTCGTATCTTTGTAGAATCACCCTTCAAGTATGGTAACTCTTCAGGTCTTATAAATCTAGGATTTTGCACTACATAATCTTCATAGTTTAAATCTAAACTAGTAAAAACATAGTCACACATTTCACGCACAGAGTGTGTTTTACCTGTTGATACTACCCAATCACCTGGTTCATCTTGCTGCATCATTAAATGCATTGCTCTAACATAATCCCATGCATGACCCCAATCTCTATAAGAATCCATATTACCTAATTCCAATTTATCTTGTAATCCTAGTTTAATCTTTACTGCAGCTTTCACTACTTTAGTAGTAACAAAATTACTACCCCTTCTTGGTGACTCATGGTTAAATAATATACCATTACTCGCGTGTAAATCGTACGCTCTCCGATAGTTTCTAACTATATTATACCCAAATACTTTAGAGCAACCATACGGAGATACAGGATTCATCACTGTTGTTTCTCTTTGACAGTTATCATCATCCACTGTTAACCCAAACATCTCTGAACTACTTGCTTGATAAAATTTAGCTTTAGGACAGCAGAGTTTATAAGCTTCTAATAGATTAAGAGTACCTAAAGCATTAGTTTGAACAGTGTATTGAGGTATATCATAACTAATACGTACATGAGATTGTGCTGATAAGTTATATATTTCATCTGGTTGAATATCTTGTAGTAATTTCTGTAAGACACCTTGATCTGATAGATCTCCATAATATGTGCGGATACTGCCATTGTTAACTAAGTAGTCTACCCTTGTTTCTTGATTCTCAGGCATTGAGTTTCTTCGTATCATTCCATGAACCTCATAACCTAGTTCTATTAAATACTCTGCAAGGTAGCTCCCATCTTGACCTGATATACCTGTTATAAACGCTTTTTTATTTTTCATATTTTTCATATTTTTTCTTTTTATTTAATTTAATATACGAAACTTAAGTAGTAACCACAACTTATATTAATGTTTTATCTAGCTGCTGCCCTTCGTATGGCCCTGTTTTATACTCATAAACTATTGTATCATCCTCTAGGATTATATATGTATGACCACCATACAGCGTAAAACTAGCATCACCGGCATTTAATATTGGACTTGCGATTAAGGTATCGTCTAAATCGTATAACTTACACATCACTTTACCTTGTATAACAATCCACGACTCTTGAGCTATCTGCTCTGGATAATGTCTATCTTTTATTATATGTTTATGTGCAGGAAATGTTTGGCCGTTCTGCATTTTTAGTGTTGCACATTGGATAAAATGCTCATCATCTACTACATTAGTTCTACCACTAATTTCAGATAACCTGTTTACCATATGTAGCAATTTTGTTGGTTCTACTTTTGAATAATATTGTTCCATATCTTACCTCTTCTATAAATTAAGGGTGATCCCTATATTGTGTTAAATACCTTCATTTTTGTTAAATCTGGCCAGTCATTTATATTCCACTGTCTAGGCTTATTTTTAATAGCATCATCTATCTTATCTAACCCTAGTTGAGCAGTTTCTGGTGTCATGTAATAGTGGTACCCAAATGATGATATATCTTGCTCGCGCCAAGGTTCACCTGGTATCCTACCATCATATGCCATCTTCTTTAACTCGATAGCATCCTCTTTACTGTCACATAAAATAACACCACCTCTTCCTAAGGATAGATGTTTTTGAAATTGAAAACTTACACACATATATGTGCCTGGTATATAGCTACCTTTTTTCCATAATACTGCAGCATCAATGACGGGTGTGGATCCTGGACGATTAGCTACATAGTAATAATCTTGCCATTCTTCATCTTTCCATTCTAATTCTATTCCTAACTTATTTGCTAAAAATGGTATAGAGATATATGTCCGCTTAGGTACTGTAATAAAGCTGAATTTTTCATGTCTTAAACATAGCTCGATACCGTGAGTGCATGAGTCTAATGCAACTGCATAAGGTGCTCCGTAGAATTCAGCTAGCTTATATTCAAATTCGTTTACTTTATTAAAACTCACTATTATTCACCTGTTTCTGGAATAAATTGCTTATTTACGTGACCACACGAGTTACACGCAAACACTTGCACTGGTATTAGTGATTCTTCACCTGTTGGTGAGAGTACAGCTGATAATTTTTTAAACATCATTAATTGTATAAACAACCCGTGATCACACTCTTCACATAATAAATCAGTTGTATCTTTTAATGCAACCTTTACTTGCATTTGCTGCTCTGCTTGTGGTGATGGGTGTGTCTGTGGTCCCCTGTTTCCTTTTACTACTTTCATTTTGTTCTCCTATTTTGCTAAATATTTAATTCCATCAGCTACCATTTTAATAGCTTCAGCTTCTGCAGCCATTACACTCTTAAAGCTACCTGTCATCACATGTTTACCGTGATATACAAATACTTCAGTACTTCCAGGCTTCTTTACATCTTCACCTTTAAAATTTTTAATCCATCCACCTAAAACTACCTTCTGTCTTATATCTAGATATCCAACCTTCTTAATGTAATTTCCGTATTTTACCTTATTTTTATTTTTTGTCATATTAATCCTCTAAAGTTGTTATTATTTTACTAAACATTGCCATAATATTTATCTCTTTATCTACTATAAATGTATCTTGATACTGTGCTTCAGCTATAGTAACTATACAATTAGATACCTTTGTACTTGCAAATTCATCTATATTATCAAATAGGAACCTGTATAAATCTTCAAATGTTTTTACTTGACTATCTGCGATTATCTTTCTAATTGTATTAAATTTCCTTGAGCTCTTTAATTCATCAAGAATTTTACTCATATAATCAGCTTCAAGTAATGATGCTTTATCTATAACTACCTTTCCATCTACAACCTGTCTCTGTAAACCATTTATAGCTCTACGAATATCTGGATAGGTTGAGTTCACAATAGTTCTAATCGCATCGAGTTCTACTTCAGTAGATTCTTGTTCACATATATTATTAAGTCGAACTGCGACGTTTGCTTTGTTAGGTGGAGTAATACCAAATACCTGACATCTGGATTGTATAGGATCTATAATCTTTTCAACATAATTACAAGTAAGTATAAATCTAGTATGTTTAGAAAACGTTTCCATTACATTCCGTAGTGCTGCTTGAGCATTAGGAGTCATGTAATCAGCTTCATCTAATATAACAACTTTAAGAGCTGAAAATCCTACACTACTAGAGAAATGTCTAATTTTAGTACGAACAGTATCTACATTATTCTCATCAGATGCATTGATGTATATATGATCGCAATCAATATTATTAATAATAATTTTAGCAAGTGTTGTTTTACCTGTACCTGCTCTTCCATAAAATAGAAGGTGGGGAATATCTCCACCTTCTATATATGTTTTCATCTTGCCTACTATTACATCGTTCCCGATATAACCATCTAATGTATCAGGTCTATATTTCTCGACCCAGAGTGTATTTTTACTATCCATATGTTAAATATAAGAATTTTTTTTCAATTAAACAACTTTACATCATTGGCATTTGACCAGGACCTACTACTGCTTTACTATCATCTTTAACAATAGTGATAACACATTCAGTAGTTAATATTGTTCCTGCTACTGAAGCAGCTTTTTGTAGCGCTGTAGTTGTTACTTTGCATGGATCAATAATACCTGTTACCATCATATCAACTACTTTTTCATTTCTTGCATCATAACCAATATTTTTATTTCCAGCTTTGTTAGCCTTTCTAGTATCTTTGATTTCAGATTGTATAGAATTCCATATAACATCTGCAGTTAACCCTGCATTTGACATAATTGCTCTAAATGGAGCTTCACAAGCTTTCTTAAGTAACTGTATTCCTGCAGTTTGATCTGTATTATCACCTGTAACGTCTAATGCTAAAGCTGCTTGCATTAGTGCAATTCCTCCACCTGGTATAATACCTTCATCAATAGCTGCTCTTGTTGCATTAAGTGCATCTTCAACTCTATCTTTCTTCTCTTTCATTTCAATTTCAGATTCAGCACCAATTTTTAATATAGCTACTCCACCTGATAGCTTTGCTAACCTTTTTTGAACTTTTTCGCGTTCCCAACCAGACTCAGCACTATCTAAAGCAGACTTAATCTCATCAGCACGACGAACGATATCATCAGCGTCACCATAACCATCTATTACTGTAGTAGTTTTATTATCAATTTTCACCTTCTTACAAGTACCAAACCATGAAGCATCAACTACATCTAATTTCATACCCTTATCTGGAGATACTAATTGACCACCTGTCAATATTGCTAAATCTTGTAGTAATGCTGTTCTCTCATCACCAAATGAAGGAGCTTTAACAGCTGCTACAGATAGTGTACCTCTTACTTTATTTACAACTAACCCAGCTAATGCTTCACCATCGATATCTTCTGATATGATTAATAAAGGTTTTCCAGCTGCAATAGCATATTCTAATACTTTAACAATATCCTTTAGGTTAGATATTCGCTTATCGTAACATAATATTAAAGGTTCATCTAGCTCTACTGACATATCATTATTGTTAGTAATAAAGTATGGTGATAGATACCCTCTATCGAATTGCATTCCTTCTACAACATCTAAAATAGTCTCTGCAGAAGCTGATTCATCAACTGTTACTACACCTTCTCTACCTACAGACTCCATTGCATCAGCAATGATAGATCCTATTGTTTCATCATTATTTGCTGAGATTGTAGCCACTTGTCGGATAGGTTCTTCACCTTTCACTTCTGTACTCATAGCTTTTAGGTTTGCAACTACCTGTGTTACAGCTTTATCAACACCACGCTTAAGCTCAATTGGATTAGCTCCTGATGTTACATATTTGAATCCTTCTTCAATAATTGCTTGAGCTAGAACCGTCGCTGTAGTTGTACCATCACCAGCTACATCATTAGCTTGTTCAGATACTTCTTTTATCATTTGTGCACCTGTATTCTCTAATGCATCTGTTAGTTCGATTTCCTTTGCTACTGTCACACCATCTTTTGTTGATATTGGTGATCCATATTCTTTCTCGATAACTACATTACGACCACATGGACCTAATGTTACTTTAACTGCGTTAGCCAGTTTATCAACGCCTGCTTTCATTTTAGCTCTTGCGTCTTGATTGAACTCTAAATTTTTAGCCATTTATACTTCCTCTCTTTTAATAATCATTAATACTTCTACTTCACGTATTACCCAGAAGTCTTCACCATCTACTTCTACTTTCCGTGCTAAATTCTTTGGATACGCTACTGTATCACCGATTTGTGTTTGCATGGTCATTCGTTTACCATCCATTAATAAACACCTTCCTGGCCCTATATGTAGAACTTTACCTCTGTCAGATGCTTCAGATGCGGTATCTGGCATAATTACACCTCCTGCAGTAAGTTTTTCCGGTTCCAGGGCTTTTAAAATAATGTTGTCTTCTATTGCAATCATTTGATTTTCCTCTTTTGTTAATTAAACATTTGTTTGTACTAAATAATATTTTGATGTATAGTCAGCATTACTAAATGTTAGTATCGCTAAACCTCCTGCACATACCTCCATTTTAGCATCGGTGTGATCACGATTTGCTGCTAGAATTTCTTTTAGATAATTTGCGTTAAATGATATAGCAGCCATTTTTTGACTACTCTCTGTCTTAACGTTTATATTAATCTTGTTTGTATTTGTATCTGATTCACCTAGTATAACTTGAGTGATAGTATTAGATATTACCGTGAAATTATCACTCTCGCTTAAAGCATTCTTTGCTTTAACAAATTTAGTAATAAAATCATTATCGATTTTTATAACTACTGTTGTATCTGGTAGAGTTTTTAATTTAGGTGCTTTCGGTATGATATCTAAGTCAGCTAACATATAGTTTAACGAAACATCTCCATCATGCATGTCAATAGCTATTGCTCGCTCGTCTACCTTCTTAAGATTTAAGGTAACCTCACTTCCTAAAACGGATATCATTTTTTGTAACTGTGTGGTGTTGTATATACCAACCTCGCAATTATCAATATCAAATGTGTGTAATGTTATCCTACCTAGTAAAGTTCGATCATCAGATACAAAGTCAGTTACAAGAGTATTATTCTTAATACTCCACGGTACGGATTCGATAGTATTCCCTAGAGAATACTTCTCTATGAAACCTGTTAGTTTTTGTTTATTCATTTTTATAACCTTTATTTAATATAAATATACGAAATTTATCTTTATAAACCAAATTTTATCATTAAAATTCAAAAAATTTATTAATTAATTTCGCGTTCTTTTGAGGTAATCCACCCCACTTCAAAGCACCGTAAAATGCTTCTAATTTATTTTGTAATTCACTTTGAAAAATCTTTTCATAGTTAATATATTGTGCGATAAAATCTATAATCTGCGCAGGATCGTCATAGCCTTTAAATGCACACGATTCAATACCATATGGGTTATTTTTTAAGTATACCCATTTAATTTTATCACCACTCCTGATTTTACCTTTATTCTGTTGACTGAAGTATGTAATTAGATCGTTATAATTAACTGATGCTTTAACATGAGCAGGTACCCCTTTAAGGCTTGATACAAATGGTTTAGTATCAGTAAAATTTTTAGTGTACTTTTCTATATTTTTTACACCTGTTGATTTTGCTATGTCTATTATAGGTCTAGATTTAATTGAATCTCTAAACTCTAATATCATATCATCTAACTCACCACGTTGCTTACCTTCTAGAATTGCACGCAATACTTCACTTAAAAACTTCCTAAATGCAGCAGGGTAACTTGATCTTACAACATCAATACCTTTTACGTCTAATTTATCACACGGATTACCTTCTTGATTAATAACCCATTGTGCATACCGTTTTTTTGCAATCCAGATACCTGCTCTTGATATAAGCTCCTGCTTAATATCAAATCTATGCTCATGTACATTATGTATACGCACAGCATACAAGTCATACATCTTATTAATATACGCTTGCACTTCATTGCAAATTGGTTGAATAGCTTCAGCCATTGCATCGTTATCATTCATATCAATTTCAGGATAACGTTTTTCAATAATAGGTTTAGCTGAGAAGAATACTGAATCAGTATCTGTATATATACAATAATCCTTATCCTTAGTACCTAATTCATCATTATAAAACTTACTACCAAAGTCACCAGTAGATTTAATTAGCTGTTGACCAGTTGTAGTTACAGCTTCTGCGTTATCTAAATCAAAGAATCTGAAGGTTTGAGATCCTAATACTCCGTACATAGAGTTAAGTAGAATCTTAGTTGTATATTGCATTTGATCAAAATACTTAACTTTAGCTTCGTCACCTTCTTTTTCAAACTTCTTTCTTAAATTCTTATACTCTACCCTTTCACTAAACCACCTATCAAGTATAGACGGAATTAGACCTGCTTTATCAGTTTTGTATAATATACCGTTTGATGAAATAGAATATTTTGTTGTTTCAAGATAATCTACTAACTCATTAGTTTGTAATTGTAATTGATCCTTTCCTACTTCTACTGCCCATGACCTATCAACTCGCTTACGGAAATCTTCTAGATCATAATCTGATACTCTTCCCATCTTAGTTTCAGGACTTATATTTAGAGTCATAATAATAGACGGGTACAGTGATGTTAAATCTAAATCATATATCCAATCATATCTACCTGGGTTTGGTACTTTAACATATGCTCCCGAGAACTTACCATCTTTTACTATACCTCGTGTAATATTTTTAGTAACTATACCTAACCTATGTGTATGCGTTAATATAGCTCCTTCAAGATAAGCTGAGGTAATATGTATTCGTTGATATGGTATATGCCCTTTATGACATATCGCTTTAGCTAAATCTATAAATTTAAGCTTTTCGTCTAAACGTTTTACTATCTCAACATCATTCAAGTTATATTCAATA
>TARA_R110000744_G_scaffold110434_1_pt1 | contig 14827 bp, 23 predicted proteins | sample TARA_R110000744 | Tara Oceans TARA_R110000744 (sample SAMEA4398083) | marine metagenome | biome: Polar Biome; feature: [DCM] deep chlorophyll maximum layer (ENVO:01000326); material: water (ENVO:00002006), including particulate matter (ENVO:01000060) such as... | depth 36 m | reverse complement strand
GATAAACAATCGTTATTAATTAAAATGATAAGAGAGGTGGCATAAGATGTTTATAATAATAATTACATCAAATTCAACCGACCCTTATAACGTGGGGGGGGTTTATAAAACGGAAGAACAAGCTGAGAAAGCAATTGTTACCGAGAAAAAAACGTGGGATGAAAGAGATTGGTATGAACTGGAGGCTACCGTGGTCAAATTGAAAGGGAAAATCTAATGAATGTTTTAAGTTTATTTGATGGAATGTCTTGTGGGCAAATTGCACTTGAAAGGGCAGGAATAAAAGTTGATCAGTATTTTGCAAGTGAGATTGATAAGTACGCAATTCAAGTTGCTAAAAATAACTATCCAAACACTATACATCTTGGTGATGTTTGCTCCTTAAAGGGGTCTGAATTGCCTCAAATTGATTTACTGATAGGTGGGTCGCCCTGTCAAGGATTTAGCTTTGCAGGAAAGCAATTAAACTTCAACGATCCACGCTCTGCTTTATTTTTTGAGTTTGTAAGATTATTAAAAGAAACCAAGCCTAAATATTTCATGCTTGAAAACGTAAGGATGAACCAAAAATCTCAAGATGTTATATCTGAGCATTTAGGAGTTAATCCTGTACTTATAAACTCATCGTTGTTATCTGCTCAAAATCGCAAAAGATTGTATTGGACAAACATACCTTTCGATACGTTAAAGGATAGAAATATACTATTAAAAGATATATTAGAAGATGGTATAACAGATAGAGACAAGTCGCATTGTCTTGATGCAAATTATTTTAAAGGTGGAAACTTGAAGTCTTACTTTGAAAAGCATAGGAGACAATTAATATTTAGTGCTGATGGTATGTGCCATATAGGAAACGCTGATTTCAACGGGCATGATGCAATCAAACGGGTGTATCACCCCGATGGTAAGGCACCTACGCTTACGACTATGCAGGGTGTACATAGAGAGCCTAAGACTTACATACCACCTATGAGTTGGCGTAAACTAACGCCATTAGAGTGTGAGAGATTACAAACAGTACCAGAGGGGTACACCAATTATGTATCCAATACCCAACGATACAAAATGTTAGGTAATGGTTGGACAGTAGATGTCATTGCACATATATTCATGGGCATAGACAACTTATAATTTGAGGTCAGAAGTGCTAAATAAGACAAGTAAAACTATCCCTTCAATGGGAGTTCGATTAAATAGTTTTAACGTCTAAAGCCAAACGGTGGAGGCTACCATGACCTCAAAAACTTTGTGAATAATAATAATAAAGGAGAAATGAAATGATTGATTACATATTAAATCCGTATGTATTAATAAATGTACTTTGGATGGCTACGTTAATAACGGTAGCAATAATAATAAAAGGAACCAACAATGAATAGCTTAATAAACCTATTAATAATTTATGCTGCAATTTCGACTTCGTTCTTAATAATGGTCATAAATAGCTACTACAGACTGAACAACGAACTTAAAAGAGAACAGGAACATAGTTCAGATTTAAGAGTTACTATCTTATCATACTTAAGAGGTAGGGCAAAATAATGTTTTTTCTCGGATTACTGCTCGGTGTTATATTGTCGTATTCTGAGATTAAATGTCTAAAAAAGGAGATTGAGGATGCCTGGAATTACATCAACGAACTCGAAGATGATAACTTCTATAGCAAATTATAGTTGTTTTTTAAACCAAGTATCGTTAAATTAGACTTATGAAAAAAAGCGATTTACCATCAAAACATTGTGCTAATTATAATACAGGATACATCTGTTCGGGCATAATAATTAGTAAAAAACTCAATTTAAGAATAGATATAGACCTTGAGAATAAGCCATGCTTAGTCAGAGAAGGTGAAGAGTGTGAATATTTTAATGAGATCGTTAAACCAGCATTATGAGTGGGTACAGGGGCGGTTTCCTCCTTTCTCCGCCCCCCACTATTTGTCCGTACCGTTATAAGTATGAACTTATATCTTGGATGTCAAAAAGATACAAAATTTCTAAAAACAAGGTGAGCAAAATGAGTAAGAAACAATTATACGCTATTTATTATTCGGGGGTTAAATGAGTTATCTCGGCTATATCCCCAAACCTGTAAGGCATAATGTAAAACTATCTCCAAGAGATAAATTATTATATTGTGAGATTACTGCCAACTTAGATGATAGAGGTATATGTGTTAAGAACAATATTCACTTCGCTAATTCTACAGGTTGCACTAAATCAACAGTTTCAGCAGGTATGACTGCATTGCGTGAGCTTGGTTATATATCTATAATCATTGAAAAGGAAAAAGATTCACAGAAATTTAAGAAAAGATATATACTATTAAAAACCATGTCTGATTTTCAAGGTGGGGGTAATCTTGAATTAGAAAAAACCATGTCTGATTTTCAGGGTGGGGTAGGCGATGTTTTAGATACTTCTTCAGAGGGTGAAGGATTAAAAACCATGCCCGATACAGACGATCCTATTATTATAAATAATAATATAACATATATATACTCTAATAAGAGGCATCGTGTTAATTATAACAAAAACATAACACAAGGGCAATTAGAATACTTAAAAAAGATAGTGGCAGATTTTTACATGGCTAAACATAAACAGTACCCAAATCATGTAAAAGCTGATTGGTTCAGCGATAACGACCTTACTAAAGGTTCTGTAAATACATTGTTCGATTTAATATCGAGCGATAATTGGGGTGAGAAGGAAGTACGAGATGTTATAAAGTGGGCAACTGATGATAAATTCTGGTCATCAAATTTAATGAGCCTACGTTCATTGAGGACTAAATCTCCTAATGGACAGACTAAATTTGCAAACCTGCAGCTGAAATTTAACAACTGATACTTGGATACCTATAAGTAATAATAATGGCTTATAGACACCAAATATCGCTAAAAAAAGGGGAATGAGATGATGACGCAAACAGACAGACGTGAAGTGTTAGAGGAAGAGGAACTGTATAATCCAAATGAACGTATTATGGAGAAAAAGAATAAGGACGGAGAGACTGTTTTATGGGGTTCTTTAAGAAACCCTGCAATAAGGGATGCTGTAAGAAAGGGGTTAATGTCCCCAAGTAGTAAAGATAAGGCGAGAGAAGGTGAACTTTATTATAAAAAATACTTGGGTGAGACAGAAACTCTTATTCATTACTTTGGAGAAGAATGGTTCGACCTGCATGGAGACTGGAGAAAATCAATTAAAGATGGTCGTGATGATCGCAAGTATAACACTGCCCAACCTTCAAGGTGTGGTAAATGCGAAAGACCTTGGGATGTTGAACCCAGTTCAGGATTCTATTATATAGAAAGTAAATCCTTTACACGGTTACCAATGAAAGCCATGGATTGCCCTAACTGCTCATGAGCTTTGATGAGTTAGGAATCAACTTGAGACATACTTCGGGGCAGGAAAAAACACACTGCCCTAAGTGTTCTCATACTCGCAAAAAAGGTTCAGACCAGTGCTTGAGTGTCAATATAGACGAAGGTGTGTTTAAATGCCATCACTGTGATTGGAGCGGCAGTATAAATAAAACATCAGTTCCTGTAGTCAGACCAATAGTAAAACCCGAAGTACCTTTGACTGATTTACCTCAAGAAGTTATAGAATGGTTCACAGGTAGGGGTATAAGTGAGACTATAGTTGCTGACGCAGGTATTGGTTATAAGAACCGATGGATTCAATTCCCCTTCTATAAGAACGGTGAAGTGGTTAATGTAAAGTCCCGAACTGCTGATAAGCAATTCCGACAATCAAAAGATGCTGAAAAATGTTTTTATCGTTTCGATAGCATGATTGGTATGAAAGCTATTATAATCACAGAAGGGGAGATGGATGCGTTAAGCTTAGTCCAGGCAGGGTATAGCAATGTTATAAGTGTACCTGATGGTGCTATTGCCCCAAACTCACAAGCAACGGATAGGAAGTTTAGTTACCTGTTGTCTGCTGAAGAGCATCTAATGAATGCCACTACGGTTATTCTTGCAATGGATGACGACCCAAGTGGTCATGCCATGAGAGATGAACTATCTCGAAGGATAGGTCGTGAGAAGTGCTACAGAGTTACTTATCCTGATGACTGCAAGGATATGAATGAAGTCCTTATGAAGTACGGTGAAGATAAGGTAACTAAGGTTATAACTGATGCTCATCCTTATCCTATTGATGGCGTAGTGCTTGTAAGTGATGTACTTGAAGATGCTATAGACTTGCTTAATAAACCAGATTCTAAAGGTTTAAGTACAGGTTGGGACGCATTGGATGGCTTCTATCGAGTATCCCCATCAGAAGTTACTATCGTTACGGGAGTCCCTAATATGGGGAAATCTGAATGGATGGATGCCTTAATGATCAACATGGTTCAGGATTATGGATGGAGATTTGGTATATTCTCAGCAGAGAACTTCCCTGTTAAACATCACCTGTTAAAACTTGTTGGTAAGTTTACGGGTAGTCCGTTTTGGGGGGATGATAGGGTGTCCGAAGAAAAGGCTCGTAACGCTATGGGTATCTTAAACGACCATATCAAATTCATTGGCACTCAGGAAACGAGTGTTACCATAGAGAGTATATTAGACCAAGCAAGAATCTTAAACTTTAGGTATGGATTGAATGGTCTCATAATAGACCCGTGGAATACGGTTGAGCATAAGTTTAGACAAGGTGAGAATGAGACTAATTACGTATCAAGAGTCCTTGCTTCTCTGAATACTTTTGCAAAGATACATGAAATACACATTTGGGTGGTTGCCCATCCACGTAAGATGGAGAGTGATAATAATAGGAAAGTGGTTGTTCCCACACCGTATGATATTTCAGGGAGTGCCAACTTTTATAATAAAGCTGACAACTGTATCACTGTTCATAGACATAAGAGTGATGATGAAGATTACGTAGGGATTCACGTTCAAAAGATTCGTTTTCAATACAAGAACGGATATACAGGAATAGGCAAACTTAGTTACAACGTAAGGAATGGTAAATATGGTGAACACTTCAATAAAGACCCAAAGTCATTATTTTAAAAAAATATGGCAGATGCCAGATAAATCACCTTTAGATTATCGAATGAAGAGAATGGCGAGTAGACTGCATGAAGAGTTCGATAAAGTATGGGTGCAGCATGAAAAAGGCAAAGCCACCTTTGAAGAATGGGAGAAGTCTTTAAATAAATGGTTACAAGCGGAGTTAATATGAGATGTGAATGTGGTAGTGATAGGATACATAAACGTGGGAATCGAGATGGAAGACAAAGGACTCGATGTATGGATTGTGGCAAATGGGAATCTTCTTACTTAGCACCAAATGGTATTAAGATACTCTTATTTGATATAGAGACCACGCCTATGGAAGTATTTGTATGGGGACTGTTCGGTAATAAATACATCCAACATGGTAATGTTATAAAAGACTGGAATGTCCTGAGTTGGTCTGCCAAGTGGTTGTTTGATTCCGAGGTTATCTCAGATATACAAACACCTACTGAAGCTAAAAATCGGGACGATAAGAGAGTATTAGGCGGTATCTGGGACTTAATAAACCAGGCTAATGTTGTAATCGCTCATAATGGCGATAAGTTTGACCTTAAAAAGTTAAACACAAGGTTCCACATGAATGGTTACCTGCCTCCTTCTCCGTATCAATCTATAGATACATTGAAAGTGGCAAGGCGTAACTTTGCATTTTCATCCAATAGATTAGATTACCTCGGCACTATAATGACCAATAAGGGCAAGATTAGTACAAACTTTCAACTGTGGAAGGACTGTCTAAAAGGAGATCGTACAGCCCTTAATGAAATGCTTGCTTATAATGAGGAAGATGTGAGGCTGTTAGAGGAAGTTTATGTTGAATTAAGACCGTGGATAAAAGCTCATCCTAATGTTGGTGTGTATATGACAGGTGAGATTTGTCCGACTTGTGGTAGTGATGATATAGAAACTAATGGTGGTTATTATACTACTAACGCAAATATGTACGAGTCTTATAGATGTGGAGATTGCGGCTCTCTGTCAAGGAAGCTAAAGAGCGTACTATCAGTTGAGGATAGGCGAGAATTGATGAGACCTTTACCAAGATAATGCTTGGTTATTTGATTAACATGGAGTAATATCGGACATGGAAAAAGAAGCATTCAATATAAAGTTCCCAGAAGAAATGCCTAAAGAAGAGATAGAATGGATAAAAGAATATATGTTCAAGTTCTTAGAGAGGCATTCATGTCAAGTAATAAAAAAATGACTTACTATTTTTCTGTGTCATGGGATGGAATAAGTGAAGAAACCGAAGGTTCAGTAACCTACACAAGAGAAGTTTACGAAGATGCTGTAGAGGGGATTAAGTTCTACCTCGCAAAATATAAAAACAGGCTTGCTTACCCCTCTGGGCTATCTCTCGTAAAAGATAATGTCTCTGTAAATCTACTGACACCTACATTAATAAAGAAACTAACAGGAGAATAAATGCAAAGACCCACATTAAAAATATCGGCAGGTACAGATAACATAGTTAAATTTCTGTATGACACACCGATTGAAGACACAAATAGTTATGGACTATACCATTTATATGCCTTTGAAAAAGATGGTGCAGAAATGGGACTATTCGCATCCGATGCCCTACATGAGAAGCTAAAGAACTTCACTAAAGGAGACTCGGTTAATATCCGCAAGGATGAATACGCCCCAGGAAAGCACGGGTGGAATGTTGTTCCTGAAGAAGGTACGCCAATGAGAAATTCTTCAGCACCTTCAAGTGTTGATGGTTCTTATAAGTCTGCCCCTTCACCTACTACTGAAGAGACAAGAAACTACCAAGCCAAGCAGAATGACGACAGAACAAAGGATATACATAAGCAGGTATGTTTAAAACTTGCAGTGCAATCTCTTGGTACCACGGAGAATCTAGACTATCAAGAAGTAAAAGTAAGGATGGAAGGTCTAGTTGGTGTTTTAGAAGATGTGGAAGTGAAGGAAGAACTCCCCTTTTGAAAAAAAGCCTGATTAAGAAGCTCGACTTAACGTGGAGCAAGAAAATCCGTGAATACGGGATGTGTGAAAGGTGTCGAAAGCCATCGCCCCTTAACGCTCACCATTTCTATTCACGGTCAATCAGGTCAGTTAGATGGGATATTTTCAATGGGTTTTGTCTATGTGTTGGTTGCCATGTATTCTCTTCTAAATTCTCAGCTCATAAGACCCCTGCCGAATTTTTTGAATGGGCAATTGACCTTAGAGGTCAGGAATGGTACGATAGACTGAAAGACCGTAAGAATACGTTGATGAAGTATAAAGATACTGATGTTGATGAATTAATGAAAGGAATGTTATGAACGATATTATAAATAAATTAGAGTCTATATGGGGCATTACAGAAATGGAATTACTGCCTTTAACGAAAGGTGAGTTATTAGCAAAACTTGCTGAAGTCAGTAATATTGTTAATGATGTTATAAACAGACTCGAAGATGGCGAGTGTTCGCATTGTGGAAATACCACAATATGTGAATCTTGCGTGGATGAAATGTGTTTGAATACTGCAAAATAAGAGGCAAGGTATGTGCATTCTCTACGAAAGAAAGAGGAATAGGTTATTGTGGGTTCCAGAAAGGCGAGAACCGATTAGAGTATATGACCAAATGCCCACTGAAGGTGAGAAATGTTAATAAAAGCAGAGTTTATGAAAGTAATGGCTAGATTTATTGGGTATCTATGGGTAATAGCAATAGCTGCGGTTTTAATAACCTTACCGTTCTGGATACTATCAAAATTATGGGGATAACACTTAATAACCGTGGATTAAGAACGGGACTAGCTGACTCAGAAAAGTGTGATGTCGTGGTTGGCGTTCCCCATAAAACTTTAAGAGGATAAAATGGAAGAACATACTTGCATAGAATGCGAAGAGCTGTATGATTCCACTGATGGAGATACAGATGAAAGAATGTGCGATGAGTGCCTTGACAGTATATACTATGAGTCTTTGGATGTTAAGGGTAAAGAACGTATTAAGTTGCTGATTAATGAGTTTGATGAATGGCAGGCTAAGCTAATAGCAGAACAGCGATATTAGTATGAAAGTAGATGAGTTAATAAAAGAGTTAAAAGACTGTGCCGATTTAGGAATGGATGTGATAGTAAAAACTATGAGAACTAAAACAATACCACAATATCATTTAGAATGTGAAATATATGTCCAAGGTGAGGTTGTGGTGATCGAATCATTAAAAGGAGTATCAGATGAAAACACAAACGATGTTAGAAGAAGGCGTTATGGTAAAGCCATTGGTAAGCAAGTGTAACTTTTGGAGAGTGAATCTTGAAGATGGGATAACCATTCGATTAATGATAAAAGAAGATGTGCAAATAGCCTTATCTAATGGTTGGTGTGAGTTGGTATGAAAGTAAAAGACTTCATAAAATGGGCAAAGTCAATGCAGGAAGAAGAGAATCGCATTATGCTCACTAAAGGCGAAGAGTATACTGTCGGTGATGAAGACAAGTTTAAGAACTTTAAGAGCATTGCAGAGAGGGTTAAAACTACCCCTGAAAGGGTTGCTCTTATATATTTACTGAAGCACATGGACTCTATAAGAAACTATATCCTTAACGGGACTCAGCCAAGTGATGAGTCTATAACAGGAAGAATCCAGGATGCTAGAAATTACCTACTACTACTTGGTGGCATGATTGCAGAAGATACAATTGATAGAAAATATTGTAAAAACTGTGGAAGTACATTAGGTATAGATTGTGGGGACGCTGAACATGATTACAATGATGGGTTTTGTTCTCGTGGTTGTTATCAGGACAATTTCTCCACTATCAACGCAATAAACCAAAGTTATCATGTGGACTAAAAACGACTCAATACAATGGGTTATTGACGCTCTCGATACTAAAGCAAGAGAGAAGAAAAGCAGGGAGAATCATAAATATGATGAAGTTAGGGCAGACCAAGACCTTAGTTGGTGTCCTACATGTGGTTGTAAATGGGAAAAGTACGAGGGTAGGATATGGTCTTCCATTGACGACCCGTTATGGAAGATGGCTATATGCCCAGACTGCACTGTAGAGTAGAGGGCGGCAATGTAATACTGCCAAAAGTCGACGTCGATGATGGAGAGTATTATTTTGAATTAAAGGCAGTAGGTGTAAGGTCTGGACAGCAGAATAATTATTACTGGAATATAATAGATATACTTAGTGAAGAACTTGGATATACAAAACAAGAGATGCACGAGACTATAAAGGAACACTTCAATATAGAATCAACTAAAGCATTGGAACCTAAAGAATTTAGTGAGTTTATTGAGCAGTTAATACGCTGGAGTGCTATTGAACTATACGTGGTCATCAAAGACCCATATAAGCCCGTTTAAGGCTAAAAACACCCCCTATACGGGACTTTTATTTATTATTGGATACCTAGTATGCCTTTTATGATAACTGCTCTCTAAGGCTCATATTTGCATTATATATATTAGGAGCAACCTCTGTAAAGGTCACTGGTTTAGTCATTCTAACGTAGTGGTAATTTGTATCATCATAGTATATAAACTTCTTCCAATCTTGTACTGAAGCATTTAAGGACTCTAAGGCTGTCTTCTGTGTGCTTAATATATGAGACCAGTTCCAATCCCATGTAGTCTTGGGTTCATGCCGCTTGTTTGCGTATTCATTACCACCGTAGGATGTCATTATATCTGTGCCAAATGCTTCCCCTGTTGTAGCTTTCAATTCAGGATTGACAGCAAAGGTATATTTTGAACCTATTATAACCTCTGTTATGTCATCTATAACCCCAGTTGTAGATTGTAAAAACCAGTATTGACCAGCAGACGAAGTGAAATCTATAATATTCCAACCTGCTAATATGCTTGCTGTATGATTTAGAACTGCTGTACCCATAGATGTAGCAGAAGCCGCAGCATAAACTTTAAAATCGTGACCATGATCAGAAGTGTAATACAACGCAATACAATTAGCTGTTTTAGATGACCCCACGTTGAATCTTAATGCGTCGTTAGCCGCAAATGATGTAAATGGTGTACTAATAGACATATCATTCGCTCTTTCTTCATTAGTCACGCTTGTTGGTGCTGGGTCGAAGGTTGTACTAGATACTGTACCGTCCTCAACTGTAGATTCTGAGAACCCTATATTGTCATAAATAAAACTTCTTGCCATTACGATACCTCTGTTAAAGTTAATGATACTCCATTAGGAGTTTTTGTAAGAGAACTCACAATAAAATAATCACTGGACGATATTGCTGTTCCATAAGCTTTTAAGTCAGATGGAGTGTTTGAAAGAATGGCAATATCCCCAATCTCTAAGTTTAAATACTTCAGTCTATCAGTAGAAAGCGATACGATTAATTTCCTATCTTTCAACCAATCTAAATAACTATTTCCTAAATTTTGTGCGGTAGTAGTATCTTGAATACAGTCAGCATCAAGAACCATCTTTAACGCTCTTGAGTTTACAGAATACTTAGCTTTACTTGTTGAGTCACTGGAGTTATCAGTCTGCAATGTCTGCTCCAGACCATAATCATATTGGTAATTGATTGTGATATAGTTTTTAACAGTATTTACAGATGTTTTACTAAAGCCTTTAAATTGACAGTCGTTAAAATCAATCGTTCTATTAGAGCTTGAATAAGATGATGCCCTTAATCTTTGTCTTAAAGTAGCTTTACCCTCACCGTTAAAGAAGAAGTACAGACCAGCTTGCTTACATACCTTCATAATGAGACCAATGCCATCAATAAACTTATACTGAGAGAAGGCAAATTTTACATCTCCTACAGCATCACCTAAAGCTGTTCCTAATGTTCCATTCGAGGTATTACCGATAACGTCAAAGGTAGCATAGTCAATACTTGCAGTAGCTAGACCTAGCTCTGTTCTTAGTATGTCTTCTATTATATAGACTGGGTTTTCAATCAAATCGTTTTGATTGTATCCATTGCTTCTTGAGTCTTGGTCTATCCATGCTCCATATTTCCTTCCCTTTGCTGCGATGTAGAGTATATCAATTTCTTTAGGAGCAGTCCTGTCTTGATGGGTTACTATCCGTGTAGTTTCAGAAACAGTTTCCATAACTACCTCATCCCGTCCATGAAGAGAATCATGTATTACTCTTTCCCTCTCATGTTCACGGGTAAGATATTCTACGGTGTGCATTACCTTACCGAAGCTCTTTTCAAGCTTGTACTCTATTTCAAGTCCAACTTCCCTTATCCTTAATATCTGACCAGCATCGCTTGTATTATCATTTAAGGTAATAACTACTTGACTCTCTAAGTTCCAAGACTCTTTATTGGCATCTGAAATTGATGATGTGAAATCTAATTCAGTTACCACATAAGCATTTGAATCAGACCAAGTCCACGTTAAAGCACCACCCAGAGCGTTTACTCCGAATGCTGTGCTTGGTGCAGCACCATCCATTTCCCAATTAAATATCATCTTTACATTTGAGATTACACCCAATTTCTCCAATGGGGGTATCCCCAAGGTGAGTACATCTAAGTAACTATTCGAAGCTTTGGTCTGAAGTGTGGCTACTACACTGCTATCAAAAAGCATTATGGCTCCCTGTCCACAGCATCTTGCTGTCCAGTTAAAGGTTGATAAGCAAAGAAAGACCTGCCACTAAATTTTATTACTGGTGTGTTAGCTGTCACTGCGACATTTGTATGTTCACAGGCAGAATAAACTCCATCACTATGATGGTAAAGGTTCTTAGTATAAAGTGTGTGCATTGATACAGAGTCTGGCTTTATCTCTACCAATCCAGTTTCTTGATTATACTCATCTACAATTACAGCAGGTACTTTCACTGAAGATACATACTGGTCTAACGGTGCTGGGTAAGCAGTATCAACACTAAAATCACCATACAACATAGGGATTGCAATACCCTTGTTCTTAGGTGGTGCATTTTGCCATGAGCCATGAGATATACTGGTATTTGGTACTTCTATATTATGCCTGGAATTAGGTGACTGTAATCTTAAAGTTAATTTATTCTCATCGTGCCTGAAGTCACCACTAATTGTTCCAGTAGCTATAATTTCAGCATCGGCATCAGCGAGATTGTCATCGTTAGCATACAGTTCCCATTTTCTATTTTCATAATCCTTAGAACTTACAAGGTCGCTAAATCTGCCACCTTCTATTGAATTGTCTGTATTAATAATAGTTACAGACCAAATATTTTGGTTAGCTACAAAGTTTTCAACATCAAGCCTAAAGTTAAGACTACCCCAACTAGAGATTAGACCGTAGTAATTAACACTGGATATTACCCTATCCTTATCGGACAGTCCTGTGAATACAGATTCATCTCCAGTGTATAGTTTTAAAAACCAATAACAAGAGGTACTAGATTTTCCTAACTGGGTTGTGATGTTATCATTAAAACTAAGCAACCCTTACTCCACTCCTATTTAGGGCAGGGATTAATTCATTCCTAACGTAATCTTCCTGAACAATTCCACCCATTATATTCACTGTTACTCCACCCCCACCTCCGCCACTTAAATTAGGTGACTCTAAAGGCGTAATTGATACATGCTCTCTCTTATTTCCCTCACCAGTCATAAATAAAGTTGGTTCATTAACGAAGCCATCAAACCCATGCTCTGCGAACTTCACGTTTTGTACACCAGCTTTAGCCACCTCTAATGCTGCTAATGCTGCGATAGAAGCTCCGACCCCTAATCCAGGAACCCAAGCCATAGATAATGCTCCAGACATCTGACCTGAAGCTATTATAACCCCTTGAATCAGACTTAGGTAACCAATAATGAATTTTCTGAAAGCGTCACCGATATTAGCATTAGGAACGAGAGCATCACTGAATGCACTCATGGCAACCTTGGCGATATCTGCTATTTTAATTTGGGCTTCTATTGCACTCGTTGTAGTGCTAATCATTGGTGGCATCAAATCAAGAGCCCTCATGTAATCAGACAATGCCAGATTAAAAGCTATCTGAGCATCTACCCTCGCTTGTGTCGTTTTTACATCTTGCTGACCCTCAACTACACTCATAGCAATAGCTCTGTTCGCACCCATTTGCTTTATCTTAGTCTCAGCTATCACATGACCATAATTACCACTTTTACGTATTGCTTCCCCTGTAGTGCTATTACCTAGTGCTAGTTGCTCATTAAACCCTTTTGAATCTTTTGTAGCTATTAGTAACGCTCTAGAGTTTTTAGCCAGAGCTTCCTTTTTGTCATTTAACTTGTCAAGTAAGTGACTTAATTGTTGCTCGTTATGAAGATACACTGATGTCAATTTCTTTGTTTTACTTAAATTAATATCTAGACCTGGGATAGCGTTTAGCCTTACCTGTGCCTCTTCCTTCAGTAGTCTTATCCGTGAAAGACGTATAGTGTCCTCACTAGCCCCAATCTTTGTTAAGAAGGCTAATTGTCGTTCTCCTTCACTTTGCATAATAGATGTTATGGATTCAAGTGAATCAGAAAGAGTCTTGATAAATGGGGCAAGCGATTCTCCCATTTTTTCCATTGCATCGCCCCAAGAGTTTGCCAAAGCTGTAAGGCTTCCAGCTAAAGTCAATCTTGTAGCTCGTGCCATACCACCAAACTGAGTGTCTAATTCCTTGATAATAATCTTTTGTGCTGAAGCTACATCATTAATAGCCATAAAATCTTTGACTTGAGTCTTCTGGGTGTCAGAAAGCTGTATACCAATTCGTCTAAGGGCAGACATCCCCTGTATTGGGTCATTCAATGCTTTTCCAATCTGTATTGTAGATTGTTTTAAGTCTTGACCCATTGCATCTGATACATTTAATATAGATTCTAGAGTTTGTGGGAATACCTCCTTGTTAATATTCGTAAAGGTCAGCATCAGGGCTTGAGCTTCTATTATTGCCTCATCCCCATGCGTAGTCACCGCCTGTAATCCAGATGCCATCAATAATAGTTGTTTATGCGAAAGCCCAGCAGAATGTCCAGTTGATTTCAGTGCCTGTGCGAGTTTCTTTTCTACTTTCTCTTGTTTTGCATAAGCTTTTATAAGTTTACCTATCGTTGCTCCAACTAGAGATATTGCAAATGAGGCAAGTAACATTTTAGACCGTAATACAGAAAAAGCAACAGATGCCTTACCTGTCTGCGTACCCATATTCCTAACATTACGGACTCCAAGAACGGTTCTTTTACTGAGCTTCTTCTGTGATGAAGAGATACCGCTTGTTGTTGTGTGTAAAGAACCTTGTGAACTCACGAGGCTCTTTGTTGCCTTGTCAAGCCCTTTTATGGCATTGATGAGCTGAACGTCGCCCGTAGATTTAAATTTTATTTCAATTGTATTAGGTTGTGCCATTTTTCATTGCTTTCGATTTCTGTCGTTCCATTAAACTTTTTATTAAAAAAGACTTTGCAATCCACCGTGCTGGTTGCTCTCCATAATTTCCTTTGTAGGGAGAAACCCCAAACTCTTTTGAATACATATACCTTGCTATATCCTTCTGGGACTCCCTATCTAACAAGATATTATTACAAGCGAAAAAGGGCAGTTGTGCCATTACCGATTCTCCGATATTGAAACTACCGCCCTTTGAATTTACTTCTTTGGTCTCCTCAATGATGAGGTCAATCCCATCACGTACGTCTTTATCTGAGGTAAATGTACGCATTGAATACTTACCTTCGACTAACACAGGCATTTGAGCCTCGTAGGGGTACGCATGGAACCTACACCCATCACATCGTTCCTCTATGAGGAAGTTCGCTTCTAATGTGAGGGAGTCTATTCCCCCAAGCGTTGA
>TARA_R110000744_G_scaffold7389_2_pt1 | contig 14829 bp, 15 predicted proteins | sample TARA_R110000744 | Tara Oceans TARA_R110000744 (sample SAMEA4398083) | marine metagenome | biome: Polar Biome; feature: [DCM] deep chlorophyll maximum layer (ENVO:01000326); material: water (ENVO:00002006), including particulate matter (ENVO:01000060) such as... | depth 36 m | reverse complement strand
TTTTATACCCAACGGTAATGTAACTTTCGCGGCGGTAACGGAATCGTCTGCCAACTTAGCAGTTGTAACTGAACCATCTTGTGGGATCATGGCGCTACCAACACTAACAATGCCAACCACCTCAAGTTCGTCTCCACTGACGAGCGTTTCCGATATGGTCAGATTTGATCCGGAGACTGAGATGTCAGGATCATGTTGCACAACACCATTAATAGTGACCCGTAGCGACGCCTCGCTGTCAGGTGCCCAGCCAAGTGCAAACGGGCCTGACCCAGTGGTCGATGTTGCGAACGTGATGCGCTTTATATCGCTCTCTTTAGTTACTGCCGAACCTATGTAAGCCATTAGGTAATCTCCAACACACTCAATGCTACATCTACTGTGTAGTCTGAAGTAACTTTGAAAAGATCACCAGTTTCTAATACAACTTTTCCGCCAGATAGTACCTCAAGAGTGCTTCCTGTTGGGATAGGTACTTGATATAACAATTTTGGGTTATCTGCTCCCTCTCCAGTTGTTGCTGCAGTTGTTACCTCAATATCAACCAAGGCAGATGACGAAGCATGCACGTTAGCTAGCATACAACCTATAACTATAGCAGTTGTAGAGCCAGGCACAGTAAAAACTGTAGCTTGCGACGTTACGCCTGTCTTGGTTTTCATTTTAAACGTATTAGCCATTTTGTTCTCCTAACCCAATGCTATAGACATTGCAACAGCGGTTCCGGCTGGATCGCCGGCTGTACCGCTAGATGCTGCTGTTAATCTTCCTTGTGCATCTACTGTTATACTAGCAACCGTATATGCACCTGGCGTTACTGCGGTATCCGCAATATAAGTTGCGGCTATGTCAGTACCTTGCCATACACCAGTACCTATAGTTCCCACTGTGGTTAGATTCGCCGCTGTAGTTACAGAAGCTTGAGTTGCACCGAGGGTTGTTATGTTTGTAGATCCCGCCCAAGTGCTTAACGCAGTATTCTCCACATTATTAAGACTTAAATCTGTTTTAGTTTCTGAAAAACTACGACCTTCTAAACCGCTGGCAGTGAACTTAGCGTAATCATCATCTACTACACCAGAAACGTCTACCACAACGCTATTTGTATCGGCTATTCCAAATGTTAACGCGTTCTGCTTAGCATTCCAAGTAGATGCAGAAGCTACATAAGCATCTGCTACTGCAGTGCCTGTCCAAGAACCTGCCGTTACAGCGCCAACATCACTAATAAGGAAGTTGGAACCAGTATCTTGAATCAACTTACCTGTAAGAGTATCAAACCTAGCTACCGAATTGTTAACAGCGCTAGATGGTCCTACAACGTCTCCTGTACCACCCGCTGCTCCACTACTCGCGGAGGTTATCCTACCTTGCGCATCTACAGTAAGGCTAGATAATGTATACGAACCAGGCGTTACTGCAGTGTCAGCTAAGTAACCAGCTGCTATATCTGTTCCTTGCCACACACCGGTAGTAACCGTGCCGATAGTAGCTAGATTCGCTGCACTTGTGATTGCTGCTTGCGTAGCTCCGGTCACGGTAGCGGCTGTACCACTAGCGTCACCTGTAACGTTGCCAGTTAAAGCCCCAACAAAGTCAGTCGAAGTGACCGATGTAAGACCAGTTAATGTAGTATCTAGATTCACAGTAACTGTACCGCTTGTTCCGCCACCATTCAAATTAGTGCCAGCAGTTACTCCTTCTATATCCCCAGCTATAGTAGCCCAAGTGCCATCGCCTCTCCAATAGGTCGAAGAACTCGCTAAGGTTCCACTATTCAAGTTAGCTACTGCCAAATTTCCTGTGATGTTCGCAGACGTTCCGGTTGCATTACCTGTTAGTGCTCCTACGAAGTCCGTAGAAGTCACTGATGTTAATCCAGTTATAGTTGTATCTAGATTCAGCGTTACCGTACCGGTTGTTCCACCGCCGTTTAAGTTCGTACCTGCAGTAACACCATCAATGTCTCCAGGTGTGCCGCTACTAGCAGCTGTGATTCTACCCTGTGCGTCAACCGTTATAGCAGCAGAGGTATATGCACCAGGTGTGACGGATGTATCTGCTAGATAACCAGCAGCAATGTCTGTGCCCTGCCATACACCAGTCCCAATAGTTCCTACAGTAACTAAATTAGCAGCGCTAGTTATAGCCGCCTGCGTTCCGCCGGTTACAGTGGCGGCCGTGCCGCTTGCGTTACCAGTTACATCACCAGTTAAAGGCCCAGCGAATGCTGTGGCAGTCAGTGTGCCAGCATCAGTCAACGTTGCTGTGGAGGTTTGGATAACCTTACCGGTCGTTCCATTAAAGCGCGTTAGTACTTCATCTACAGCAACTCCTGGTCCAGTAACGTCGCCAGAACCTGCGCCAGTCCCTGGAGCGGTCTGTGCTATGGTTATAGTACCTGCACCGTTTGTGATTGTGACGTTAGCTCCCGCTGTCAAAGTTGATTTAGCCAAGGTATTGCCAGTTGTGCTACCAACTAACAACTCACCATTAGTATAAGATGTTTGCCCAGTACCACCTTGGTCTACAGCAACTGTCGTACCTTCCCAAGCTCCTGTAGCTATTGTGCCTAAAGTTGTAACATTGGTGGTTCCTGCCCACGTACTGAGCGCTGTATTTTCTACGCTACCTAAACCTATATCAGACTTTACTTCTGAAGCGCTACGACCTTCTACTGCTGTTCCATCTATTCTTAAGAAGTCATCGTCTACCACGCCGGTAGAGAATTGCGCAACATCATATTGAGATATACCAGCAGCAACAGATAGTTCTGTGCTAGTAATTTCTAAACCGCCGTTAGTCATCAAATCAGTGCTAAACGCAGTTCCTGTTAGGTCAAGTCCATCACCTGCCGTATACGTTGTATTTGTATCTGGTGGAACTTGCCATGAACTAGAGTTGTCGCCATCTACGCGTAAGAACTTAGTTGTTCCTGTCTCACTAGTTGACAAAATAGCAGAACCTTCATAATTAGTAGCATCAGCCAAATCGAAGGCTGGTGTAGCATCGGTTGCACCAAGAGCAACGGACACACCACCATAACTTACAGAGTTGCTAGTGAGAGCAACGCTAGGTTCAGGTCCAGTACTATTTGTAACGGTAATTCCTGACCCACCCAAAACAGCAGTCAAATCACCAGCGGTTCCACTACTAGCTGCTGTCAATCTGCCCTGTTGATCTACCGTTAATGTAGCATGATTGTAAGTGCCGGGAGTCACAACGGTGTCTGCTATGAAACCAGCTGCGATATCAGTGCCTTCCCATATGCCAGCGCCTATAGTTCCCACAGTGGTTACATTTGCCAATGTAGTTATAGTTGGTTGTGATGCATCAGTTACTGTGGCGGCTGTTACTGCAGTTGTAGCTACAGTGGCAATTGCCGCGGTCCCCGTTAAGTCACCAGTAACATCACCTGTTACATCGCCGGTTAAATCTCCAGTGACATTACCTGTTACATTTCCAGTAATATTGCCAGTCACGTTACCAGTTAAAACTCCTATAACGTCACCTGTAACATTCCCCGTTACGTTGCCGGTTAGGTTACCAGTCGCATTACCTGTTAAACCACCAACAAATGTCGTTGCGGTAATAACACCAGCATCACTCAATGTAGCATTAGAGTTCTGTACTGTTTTACCAGTCGTGCCATCATACTTTGCTAGAGCATTATCTGTTGAGGTGATTGGCCCAACAACATCTCCAGTGCCTGCTAAAAATGTAGCTGTCCAACCGACGCTGGCATTATAGGTCAAAGCATTGCCAGTGGTGGGAGTCATAGTACTATCTGCGTCATCTAAATCATTCAGAGTGATAAGTACATTACCAGTTCCATCGAAAGGATTACCAGCAATATTGCGAGAAGTTTCCAACGCCGTAGCTGTACTTGCATTGCCTGTCAACGCTCCTACCACAGATGTAGATGTTACAGAGGCTAATCCTGTTAGCGTAGTATCTAAGTTCAATGTAACACCACCAGCAGTACCACCACCATTTAGGCCGGTACCCGCTGTAACACCCGTTATGTCACCTGTTAACGGAATAGTAGATATCAATGCTTTTTTAGTTGAATCATCAGTTACATCATGTACAATAACATAATCAGATGAAATAGGAGTTACAGTTGATAACTCTGCTAAATCTAACGAGATTGTAGCAACTGGATTAGCAGAACCGTAAGCAGTTGTTGTTTTATCTAGACCATCACCAACCTCTACACCGCTGAGCACAAAATCCCTTAAAACGTTAGCACCCAACTTTTCATCAGTTAATGGTGCTTCTTTTGTTAGATAGAAATAATCAGTCACCGCTAACCCAGATGCTGGGCGAGCCGTCATATCAATTACTTTTTTAGTCGCCATGTTACCCTCTAAGTAGAAGTAGCAGTTACTAGGTATGTGCCTGCGCCAGTTGCAGGTGTGATGGTCGTGCTAGATGCTATAATGTTTGTTATCTTTTGAGTAACGCTAGAACTGAGTTCTTGTTCAGCGCTAGACACATCAAGAATAAAGCTAGATGTACGCTTAACCCTACGATGCCGTTGTGTTAGTGCAGCTCTAATACGACCTAGTAGAGATTCTAATTGACCAGCGTAAATCTCATAATCTGGTTGTCTATAGTGCGCCTTCATCGTTGTTATACCATGCAATAGTATAAGTTGAGGTTCTACAGATGTTAGATCAACATCATCTTCGAATGGCTTTAAACCAGAATTGTATTCTAATCTAATATCATCTGTGGATGTGTTTGGAGCAGGCCACAACTCTAGTTTAGGGACTCCGCCATCTTCTAGAATATCCCAACGCTGTGGCGTTGCTGTGTTTATAGATTCAAAGTTATGCTCTGCTGCAGAGATGCCAGAAGGTATAGCGTTATAATTCTCTTCACCGCTACGCTTCACAGAAACGACAATTGGTTTACGGAGGTTGCAATCGGCGGGTACGTTGTATGTAGTTTGATTCTCTACAGTTTTACCAGGTACTGTATCATTGATCTTGTTAGTTAATACGTCACCAAATTCATAGAATAATTGTTCTTGCCCACTACGTAGCGCGGAATTAAGTAAAGCTTTTTGGAGTATAGCTCCAGAACCTGAGGCGCTAAACCCTAGTCTTTGAGCTAGTTCAGTTCTTAGACTCAGCTGTGTTCTTGCTGCCATTTAATACCTTTTCCTTGTCAAGAATCCTGTTAATCGACATTTCTATACCGTCGGTAAAGCTAGATCCAAAAACGGCTTTAAGTTTATCGGATCCATATACATCTAACATCCTCTTAACTTCACTTGGCACATCTTCGAATTTATGTGGATTTTCTGTTTTTCCAACTACGTCTATGTTCTCGTTCCCCCAATCATTAACGAATATCGGTAATTCATGTGCTGGGAATAATTTCTTGTACGTTGAAAACTGATCTTTTGTAATTGAAACCTCTATAATTGGAATAACTCCAGACATATTATTTCTCCCTTAAAGAAAACCAGAGGGGGGCCGAAACCCCCCTCCGTACATCGGTGTTACGCACCTGTAGCCATAATGCAACCATGGCAGCCCATGCGATTAGCGGTCAGACCGCCTCTCCATGTCATACCCCAGTAGTAGTTATAACTAGTGTGAGCGCGCGGTGGTTTACGAGCAATCATATCATTACCTTCAATCGGACGAAGCGTCAGATGTTTGGTGTTGATAAAATAACAACGTTTCTTCCACAGAACGTCAGTACCATTACTTGGTGTCGAGCCAGAAATTGTATCGATATCATCGAATACTGGATCCCAAATAAGTGGTAATCCCTGAAAGAATAGACCTGTAAAAGTACCGCTATCTTTAATTTCTAGCGATGGGTCCATATTCCAAGGTGCACTAGAAGAACCAGGCTGTACAGCGTAGCGAGACTCTTTAGCATCTGCAGCAATTTCGAACGATTTAATGAAGTCAGTACCGCAAAGAATAAAGTCAGGACTTCCGCCGTTCTTCTGACACTCGCGCCACATAGTGTGCATCGGTGCTAGCAGTGCAGCACCAGCATAACCAGTAGGACTAGTAGTATCGAACGTATTCAGACCACTACCCGTATCAAAGTTATTGCGCCAGTAGCTGTTAGCCGCACGATCGATACCACCAACGGTACCAGTGCGAGGATCAAAAGAAATTAGAAAATCAAGACCATTCAAAGTCTTAGTAATCGTACCAGGATTTCCACCAACTGCTACCGTGCCATCCATGTGCAAGGACTGATCGAGGATCTTCTCGAAGCCCAGTCGTAGAACTTCCATTGCCTCGTTAAAGACATTAGTAAGCTGCACCAAGCTAGCATCGCCTGAGTTGCGTGGGGATTGTGAATCACCGATAAGAATACCATTACCAAGTAAGTAGTCTTCAGAGAATGTGAAACCGTCATGTGCCGAGTTCCACGGAAAATAAGCCTGTCGGACCGTATCTCGCGTGTTATAGCCAACCGTTTCTGAAGTGTTTTTGGAACCATCACCAAACCACTCAAAATAGTTACCATAACCCGTTCGAATCTGCTCGACGATATTTTCTTTACCGCCACCCCATGACTTTTTCTTAGCCATTAGAGCTTTTAGCAGGGGTCGCTCCGTAGCGACCTGATCGATAGGTTTATTCTTCAAATAGTTCTGAAGAGCTACATATCCTAGTTGGGTAATGTCATCAGCATGTAAAGCTGTGTTTGAAGCCATTTACCGTTACCTCCGGTTATGTAGATTTATTGGAACAGGGTTGACCACACGAAGGTCAAATACGTGCTACTGGTGATGAATCCAGCTTACATCTAAAACCTGTCAGTTACGCATGGCATCTAGATGCGCTTGTAAAAACTCAGGCGTTACCTCTGCCTGTTGTAAATCACGAACGTTACCAGTGCCACTATTGCCGGAACTGGGTGCTAGGGGCCCAGAACGTCTACTAGCTGTGCTTTTCGGTCCGCCGGCTACACCCATACCTCTCGAAAGCATTTGATACTGATTCTGCAAAACCGGAAGCCACTGATCAGGTGGAACATCCGACTGAGCAAGTTGAGTACCCATCTCTATCATTATATCCTTCTTTAAACTATAATCGGGATCTTTTTCAGTCAAATTATTTTCCCATGCTTCTATATTCTGGAAAGCAGTATTTTTACCAACCTCCATACTCTGCATCATCTGTGTTTGTTGTTGGTTATGCTGCTGAAAATTACTACGTGCTTGGTGCATGGAATTCTGAGCAATTCTTTGTGAAGCTAATTTATTAGCCCATTCTTCGCTCATTTCAAGGTTTTCAACAGCACCGCTAAGATCTTCAAAATCAGAAAAATTTGAAGGGGCATTGTCTTCTGTCTGAACGCCTAATGTTTTAGCAATTTTATTAGAGAATTGATCGAGCGCTTTTAGAGAATTAACAGCCGTGGCATAATTGCCAGAATTCAAACCCTTGAACATCTCTAATGCCCAACCCAATTGTTGCGGATTTGTTGTACTTCCTTCTATAATACCATGTAATTGATTGTTACCTTGCATCATAGAATTATATTCTTGTTCTAGATTATTAGCTCTATCTATCCAATGCTTGAAGCGTTCTTGAGCTTTAGGTTTTAGATTGTCATAAACATCGATATCCTCTGAAGCTAAACCTTCTGTCTCTTGAACTCCCTTGCTTGTTTGAAGTTCTTCTTCTGACTCTTCTGCAAGATCAAGTTTACCCCTCGTGTCTTGCTGCGCGTCCTCAGCTTCTTGGTAAGTGGGAGCTTTAACGTCTGATTCTGCTGAGAGTTCTGGTCCTGGCTTGTCATCAACAACCTCCTCTGCCGTATCTAGTGAAGTCTCTTCTACTGGATCATCTTGATGTATTTCATCAAAAGCCTGTGACATTACGTCATATGTGCTTTCTTCAACTTCCGTCGCTTCCTGCGCTTCAGCCATTAATATTCTCCCTGTGGTGCTCTGTGTTGATTTCTAGATCGCTGCATTACGCGATTATTAGGCGCATTCATAACCTCATTAGCACCCTGTGGCGGTGGAGGTGGTTGTACAGCAGGAGGCATACCTTGCTGCTGCTGTCCTTGTCCCATAGCCTGTTGCATCATCATATTCTGTTGCATAACCTGCTGAACCTGCTCAGGCATAGGTGGTAGGAATTTAGATATATCAATTCTCTCATCAAAGCGTTTGAATGTCTCCTCTATTAACTGAACATACGGATTAAATTGATCTGGTACTCCAGATTGCCTCATCATCTGTACCATCTGAATGTTTTGCATTAAGATTGGCATCAGTTCTATCCAACGCATTTTTTCAGCGTTCTTATCCGGCATGCCAGTACTACCAGCAGCTATATTAATAAAAACGGAATCATATAATTGCTGTTTATTAAGCACAGGCCAGAATGCCTGCGGCCCAGCAATCGCCATAGCTCTCTCAGGTGGTATCTCTTGTAGCAGCACCTCTGAAGAATACCAAGCAATGTCTCTTAACCAATCTTCTGTGATATCGATCTTCTCTTGCATCCTAGAAGCCATACCTTCTTGCTGTATGTTAGCTTCAGTTGCTGTCTTGGCTCTCATAATACCACCACGCTGTGCATCACCTAGACCGCTTATCCACTCCATATCTGTGCGTATAGGTGTAGTATCATATACTACTGGATTCATTGGCGGTGTCTGCACGGGTTGAAATACTTGATTAACACCCAAACCTGATGCGTTAATCATAGCAATCTCACCTATGGTAGCATTGCTAAATACATCAATATCTTCTTCGTTTACTCTAGATGCATCTGCCACATAGAATGGGGCCGATAGTTTCCTATGCTCAGCTAGTTGTTCTCTTACAGTGTTATACTCATCCTGCAAGTTCATCATTAGCTCAGTTTCTGAAACAGGCCATTCTTGTCCGTCTATCCAGTTTAAGCCAAGCACGAAGTATGGGAAAAACCGTTCACCCATTTTTGTTGGGACAAATGGTTCTTTACACCAGGTATCACTACCCTCACACCAAGTATATACTGTCTGTGTCGTCTTGTCCCAGTACTCCCAAACAGCAATGGCTAAGTTAATATCTTCCTCGCCACTGTACATTGAGGAGTCTTTATTCAGTCGATTAGCTATACCCTCTGTAGTGCGACGATAAATAGTATATTTTTCAATATCTTTTTTACTCTTCTGAAAGCGCTCCATAACATCAGTGGGCGTCATCCAAGTAACATTAGCGATCCATCTAGCTGAGTTGTAGTCTTGCAAAGAATCCAAAGATGTATCCATTCTGAAATCTTCAGGGCGTACAAAACCTAGATTCAAACCTTCTGTTTGCATTACCTCAACCCTTTGCGATAAAGAGTTTATTGTCATCTTGATCTCTTCTACTAACTCGTCTTTGTCACCGTGGTAACCATCACCATCCTCTAATTGCTTTATATCAGATTGTATCTTAGCTAGACTATCTTGGGCATCATTAAACTCTCTACTAATTAACGGATCTTTAAAATAGTCTCTTTGATACGTTACCTTAACGATACCAATCTTACTAGTCATACATGAACGCAATACTTGTTTTGCAACTTTCTTAAGTTTAGCTTTTGTCAGAGATTCATTTAAGATTATCTCTAATGTATTAGCAAACAAATCAGCTACTCTGTACTGTGAGCCTTGAGGATCAACATTCAAACCAGGTCTTATTTTTATTTCTGGATTCTTAGAATAGATGTGAGGAAGCAAACCCTGTAAAGTTGCGTGGATGATATTACCCTTTATTAACCTACCACTCTGACCGAAAGCTTGCTCAACCGACATTCCCTGTGTTCTACTATTTGTTCTACCAAGAGAGTATTTTCTAGCTGACTCTATCTCTTTGTATCTAGCTTTCCACTTTTGATAAGAAAGCTCAACATTCTTTTGGTACTTCCTTATTAAACCCTTAGCATCAGCTGGTATACCCGCATCTGTATTAGGATTGATATTGTTTAAACTCAAGTCATCCATTTCTATTCCTCATACAGTTCTTCTATTTTGTCTAACCACTCCATCGTGAATGGCTGTGGCCCTTTGGCCTGCGTCTTTGGTTTGTGCTTTCTAGCCCGCTTCATCATTAAACCGTATCGCGTCGCGTCGAAGAGGTGATCCTCCGCGCTCGTATCAATGTCTTCAATCCTCTTGGGGTCAGCAGGTAAGGAAGGCACCGTACGTAACCAGTGCTGACAAGTATTAAATACTTTAAGAGTCCCACTATTGAGCCTATCAACCATTTCTTGTAAACCCTGAACTCGAGATCCGGGACCCTTTGAGCTAGCCTCCCACATAATACCATAATCAGCAAATACGTCTGCAACACTCTTCTGGCGACCGTCTCGCATGAATATCGCCGAATCCGCCACATTATTTCTGAATCTAACACGCTGCGCATGCTCGTCTTGTTCAATATCTAAAATCTCCCTTGCTATATCCTCTATTGGTGTTTCACTTCCCTTGTTCGGTTTAGAGCTCCAATAACGCTCTTTGTATATATAGATTATACCATCATAGTCTTGAGTAAACCAGACGCATCCAGCTGGCGATTTGTATCCATGGTCGTAAGACTTCCATCTGCGCCACTCTAGCGGCACATCAAATGGTTCAACAACGTGTATAGATGGATCCCAAACATTCTCAAAGAAGGCGCCCGGAGCAATATTCCAATCACCTTCCAACCAAGCCTTAACCAGCCATGGAGGTCCACTCCCTTTTATTCTATCAATATAGCCTGGATCGTTATCCATAAGTGGCTTGTTGTCTTGAATTTTAGACGGTATGAAAATTTTATTTTTGTCATCAGCGTCAATGTATCTTTCTTTTACCCAGCCATGTCCTGGCCCACCTGGGTTAGCGGAAGCTCTGAACAGCACAGGTACTCCGGCAGCCGAACGCATGGTAGCCCCAAGCAAATCTATAGGATCTGAAGATGGCCAGTTACCAAGTTCGTCGAAGCCTAGGAAAGTCACAGAAAAACCCTGCAGCTTCATAGCATCAGCGTCTTCATCAAGATGTTTGAGTTGTAGCACAGCTCCGCTGGGCGAGACCCATTTTCGCTCCCCGACCTTCCATTCCCAACCCTCTTGAACAAAGACGTACTGGCCCAGCTTAACTAGCTCCCCGGTTTCTGGAAACGTTCTGCGGAACAGAAGACCTTGCGCCTCCCTTCCGTATTTCTCTGCATGCTTGCGAAATGCTAGAAGCATTCCAACACTTTTAGAACCTCCCCGTGCTCCGCCAAAAAGTATATGAGGATGCTCACTATTAACAAACTTCTTTTGTGGACCTTCGAGTGCTGTCCAACGAGTCTTCCGCGCTTCCAAGCGTCGTTGCATTTCTGATAGAAGTAGCCCACGAATTTCATCCTTTGGAACGCTGTTCGATAATGTTACAGAAAGACTCATACGTCAGACTCTTGTCTTACCTGATACGCGTCTATTAAATTTGCAGATACACTACGCTGATCAGAGAATTGTTTAGTTTGGGTGTTATACACATAGTTAACATTAATCCATTCGCCAGCAGAATAATCTATATTATAAATGGCAGCGTCTACATCCCTTGTTATATCCTTTACGAAGTACGGTAAAACCTCATACAATGTAACACCCGCCGTGTGTGCGGACGCTGTACCAACCCAACCGCGGCCACCAGATCCTGCTGGAATGACAAACTCATCGTTACCACTAGCGCTAGTTGTAGACGGGTTTATACTTGAATAATAGAAAGCCTCTGGCGTAGCCCAAACGTAACCTTGACTTGGCCAAGTTGCCAATGCGCCCGCAGGAGCTTCTATAATTAGAATCGCATCAGTAACGGTAGTCGACAACGTGGTTGTTTTACTTCCGTAGAAGTTACCACCATACGAAGCGCCTGGGTAGATTCCTTCGAAAGGACCATATCCGATCTGAACACCTCGCCCAGCAGAAATCATGTAAATTTCTGTAGTCGATATGGTGCTACCGACATTCATGTAAGCTATAAGATCAGAATATGTATACGTAGGATTAATCGTTAGTATACTTTCAATATTTCTTATTAATGTTATGGCCATTATGAAGCTTTTCCGTACGACGCTCCTCGCATAGCAGTCGCCAAGCTTGGTTTCTTCTTTTTAAGCGGTTGACCCGTTGCAGCTGCTTCCTTCTTTGCAGCAGCGACCCCAGCGCCTGTATATGCATAGTGTTTCTTTCCTACGATTGGCATTATGTTTCCTCTCGGCCTGGCAACCCAAGTAAGTGTCTACGCCTGTCATCTACGTTACCTTGTTTGATCGCGTAAGCATCTCTATCAGCCTGTGTGGAATTGTTACCAATGTTATACTTCTTCTTGTAAGCAGACATAATATTTTGACCCCATGCTCTAACATCTGGTCTGTTCTCGCCGCTTGCGCCACTACCAAATAGATGTCTAGTATGACCAGCAACTGGACCACCACCCCCATAGTACTTGGATTTAGTATGATCGGTTTCCGCACCAGCGAAAGCAGATTTTACAGCGTCTGCATACTGCTGCTTACCCGCGCCGCTAGTAGCTAGACTCCTTACATACTGTTTCATAGCATCTGTCATTGGAGTGTCTCCACCAGGGTCACGGTACGTAGTTGGCATCAAACTAACACCACCAGTTATGTTTGCCATGTTCTGACCAGTTCGACGCTTGGTAGAACCTCTAAAGTCTGCTCTTGAGTTTAACCTCGCGTTAAACTGAGCAGTTAGTTGTTCTTGCTGTTCTGGTGTTAAGCCAAAAGTCTCTGTCATTTTATACTCCTAAGTCAGTGCAATGTAGCAGTCAAGGTCGATAACATTAGTTCCATGCGCTGTTATCTTGTCTAGATCCTGTAAGATTGGATCTGCAACAATTGCATCATCATCGGCTTCTAGTGTGCTAGATGCTGAAGATAACACAAAACTCTGTCCAGCGGTTACAGTAATCCAGCAATTGCTAGATGCGCTAGCTAAGTTGATACTTACTGGGTTTGTGTCATCTTTATTTGTTATCCTAACGTATTTCACGTTAGCTCTGATGAACTTACCAGCACCTACGGCTACCCCGAATTCAAATAATGTTCTAGTGGCTCCAGCATCTATCGATACTACTCGCTGATTTACCTCATTAATGGAAGCTACCGAGAGTGTATTCGTTGCCCCCATATTGGAACCATTCAATAAGATACTCTCTGTAACAGTAACCGTTAAAGTCGCTGCGCTAATTGTTGATGCCATTAGTCGGTCTCCATCGCAATTTCAAATTCATTCATTAGGCTCAGTAGCTCTGTATCAGAGATTCCACGAACCGCCTCGTTAACGTTGATATTCTGATCGAGTGCCCGCATCGATGGAACACATCGCTCTACTAATATTCTTGCCGCCTGCACATCCCCCGATTTCGCTGCGTCAGCTAGAACCTCAATAACATCTGGCAGGTGCTCACTGATCTGTGAACGCAATTGAGCCATCGTTTTCTGGCTCTTTCTTGGTCTACCCTTAGGGTTACCCGATTGTCCTTGTTTCCAGGGCATTACCAAACACCACCGTGGTGACCACCACTTCCATGACCCTCACCAACACCACCTATATCGCCACCACCAGCACCGCCACTACCATGCTCGCCGAACTCGCCATATGGATCAGTTCCATAACCAGCAGCTTCTGCTGATTGAGAACTAGTCATACCACCTCCATGTGGGCCACTAGCCGGCGCTGCTGTTCCCCTCTTGCCCTTGCCCTTAGATTTTCCGCCGCTTTTAGCAGATATTTTTGATTTTACTCTTGATGTTATTGGCATCTGCGGTACTTGAACCATTGGCATACTATATGTTATGTCTGGGTTGGCCCATGTGTTGGGCATAGTGTTTACTTCATTCTCTGGGAGAGCTACAAACTCATTAGTTACAATCTCATTTGGTATCATAGAAATACTACTAGGATCTATTGAGACTTGATTTGCATAATGGTCCATTACTTCTGGTGTGATATGGCTATTATGTTCGGCTAGTATCTCAGCCCAATCACTAACGCTTGGAAGGTTTCCTCCCCAATATCCGTTATTTGGAGCGTCAAATTCTCCTGGCATTTATTAGTCCTCGTTTGATAATCTCCTCCCCAGGTACCGGATATTCTAACACAGTAATAGTAATAACTAAAAAATTTTAGAAAAAAATTGAGTTTCTAAAAAAGAAGGATCTTGTGTATCCGTACCAAGACAGACTCCCAAATATCATAATATACTAATATAGTTATACCCTAATTGATTTATAGAAGCACATAAGCATATGGCGATGTACTAACGCACTTACTTTAAGTCACATTATTTGATTCTATAATTGAGAGTCATTTAATTCAATATTAACCACCCAAGGGGCTACCCACCATGAGCAACGTACCAATGAAACTTCACACACAAAAAGGCAAGCGTCGACTTTGGCTCGAAGAGCAGAAGTACGGCTTGCCAGGTTTCACATGCGGTTCACGATTCAACGTAGTGTACAACGAAGATTCTGTCGAAATCAAAGCTGATCCGAATGGCACCAACACGGTGTTCACGAGAGTCAAGAAAGCGTCAAAGAGAATTCCACAAGATCGTAAGTTCTCAATTGTTGGTATTCATAATTCGCGTCTCAAGGAGCTCTTTGGAGATACTGATAATGGCGTAGATACTCCGGTATCGTATGAGATGTCAGAAGGCTACATCAAGATCATGGTGGCATCATGACTGGTCTTGAGATTATAGTCTGCACATTATCATTCTTCTTCCTTGCTGGCGTATTTCTGGAGATATACAAGAGATACTAGATTAACTGATAAGAAATTAGGGACCCTTCGGGGTCCT
>TARA_R110000744_G_scaffold85265_2_pt1 | contig 14859 bp, 21 predicted proteins | sample TARA_R110000744 | Tara Oceans TARA_R110000744 (sample SAMEA4398083) | marine metagenome | biome: Polar Biome; feature: [DCM] deep chlorophyll maximum layer (ENVO:01000326); material: water (ENVO:00002006), including particulate matter (ENVO:01000060) such as... | depth 36 m | reverse complement strand
ACAGATCAAGAATGGCTCCGTGAAACTAGAGAAAAGTATAAAGATGTTACCCAGTATCCAGAGTTCTCACAACCTTAATAAATAAGAATGTATACATATAAAGCAAAGTTGGTTAGGTGCGTGGATGGAGACACCATAGATATAGAAATTGACTTAGGTTTCTATCTAAAAGCTAGTGTAAGGTGCAGACTTACAGGAGTAGATACTCCAGAAAGAGGGCGTGAGAACTTTGCTGAAGCGACATCTATCCTAGAAGGATTAATAGATGAGCAATCGGACGAAGAGGGATATTTTAAAGTGTTCACTGGCAAGACAGGTAAGTACGGAAGATGGCTCGTTACTATACATGGGGTGAATGAAGTAATTGGTAAAAGATGGCCTTATGTACGATAAGTGTATCTCTTTGGCGGTACAATATACTATAGGCTTAAATAATTAGGAGAATATTATGCAGTGGACTCATTATGACCATACAAACAAAAACAGTAAGGGACATAAGAAGCTCAAGAGGCAAGTAGACACAACCTCTATGGGGATTTATTTCTTCTTAATCATCTTGGTTGTAACTTTTGCATTGGCATTAACCCGATGAGATATGATTACAGTCCGTATTTGAATAAGGATGACTATAAGTGGATTGCTTTAATCGTAGCTGTTGTTTTTCTTTTTTACATAGGGAGAACAAAAACGATTGAAGATTATAAAAGAGGAATGAGTAGTCAGTCAGCTATACTGGAGAAATAAGGATGGGAAAAATAGTAGAGAAATATGATTTAAAGTTTTACGGTAAGGCTTCATTATATTTTTTATTATCTCTAGCCGCAGGCTTATTCTGTAGCAGAGGATGTATATAGGATAATTAATAAGGAAAAAAGAAATGACAACTGATACTATTGAGGTACATAGCGTAGGAACATCTGTTGCTCTCACAGAAAGTGTAGATGCAAAGATAATGACAATTGCTATACAAGAAAACGATTCAGTAACATATGAATGTTCTTGGTGGTGTGGAGAGTCAAGAACAAAAGACTGGTTCTCCGCTAGTGATTTTCTCAGTGTTGGAGAAAAAGAGTCTGTCACAAAAATTGGTTTCAAAAGGTGGTCAGATGAATAAAAAAACAGAAACAATAGTTGTGTATAAACATTTTATAAAATGGGTGTTTGGACTTGGGTTTTTGACTGGTCTTTTTTGTGGGACTGTCATTATAAAGGTATGGATATAATATAGAATAAGATATGTTTCTGTTTGTAATTTTTATAGGGCACGCGAGTTTTAGGATATTTATGGATAAGTTAAAAAGAGGACAGAAGTTATGTAAGTCGTGCAATGGTATAAATGCTGCAAGAAGCAACAAGTGTAAGCATTGCAGTAAAGCGTTCATGAGTAAGAGTACTCCTGTTAAAAATGAGATTAAAGACTGGAGGTCTCTGCAGGCAGGACAACAAATCAAAATCATACAGGGGTCTGGCCCTTATTTTATATGTTCTTCTGATTCTGAAGAACGCTCTTCAGGTGAAAAAATATACATGGGCTGTAAGGGTAAATATGAAGTTAGAGAAGTTAAATCTAGCGGAATACTTTGCTGTGGAATTGGAAAAAAGAATACAGGTATAGAATTTGTATATATGGGTGAAAGAAAAATATCTCCCACTACTGGAATTATAAAAGCACCTCATAGAATCGTAAGATTGAGAACAAGAATAAGAAAATAGGGGTATAATATATTGTATCAATATAAATTAGTAACATTGGAGTCGAAGCAATGGCATTAAACACAACAGCTATTTTATCCTCTGACATAGTATTTCAGCAGCAGGATACTGAGTCTACATCCTTAGATAACAGGCAGGGGTCTCTAACATATAGTCACAGCCTTACATCAGGAACAGGTTCTAACAATATAAATTCTGTATATTCTCAATTCTCCTATCCTATTGGGGTAGGTTCAGGATTGTCCCTAGACTTTACAAATCTTTCTCAGTCTATCGTAGGAGGGTCAATGACTGTTCCAATGAGTAATCTAAAAAGTGTAATTGTCCGTAACTCCAGTTCTACAACGGGAGAGGATGTTCTAGTAAGAGCTACTGGATCAAACGCTTTAACAGAGATATTTAATGGGGGGTCAGGAGACCTAAGCATAAAGCCATCAACTACCTATATGTATTCAGACCCATATACTGGAGCTACTATTAATAGTTCAAACAAAAACTTTCAGATATTAAATGATGGAACTGGAACAATCTCTATTGATGTAATAGCTATAGGAGTTACAGGTTAATGGAAGAAAGAAACTTTGTCCCTAAAGGATGGGGATATGAGGATTGGATCGTTAATAAAGAAGAGTATTGTGGAAAACTTCTTTTCTTTAAAAAGGGCAAGAGGTGTAGTTGGCACTATCATAAGCTCAAGGATGAAACATTCTATATTTATAAAGGAGAGCTTGAGGTAAGACATGGGTGGACAGACGATAAAAATGATCTGAACACTCAAGTGTTAACACTCAAAGCTGGAGATTCATTTCATGTCCCCATAGGTTTAAGACATCAAATGACAGGATTAACAGACGTAGAGATGTTTGAGTTCTCAACTCAACATTTTGATGAGGACTCAATAAGGATAGAGGTTGGTAGTCAATGAAAAAGATAAGTATTATAACATCTCTTTATAAGGCTGAGAAGTATTTAAAAGGATTTCTAGAAAATATAGTTCAACAAACTATTTTTGATGATTGTGAATTGTTCCTACTAGATGGAAATAGTCCTGAGAATGAATATGATATAATAAAACCCTTTCTCTCTTACGATAACATTAGGTATGAGAGGTTAGAGGAAGATCCCGGAATCTATGGTTGCTGGAACTATATGATTGAGAACTCCGACAGCCAGTATATTACAAATGCTAATGTAGACGATAAAATGTTTAATGACTCAATAGAACGTCATGTAAACATACTAGATCGGTTTTCAATATTTGATGTTTCTTATTGTCTAAATGCCGTATCCCATAGCCATTCCGATTCGGAAGATTTGGCATATGTAAGGATGAAAAACTCTAAGAACCAAAAAGTTTTTCCTACAGCTGCTTTTTCTAAGAGAAATATGCTATATACTAACCTACCTCATAATCATCCGGTTTGGAGAAGGTCTATTCATAATGACTGTGGAATGTTTGACACTGAAAACTATATATCTGGAAGTGACTATGATTTCTGGTTAAGGGCATCAATTGGATTTGATAAAAAGTTTATTCTCATACCGGAAATACTCGGAATATACTATGATAATCCAGAAGGCATGTCAACCAAAAAGGCAAATCTCGACAGGAACATGGAAGAGTTTAAGGTTATATCTAAGAAGTATCATTTGATGTATCATGAGGGGGACATCACAAAACTAAAGGAGAGAAGCCTAGAAGAGCGTGTATCGAATTGGAATAGGTTCCACGAGGGCTCAGACGACGATTATTGGCACGTTGGTCGTAAACCCTCTGTTTAAATTTTTATAATAGCACGCGAGTTTTTTTTAGGAAGGCTATGAACTATAATTTTTGTACCCTGTCAGACTACGACTATCTTCACTTTGGCCTTTCTCTGTTTGAATCTTTACAAGAGCACGCCAGTTCCTTCCACCTGTACTATCTTTGTCTAGATAGCAAGTCATACGAGACTCTAGTAGAAATGAACTTAGATTGCCTTACTCCAATTTTTATAGGAGACTTAGAGACAGATGATCCTAGACTAGTAGCTATAAAAAATGCAGACCCATCGAGGGAAGCCCTTATACAAGAAAATTACTGGAACAGGAACAAGACAGCTAATGACAAGAATGCAAGAACTATCCAATACTTTTGGGTTTTATCCTCATACTTCAGTTGGTATGTGTTAAAGACATACGATGTCGATCATATTGTTTATGCTGATTCAGATATATTCTTTTTTGACAATTGCAAAAACATATTTGATGAAGTTGAAGATCATAGCATAGGACTTGTAAGCCACAGGCTAACCAGATGGTCAGAAACAAGAGTGTGGGGCAAGGACTGGGCCAGTACAACAGAAAAAGACACAATACCGGATTCAGGGTTCTTTAATGTTGGTATAGTCTACTTTAAAAATGATGAGGTCGGCTTTAAATGTGTGGAGACTTGGAAGGACTGGCTGCTAGACCCTAACAATGAATACCATGAGGACTACGGCACAATAGGAGACCAAAGATATTTAATGTTGTTTATACCTCTTTTTGGAAGAGACAACGTTAAGGTTATGGAGTCAATAGGTCATCTCGCACCTTGGAATGTTCAAAATCATAGCTATAATAGTAATAGTATAAACTGGTTGGGGCAAGAACAAAGTTTAATATATTATCATTTCTCTAATTTTGCTCCAGACTTTTCTTCCATGTCTTATCATTCGTCACCGAGACACGGAAATGCCTTTGGCCTTGTTAATATTCACCCTTTCTTGAGAAAAGTGCATGACGAGTACTTTCTATCTCTAATTAACTCTAAGGAAAAGTTAAATGAAAATAGCTTTCGGAATGATAGTATTTGAAGGAGATTATGTCCTTCAAGAGTGTCTAGAACAAGTTTACCCCTACGCAAGTCAGATTCTTATAGCGGAAGGGCCTGTTACATTCTGGCAGAATCAGGGTAGAACTACATCTCTAGACAAAACCAATGAAATACTAGATAACTTTCCAGATCCTGAAAATAAAATAATAGTCCATCATGGAAAGTATTATGAAAAGGATGAGCAGTGTAGAACTTATATGAACTATATAAATGATGATATAGACTATATCTGGAACCTAGACTCTGATGAACTTTTTAAATCAGAAGACATAGAAAAAGTAATTGACTTTCTAAAGCAGGAGGAGTCAACAAGCGTTGGGGTTCGTAGCTGTTCATTCTATGGAGGATTTGACCACTACCTCACTGGCTTTGAATTAAACAAAGATAACTTCCTTAGAATCTTTAAATATGAAGAGGGGGCAACATGGCTAACACATAGGCCTCCAACTATACGCTATTCTGAAAATTCTGATATAAAAAAGAAACATATAGATAGTGAAACGTTGTATAATATACTAGGTGTTCAGATGTATCATTATTCCTATGTCTTTCCAGATCAAGTATTTAAAAAGGTTAGCTATTACAAAGATAGCGTATCAAAAGACAGATGTATAGATGATTACTTTGAAAATGTTTACCTACCGTGGGTTACAGGCGACAATAAACAAAGAAGACTGATAGAGAAAATGTATCGTGGGGTACATGAATTTAAACCCGAAGCAAGAGGTGATTGTTTTACGGATAAATTCTCACTAGAACACCCTCTGTCTATACAAAGGAATATATCTTTGTTAAAGGAAAAGTTCAACGAGCAACTAAAAAATTATGTATGAACACATAAACTCTTGGAAAGACTGCACTGAATCATTTGAAAAACAGCTCCAATACAATCTATTTGAACTAAACGGAAACTATCCACAGCACTGGAATAGTTTCTTGTTTTGTATTGATAAAAATAAACCCAAGAGAGTTGTTGACATTGGCTGTGGTGTTGGAGTATATGGCAAACTTTGTCTAGATAAAGGTACAGAATATATAGGTTATGATTACTCCGAGAACGCAATAGGTATTGCAAAAAGAGAATGGAAATTAGATGTATATTGTTCTGACTATAAAAATATAAGTAGTAATGATATACAAGACGGAGATTTAGTAGTGGCAAACGCGTTGTGTGATGTGTTGCCAAATTCTCATGACTGTTTATTACACTTACTTAACTTAGGTGCGGAGAGAATTTTAATCCAAAGAATTGAGTACTCGTCTGGAGAAGAATACTTTTCTGAGTATGAGGCTTATAGCCTGACAACATATAAATTTTTTCACGATAAACAAAAGACTTATGATGCTATAGCTTCATCTGGTTATAAAGTTAAGGAAAGACTGATATCTAGTGGTATGTATGATTTAGAGATTTACAAAGGATAGGCATGTTTAAAATAATAAAATTTAATACAAACAAGTATAACTTCAGAGAATTGGTAGAAAATTATCTTGACTTCCAAGACTTAGAAAATATCCATTCCAACTACCCATTTGATGGTATGCTTACCAACTCAGAGGGAACAAATCCAGACCAAGGACAGTCCCTACATAAGAAGTTTTATGAGGGAATGGACTCAGACAAAAACTTTAAATCTTTATATGATGATTTTATAGAGAATATTGTAGCCCAAAATTTTGGAGAAATAATCTTCCAAAAGTTTCCGACTTTTCGTGTACATCAACCTAAAAACATATGTGTCTTTGAGTGGCATAAGGATTGTGATTTCAACCATAGTAGAAATGAAACAAATATATATATGCCTATAACAGAAGCTTTTGATACAAATACTTTCTGGTCAGAGTCGGAAGAAGGTAAGGAAGATTTCCTACCTGTGGAGGCGGACTACGGAGAGATTGTGATATGGAAAGGCTCTATACTTAAACATGGAAATAAAATAAACACAACTGGTAAAACTAGGGTTAGTTTTGATTTTAGAGTCATGCTCTTAGAAGATTATAACGAGACTGAAGCTCAAGAAAGCTTAACTAAATCGAATAAATTCACAATGGGTAATTACTTCGATGAAAGGAGTCTTGGATGAAAATAACTTTTTTTACTACATGTAAGCCCTTCAATGAGTCGAATGTAGTTAGACAGACAAACACTCTGAATAATCTCGCCAACATAAATACTGATAAAGATGTAGTTTTATTTTCTGAAGAATCGGAGATACAAGCAAAAGAGATATGCGACAATAACTCAATAGACTTTATAACGGAATTTAGAAAGTCTCAGAATACCAATATTCCATATGTAGATGACCTTTTTTCTAGAGTACAAGATCTATATAATTCTGATTTCTATTGTTACATAAACTGTGACATGATACTTCTAGATGACTTTGTCGAGTCTCTTACTTTAATTCATTCAGAGGTAAAGCCTAGGCAAGAAGGAAAAAGTATTTTTGTATGCGGAAGAAGACTAGACACAGAAGATTTTACAGACACTTATATAGACTTCTCAAACAAAAGTAGCTCTGATATATTGGAGATGTGTCCGAATAGAAGCCTGCACTCAGAGTACGGTATAGATTATTTTGTGTTTGAGAAAGGTATGTTTTTAGATATGCCCAACTTCTTAATTGCAAGAACTGTATTTGATAACTCAATAGTAGGACATTCCTGTGTAAACCCTGATATATTTGAAATAGACATTACACACTCCACAAATGTAATACATCAAGATCATGAATATGGAGAAATGAGTAATGAATCTCCATATGTTTTATACGATAGATATCCAGATGAATTTTCTGCTAACAAGGGGTTGGCCTCTAATCATTGGCCTTTATTTAGCATTAATAACTGTAGGAATTATTTACAAGTCGATCAGACCGAAGAGGGTGCCCAATGGACTCTGAAGCAAAGATGATATACGTTTTTGACCTAGACGATACTTTATGCAAAACCATTTATGGGGTTGGGCCAGACGGAAAGTATGGGCCTCAGTATTACGATTCAACCCCAATACATCATAGAATAGAAGTTGTCAATAAACTTTATGAAGATGGCAATACTATTATAATTGATACAGCCAGAGGAACGGCTTCAGGTAAAAACTGGTTTAACTTCACTGTTGATCAATTGAAATCTTGGGATGTTAAATTTCACCACGTCAGGACTGGAAAAAAGTTTGTTTCAGATTACTATGTAGACGACAAGGCAATAAATGATAAGGAGTTTTTTGATGGATGATTTAACATACTTGTCAAAACAAAGGCCATTTTTGGAGTGGGGGGAATCCCATGAACTTTTTTGTTCACATGACAAAGAAGATGATTATTGTCTAGGGTATTTTAATGAAGGGTACGTTGGATGCGTTGTTGACATCGGTGCGGCGGACTTGTGCACAGGAAGTAATAGTTTTAAGCTCTTATATGAAAGAGGATGGAAAGGAATTTGTGTAGATCCTTTTAAAGAAATGTATGATTTTTCAACAAAAGTGATTCAAACCTTAAATCTTGATGTGAAAAATTATCATGGAGCAGTTGTCAGTGACGATTATTCCGAAGAAACTATCCCTATTAACTTTTATTTTGACCGACCCGGACATAGTGGTATTAATAAACTGCCTTGGCTTGAACCAAACGGTAGAGTCGATAATGTAAGATCTATTAAAATCAAGGAATTGCTTTCTGGTGTCGATCATATTGATGTGTTAACTATTGATACAGAAGGGTTTGATTCCACGATACTAGAAAGTGTTTTTTCTATGGGGATAGAACCCACGATAGTGATTATTGAATCCGACTGCAGCATTTTCCATCCGGCATCTATTGTACACCCTTTAGCTCATATAGCTGAAAAATACAGTCATACCAAAAACACTCAATACAACAAAATTTGGACAAGAAATGATAAGAGGTTTTTTGATGGATAAATCAAGACACTTTCTCAACGCACGAAATCAATATGCACGCACAACAGAACCAAGACGCTATGCACGTACAACAGAACCTTTTAGTAGATTTGAGAATCGATTAAGACAAGTTAATGTCAAGGAAAAATTAAAGAATAATTGTAGAAACAATTCTTTCACACACGCTATTAGTCTTATTAAAAAAAGAAATCTTAAAAGAATAATTGAGTTTGGTGCAATGCGAACTTCGTCTTACCATGAGGGTCACTCAACTATTATTTTTGCCCTTCTTTCAAAATACCTAAACATAGAGTTCCACTCAATAGATATAGATCCAGAATCTATTGATTTAACTAGAAAAATCTTGACACGGCGAGGTTTATTAGAAAATGTTATTTTAAAGCAGGAATGTCAGTTTTCTCGAATCTATTCTGACACTGAACCTTATGATTTTGTTTATATTGATGCTACAGATAAAGATCTGGTTCTTGAAAAATTGATTGAAAATAAATCAATTGCCAGCGGTGGAGTAATTCTTATTGACGATTGCACACCAAGCGAACAATTAGATAAAATATTCAAAGTCATAAATAAAACAAAAGAACTAAAACCTATTCCTATGATACAATATTTCCCTTTGAATGATGAAGAAAAAAAATATTTTGGAATGAGTAAAGATAACCCCTTAAACAAAAAAATACAAGAGCATTCTACACAAATTATTTTAGAGTTTTGTTTCGATAAACCAAGACGTTATGAACGTATTATGAAAAGGTTCTGGAAATGGGTAGCGTAAACAAAATCATCAAAAAATGCCCATCTATAGTAAAAAGATTATACTATGAATGTGTTCCATTTGAAAAAAGGTATGGTAGAGTGTTCACAGAGACATTCAATAGTCTTATGGAATCCAGAAGTTGGAGTCACCAAAGACTCCTAGATCTCCAGTACTCAAAATTTAAAGAAATGATGAGTCATTGTTATAATAATGTGCCATACTATAAAAAAATAATGGATGAAAGAGGTTTATTACCAGAGTCTTTTAAGTCTGTGGAAGATATATCCCTGATGCCAATTTTGACCAAGGATATTATTAGAGAAAACTTCAATGACCTAATTGCTACTAATATGAAAGGTCACAGCACTGTTGAGTTTAGGACTAGTGGCTCAACAGGTAAGAAGCTCATCTTTTTAGGAACTGATGATGTTTTTAAAAAAGAGGCCGCATTTGTATTGAGAGCCTTTAAAGATCACGGTGCAACAATGTACGACAAGCCGAGCGTTTGGCTTAGGAGATATGTGCCAAAAGATAAGGGGTCATCACTATACCACTACGACTATGATCTTAGAAGGCTATATATGTCTGCTTATCACTTAAACAATAATACTGTTAAAGAGTATGTAGATCAGATTAATAGTAAAAAATATCACACCTTGGTAGGTTATCCATCTAGCATTTTTATACTCGCATGTTTGTGTGAGGGGGCCGGTATCGGTCTCGATCACATACAAGCAATTCATGTGGCATCTGAAAAAATGTTAGCTGAGTGGTCAGAAAAAATAAAAGCTGTCTTTGGAATTACTCCTAAAGCACATTACGGAATGCAGGAAAAGGTGGTCTTCCATCACCAAACAGCTGAGCACTCCCTGTACTATGAAAATCTAGAGTATGGGGTGACAGAGCTTGTTGACGAGCAGGATCAGAATGTAATAGTAGGAACAGGATTTATTAATAAGTTAATGCCATTCATTAGATATAAAACAAGTGATGTTGGTATACCGAATGTTGAAACTAATACCGGATTTAAATTAATAGACATTGAAGGAAGGTGTGACGATATCCTTATCTCTTCAGATAACTCCCTATTGCCGGGAGTGAACTTTTACACTATGATGTATAAGATAGATGGCGTTAAGATGTTTCAGATTCGTCAAAAAGTTAATAGAGATGTAACAGTTCTCATAGTTCCTAACAATAAGTTTGACAACAAAACCAAAGATAAAATTTTATCTGGACTCCATGCTAGATTAGGCAACCTTCCCATAATCATTAAAAAGGTTAGCTCAATCCAAAGAAGCTCTACTACAGGTAAAATACGAAATATTTTCAGGGAAAAATAATGAGCGAAAAATACACTAATGATTTTAGAGATAAGGTAGACATACACTCTACTTATAAGTATTCTCTTTTAGACTGGAACGAATCACCGACCCCCTCTATACCAAGTGTAAATGATTTTCTATCAAAGAGGGTAAGGGACTTAAAACTCAACCTATACCCAAACGTGTCAAAGAAAGGTTTAATAGAAAAACTGCAGCTCTTTAATGAGACCAATAAGAAAATATTATTATATAACGGGTCAGATACATTCCTAAAAGACCTATGCATGACATTCCTTTCGTCCGGGGACACAATCTCCGTAATCGGACCCACATATACACAGATAGACCCATTCATTTCCGCAATGGGTTCTAATAAAAATCTAATAATCCCCGACGATATATTCAAACCAAAAATAATCGAAATGTCAGATAGGATGACAAATAGTAAAGTTGTATACCTAAGTAATCCCAATAATCCCACTGGAGTTCTATACAAGAATAAAGATATATTAAAGTTGGCATCTTTATTTCCAGAAACAATATTTGTTGTAGACGAAGCATATATTGAATTTTCAAAAAGTGATTCGATCATAAAGGAAAATATCCCAGATAACATAATCATATCTCGAAGCTTCTCAAAGGCTTTTGGATTTGCTGGTATAAGATTAGGATATATTATAACATCGGACAAGCATTACTATGAGTTGGAAAAAATAAATAATCCTAAATCAATAAATACGATTGCACAAGAAGTCGGCACGTTTGCTCTTTCGAACATAAATGAAGTTTATAGACATGTAGAAGCGGTTGTCCATAATAGAGATAGACTGTACGATACTTTAAGGGATCTACATTTCGATGTATATAATTCTTTTGGCAACTTTATATTATTAAAGACTAAAAATAGTATTGAATTAATTAATCATTGTGAATGTAAAGGTATAATTCTTAGAGATAGAAGTAGTCTCCCAAAAATGGAGGGCTTTATAAGAATATCAATTGGTTCAAAATCACAGATTGACGATTTAGTCAAAGCTTTATTGGAGTTCCAACAGTGAATATAAGTTTTATAGGTCTAGGAAAGCTAGGCTTACCTTTAGCTTGCTTACTAGCAAAAAACAACAAGGTATTATTTGTTGACAAAAATGAATTTGTTTTAGATAAGTTAAATAGAAAAGAGCTACCATTTTTTGAACCGGGCCTCGAAGATTTATTTAATCAGTCTTCTGATAATATAATAGGTATAACTTCATCTTACAACAGGGTGGTACAAGACACTGATGCGGTGATTATATTGGTTAACACACAACTTGGAGACTCTGGCTATGCCTCAGACTTTGTAGAGTCGGCAGCTAGAGATATCGCTCTGAATTTGAGAGACAGAGATAGTTACTTTACAATCATACTATCATCGACTGTTCTTCCGGGAACTATCAATAATAAACTTATTCCTATGATAGAATCAGTGTCGGGTAAGAAATACAAAGATGGATTTGGGTTCACATACGTACCTGATTTTGTTAAGCTAGGGAGTGTTGTAATTGATTTTCAAAGCCCAGAATTTTTTCTAGTTGGATCAAATTATGATATTGACTATACTATAACCAAAAAAATATTTAAAGGCTTACATGTAAATGATTGCAAAGAGTTTAAAACAACAATGGAAGAGGCTGAGGTAGCTAAGGTTGCACTAAACTCTTACATTGTGAATAAGATATGTTTTGCAAATTTTCTAGGGATCTTGTGCGAGGGTTTAGAAAATGTTAATGTTCATAATATTACCAACGTTATAGGAAATGACCGTAGAATATCTCCTTTCTTTTTCAAAAGTGGCACTCCCTATGGGGGAACATGCTTTCCTAGAGATACAAAAGCGTTCATAAAATTTTCTGAGGATAGGGGTTTTGAATCAAAGGGAATGAAATACTGTGAAGAAATAAATTCCATAGTTATGGACTCTATTGTATCTTTAGTTCCTCAAGAACACAAAAAAATAGGTATATTAGGTTTGTCATTTAAGCCTAACTCTCCAGTATTGGCAGGTTCACCCTCTGTGTTATTAGCAAAGACCCTAAGTCTCTTAAATAAAGAGGTCTACTGTTTTGACAGGCTTGAATCATCATATAATGATTGTCCTAAATATATAAATACCTGCAGTAGCCCTCAACAATGTATAGATAAAGTAGATACAGTTATAATCATGCATCCAGATAAATATTTCTCTAAACTAGAATATAAAGATACTATTGTTATAGACAAGTGGGGAATTATTCAGTGAAAGATCTAAGTCATGATATAAAGGCTTTGTTTATTAAAGATAAATATTGCTATGGAGGCCCTTGGGCTTCGTTTAATTTTAGAGAAACTTCCCCACAAAAAATCCTAGAGCATACTTTTGCCAAAGCCGGGCACCCATTCCCAATGATACTGTTTATGAGGATGGATTGCGCCATAATAGATTCGGGTTGGAGACCCAAGTGGTTGAATGATCTCACTCAAAGAAAGCCAGATTTTGTTAATCTAGTAGATAACCTTTCTTCTGGCTATTGCGCAAATGATTGGTCAGAAATAGACTTTGATAAATATGACGTAGTGTATTCGGAAGATCCAATCATACCTTCAGAAATAACAGACAATCACTCCTCAAAGTTTGTGTGTAACTTTGTTGAGCACTATTCAGAATCGCCGACAGAACATTACGACACATTCATAAAGCACTGGGGAACACACGTAGACAGACGAAGTCTCGCTTTTCCACACAGTGTAGAAAGACTGTCTAGCTTTGTTCCAAAAGAAAAAGACGGAATTTACATAGAGTACAGAACTCTGTCCTTAGATAGTCACAAAAAAATCTCTGACGAGACAGGGCTAGGATGCCTTTTTAATGACAGTCTTCGAGACTGTATATTCGGAATGTCCGACCCCCTGCAAAATGGACTTAAATACTGGTCTGGTTTAGGAAAGTCCCGGTACCATATAATGCTACCAGCATCTGAAGGTGTCAGACTTGGTCAGGCAATGCTTGATGCAGCGGCAGTCGGTTCCATAAATATAGGCATATGCAGGGACAGAAAAGAGGTATTGCATAGTGAGTGTACATGTTGGAACGAGGATGAAGCCATAAAAATAGTAAATAGACTACAACAAGACGAGGCTTTAAGGGAAGAAATCAAACATTATCAATACACAAGTCTAATAAAAAATCAATCTAAATTTTTAGAAGAAATTAAGTAAAGGAGAGTTTATGAAGGTTTTACTAACAGGTGCTACTGGGTTTTTAGGCAAGAATCTTAAAAAAAGACTGTCCTTATCACATGAGCTAATAGGCGTTGGTTCTGAATGGGACCTAAGAAGACAGGACTCGTGCGAAAGGCTTTTATCTAAGTGTGAACCAGACGCGGTCGTACATGCGGCTGGCAGCGTAGGTGGGATAGGGGCGAACCAAGAGAATCCGGGAAAGTTCATCTATGAAAATTTAATCATGGGCACAAATGTCATTCATGAGTCCATGAGGCAAGATATTAAAAAATTTATACTCTTGGGAACGGTGTGCTCATATCCTAAGCACACAGAGGTGCCTTTTAGAGAAGAGGAGATTTGGAATGGATACCCAGAAGAGACCAATGCACCATATGGGATTGCCAAAAAAGCACTTATGCAAATGGTTCAATCATATCATGAACAGTACGGATTCAACGGTATCAACCTTATTCCCGTTAATATGTACGGTCCTCACGATCATTTTAATCTAACTAGTAGTCATGTTATACCAGCGTTAATCTTAAAGGTTCACGACGCTATCATTAACGATGATGAATCCATAACCTTATGGGGAAGCGGCAACGCTTCTAGAGAATTCTTATTTGCAGAGGACTGTGCCGAAGCAATCTCCTTAGCTCTTGAAAAAGACATTCCTCCATCTCCGATTAATATAGGAACTGGTAATGAAATAAAAATCAAAGACCTTGTAGAAATAATATCTAGCATCATGGGATTTCAAGGTATAATAAATTATGACTCTACCAAACCAGATGGCCAGCCAAGGAGATGTCTTGACACCTCTAAAGCAAAAGAGCTATTAGGATTTGAGGCAAAGACAAGCCTATTGGAAGGTCTTTCAAAAACAATAGACTGGTTCACTGAACGGGTTTCAAAAAATGTTTGATAAAAAATGGAAATCCGAAGAAATCACTGAGCTTATAAATGAATTCAGTGAGCTATACGCAACCAGACCCATAAAGGATAATAGTGGTGGAATGAAATCCCCACATATGTTTCCTGCTTG
>TARA_R110000744_G_scaffold94125_1_pt1 | contig 14884 bp, 16 predicted proteins | sample TARA_R110000744 | Tara Oceans TARA_R110000744 (sample SAMEA4398083) | marine metagenome | biome: Polar Biome; feature: [DCM] deep chlorophyll maximum layer (ENVO:01000326); material: water (ENVO:00002006), including particulate matter (ENVO:01000060) such as... | depth 36 m | reverse complement strand
GAAAAAATAAAGGTTATAAACCAATGGCTAACAGATAACTACAATCAATTAGAAATAAATGTTTGGAAAGTTTGTGGCCATTCTCAGGCTGCACATGATAAATGGGGTAATGATATTATCCCATATGTTTGGGAAGGATTTCGCAAAATGGATTTAGATAAACAATATGAAATAATAACCCAGGGTAAGCCTGAGTTTTATTTAACTAGGGCAATGGCCCTAAGTATTAAATCTAATACATCACCATTTTATAATATTTACAGAAAATTTTCACGTATATCAAATGAGTTTAATCTTGGTTATCATGATAAAGAAGATGAAGTAAGTAGAAATAAAAAAGAATTAAATGAGAGTGAATTATCACTTGCAGTTAAGGGATTAGATTATTATGACCATTACTTAATTACAGAATATTATTTTAACAATAAAAAAGCAAGGGAAATAGCTGAAGTAACTGGTATATCTTCATCTACAGTATCTACAGATATTAAAAGGGCATTAAAACGTTTAAAAACTAGTTTAAACGGTAAAGTTGAATTTTAAATGAATCAAGTATATATAATATTTTACATCTCCAGTATAGTAATCAGTTCATTACTTACAGTGTTATTTATCAATAGAAAATCGATTGCAGCAAAGGCGGCATCAATTTTAGATGCACGTAAAAATAAACGTGAAATACACTTAAAATCAATGGTTAAACTAATCGTTTTAGATTACTTAGAAAAACTTAAAAATGGGGAGAAAGATGATATCACTTGAAAAGGTAACGAACTGGAAGCAGAAAAAAACTAGTAATATTAAAAAATATGTTTGGGATATAGAAGAAGCTAAACGTAGAATTTTTAATGATCTACCATTATATGATGGTAAAATAGTAATAAATAAAACAAAGCGTGGATGAAGAAAAATAAGATTTTTATACAAATAGCAAGTTATAGAGACCCACAATTAATTCCTACATTAGAAGATTTATTTGATAAAGCTAAACATCCTGAAAATTTAGTTGTTTGTATAGCACATCAACATTCAGATGAAGATGAATGGGATAATTTAGATAAATATAAGGATGATAAAAGGGTAAAAGTTATAGATATTAACTATAAAGATTCTTTAGGTGCTTGTTGGGCGAGAAATCAAATCCAACAAAAATATAATAATGAAGAATATACTTTTCAATTAGATTCACATCATAGGTTTTCACAAGATTGGGATAGTACATTAATTACAATGTATAAAGACCTACAAGATAAAGGTCATAAAAAACCATTAATAACAAGTTATATACCTTCATTTGATCCAGATAATGATCCAGAAGGTAGAGTTGAAGTACCATGGGGTATGAATTTTGATAGATTTACTCCAGAAGGTGTAATATTCTTTTTACCTCATTATTTAGATCCAGCACCTGTAGACCCAATACCTGCTAGATTTTATTCAGCACACTTTGCTTTTTCAACAGGTAAATTTGCAACAGAAGTACAACACGATCCTGAACTTTATTTCCATGGTGAAGAAATAAGTATAGCTGTTAGAGCATATACCTACGGTTATGATTTATTTCATCCTAACAAAGTGATTGCTTATCACGAATACACTAGAAAAGGTAGAACTAAACATTGGGATAATCATAAGGATTGGAATGATACTAATAAATTATCTCATGAACGAATGAGAAAACTATTAGGTGTAGATGGTGAATGTGCTCCATGTCAACGTAAAAAATTATTCCCTAAATACGGTTTAGGAACAGAACGTTCATTAGCAGATTGGGAAAATTATACTGGTATTAGATTTAGTGATAGAGCAATAAAAGCATCAACATTAAAAAATGATTTACCAGGTCAAGATCCAGATGGAGAATATCATCTTAAATTTAAACATTGTATAGATGTACACGGTAATGATTTTAAAGAAACCGATTATAACTTTGCAGCTGTTATTTTTGAGGATAATGAAGGTAATGAATTATTTAGAAAGGATGAAACAAATTTTCAAACTCAAGTAAATAAAAAGGATTGGTTTAATATATGGAGAGAGGCTAACATAGAAAAACCATATAAATGGATAGTATGGGCTCATAGTGAATCTAAAGGATGGAGTGAAAGAAAAGAACAATTACTATGATACCAAAGAAAATATTTCAATCGTTTGAAACACATAAGTTACCTTATGGTATGAGTAAGGCAACTGAAAGTTGGAAATTAAAAAATAAAGGTTATGATTATAAGTTCTTCGATGCGGAGGACAGAGTTTTGTTTATAAAAAGTAATTTTCATAAAGAGGTGCTTGATGCTTATTTTGCCTTGGTACCTGGGGCATTTAAGTGTGATTTATGGAGATTATGTGTTTTGTATGTTGAAGGTGGTGTTTACATAGACGCAGATACAATTTGCGAGACTCCTTTGGATGAATTTATTCTTCCAAGTGATAAATTTATCATTACAAGGGACGATCCAATGAGTAAAAAGTATTTAGGAAATGCTTTTATTGCTGCGTCTGTGGGACATCCATTTTTAAAAGAAGCTATTGATAGAATAGTTAAAAATTGTCAATCTAAACAAGAAATATTTTATTTAGATTATAGTGGACCTGCATTAATGGGTAAATCAGTTAATCATGTATTAGGTAATGATATAGAAGCAGAGTATGAGTTAGGTCAACAAGGTGATATTAAAATAATGAAACATGACTTTGCTAGAACAAAATATACATTTGATGGTAAAGATATCTTACATGTAGAATATCCAGGTAAAGTAGCTGAAATGGATACTATCGGTAATATTAAATTCTGGGATCACGTACAGGCAAGAACAATATTCAATCATATACCACGTAAAATTATTTATACAACTAAAGATGTATTAGATATAAATCAATACATGATTGATAGTTTTGAAAAACACAATCCAGATTATGATTTAGTTTATTTTGATGATAATGCTGTTGAACAATGGTTTGCTAAATCAATTTATAACAAGGCTTATAAAAACCTAAAAGAAAAAGGTGCAAGAACTGATTTCTTTAGATATTGTTACTTGTGGGAAAATGGTGGAATTTATGTTGACGCGGATACATTCTGTAATCAACCATTAGATAATTGGATACAAGGTCAAACATTTATAGCAGGATTAGAAGCATGTTTAGATAAAGATAATAAATTCTTTGATACTATAGGTGTAAACGCTGATAATAATATGGTTAGTGTAGCAAATTGGTTTATAGCAGCGGCACCTAAAGCAGAACCATTAGGTGAAATTATAAATGATATAATTAATAATCCAGTAAATGGTGTATTACAAAATACAGGACCAGGTAGATTTACAAAACACGTTATAGCTCATTTCGGGTACGACCACGACTTTACTACGGATATACAACACGGTAAATCACAATTATTATCAATCAATAGAGTCGGTAGTAACCAAGGGCATAGCAATGCTATTAAACATGATGTATTTAGTGGTAAAGACGCCGATAAATCGATTTATATAACACATTTATTTGAAGGCAGTTGGCGTGATGAAACACCTAGACAAAATCTAATACCATATAAAACAGAATTTTGCTCTCATAATTTATCATTATGGAAAAACGGTGACGGATATAAAGGTATAGCAAGATTAGATTCAGATACATCACGTACGGAATTCATGAAACAATTAGGTGATTGCCGCAGTCTATATGAGTTTGATTTCAACGCAGACTTGACGTTGAAAGACGTTAAATCTCGCGATATAAAACACGATGAATTAAGCAAATGGGAAGATTACAGAACAGTAATATACAAAGGCAAACCATATCATTTCGCTTCATATATTGATAAAAACTGGAATACAACAACGGCTATATTAGATGAGGACTATAATTTCATTAAACAATTAGAATTCGATGAACCTAATAAAATGTCATTCATAGGAGATAAAGAAGTAACGTGGTATAAAAATCTATTACCGTTCATACATAATGACGAATTACACTTCATATATAATACCAGCCCCAATTATAAGGTATATAAACATACGGGCGATTGGGAATTCGATAAAATAATTGACGTTGAAAATCATTTACATCATAAGTTCCCACCAGCGGAATTGTATTTTACTGCGGCGTGTAAAATAGGTGGTTCAACGGCTCCAATATGGTTTGAAGACCAACAATGTTATATATACGTAGTCCATACTAAATTATATGCGGAACGAGCTTATAACCACTATGCCGTTAAATTAGATAAGGATTTAAACATTATAGACATTGCTTATAAACCGTTTATTTCGAGAAAAATACCTTATGCGTTATTCTTTATAACTGGTTGGATACTAGAGGGAGATTACGTAACTTTATCTGGTGGATTAGAAGATAATACGAATTGGACATGGAAAATACCTAAATCATTGTTATATAAGTCATTTAACTGAAATAATATTTATTCGTAGAAACAGGGGATTAAAATGATACAAGGACAAGGAACTACAACGGAAAAGGAACAAGACTTAGATAAGTGTGTTGAATACATACTTGAATATAAGGCTGGATGGACCCAATTCACACAATGGTATACTGAACGTAAAGGCGTTGGTCATGTTAAGGCTAATCGTATGTGGAAAACAGCAATGTCTAAAGTAAGTGAATTAATTGAGGACAATATCAAAGGACACGTTGATAAAGCCATGGTTGAATTAGAAAACCTAAAGGCTAGAGCAAGACAAGAAAATGATAGACGTACTGAATTAGATGCTATTAAATACCAGGCTAAAATATCAGGTGCTGAAGTAGAACGTTCACAAGTAGATGTTAAATTACAAAATGTTGATTTACAATGGGGGGACCAGTAAGCTTAGATAACGCACAGGAATATTTCTATGATACATTACTTGATGCTATGCATGAGGTTGAAGTAGAATTAGCCGATGATGAATTGTATGAAAAGGCTTGTATTGTAAGAGATGAAATAATTGAATTAAAGAAAAAACGACAACTTGAGAGAAGAAAAATTCGCGTTTAGTTGTAACGAAATAATATCTAAACATGCTGGTAACTTTATTTACCCCACATCAGGGTCAAGAGAAAATAATATCGGGGTTTGCCGACAGTAATCATAAATTTGGCGTTGTAGTAACAGGTAGACAGTTTGGTAAATCTCTATTAGGACAAAATCTATTAATATATTGGCTATTACAAAATCCAAACCAAAAAGGTGCTTGGATATCTCCTATATATAATCAGGCTAAAAAGGTATTTCAAGAATTAACTGACGCATCCCATCAAATAATAGAACATAAAAATAAGGCTGATCTAACGATTAAGTTTATGAATGGTTCTACAATACAATTCCTATCAGCTGAACGACCAGATTCAATTAGAGGATTTTCATTTCATTATATTATAGTAGACGAAGCAGCATTCGTAAAAGAAAATGCTATGACCGAGGCTATATTTCCTACGTTAACTGCCATTGGAAAAAAATGTTTAATGATTAGTACGCCTAAGGGTCGTAACTGGTTTTACAACGTGTATCTACGTGGTATAAGCGATGTTAATGACCAATACATAAGCTTCTCTGGTACATCATTTGATTCCCCATATATTGATAATAGATTCTTGCAAGAACAAGAACGATCATTACCTCGAGACATTTTTAGACAAGAATATTGGGCTGAATTTACAGATGCATCATCCGATGTATTTAGAGGTTTAGAAAATGTATGTGTATTAAGGAATTATGAAAGCACCAAAGACAGATGCTTTGTTGGAGTTGATGTCGGTTTACAATCCGATTATACAGTTGTATGCGTCATGTCTGAATCCGGTAGAATATGCGCTTTGGATAGATTTAATGGTATTGGAATTTCCGAAGCAGCAGACAGAGTTGTTCAGACACTTAGCAGATTCCATATACAAGGAGGATATGTTGAAGTAAACGGTATTGGTAGAGGTTTATATGATTTAGTTAAACCTAAAGTTAGAAAAATACAAGCGTGGACTACATCACAGAATAATAAAACTCAAATGGTTAGGAAATTAATTGAAGACATTGAGCAAATGAATGTTGAATTACCTAATAAAGAATTATCACCTGAGTTACACGAAGAATTATCACTATACACTTATAAAATTTCAGCAAATGGAAAAATGTCCTTTACCCACCCTACTGGACATCATGATGATGTTGTTGATGGTTTACTTATGGCAAATGAGGCAAGGCATAATTTAAAATCAGGTGGTATCTACGTTGGTAGGGGAACCAAGTCAAATCTAAATGTAGCATTTGGAGCATAATATGATAGCAATACTAAATTGTAAAGGAACAAAACAAAATTATAATTGTTCAGCGGAAGAAATGTATAGTAAATCTTATATGTTTGCTAAACAATTAGAAATTATTAAAAAAAATTACGATGAATATTATATTCTATCTTCAAAATATAACTTAATTACACCCGATACTATAATTGAACCTTATAATATAACGTTTGAAACTAAAAGTTATGAACAACGTTTAACATCAATGGGTAGAGGATATAATGATACTCCTAAGGCAACTAAAGAATATAAACAACAATGGGCCATTAAAGTTATAGAACAAATAAAACAATTAAATGGTGAAATCGATATGTGGGTTGGTAATTTATATTATCAGCCTATAAAAAAGCATTTACCTAATAACGTTAGAAAAGTTCAAGTTAATAGTGGTAAGGGAGTAAATAAAATGAAGGGTATGTTAACACAAATGTCTACAATGGACATTAATGTAGAAGAAATGATTAATCAAGGATTAGTAAAGGTAGGATGATAGCAATAATAGGTTGTAAACGACAAAAACAAACATATGCTTGTCCAGCTGATGAAATGTATTCTATAGCACCTACTTATGTAGCACAACAAAAATGGATTTCACAAGCATATGATGATTATTATATTTTTTCCTCTAAGTATGGTATTATACATCACACTCAAATAATTGAACCATATGATGTTACTTTAGAAGATACTGTTATGAAATATCAAATAGCAAGAACATCAACTGAAGCTAATATTAGTGATGTAGAACAAAAAATTAAAGATTTTATGTCTTTACACGTAGATAAAATATTACATTTTCACGTTACGCTAGGGTATTGGAAACATATTAAACCATATAAATCAAGTAATGTTGTACATATTAAACAACAAAAAAATACTGGTATGGTTTATAAACGTTATATGGAAGCAGTAGGTTATAATGTAAAAGAAGGTATACCTATAATAACTAAACCAATACCTCCTAATCCTGAAAGTAAACATATTTGGTATCATCCTGATTATAAAGACTTTTATGGCACGGGTTTTGAATTATGGAAAGAACATAAAGATAAAATAAATAAATTTGACCAAGCAGTGTTACGCAAAGTAGGATTTGGTAAATACAGTCATCACAAACAATGGAGAATAAGATGATAGCAATAATAGGTTGTAGTAAATCAAAACAAAACTATAGTTGTAGAGCAGATGAAATGTATACTGGAACTATATTTAAGAAGTCATATGATGTAGCTAAACAAATTACAAACAACATTTATATATTATCAGCTAAGTATGGTTTATTACGTCCTGATACTGTAATTAACACGTATGATTTAGCGTTATTAAGCAATGTCTTTGATTATTCAATACCTAACCCGCTAACAAGGAAATCGTACGGTAAACACCGTAGATTACGTAATAAAATTATTGGTAATAGGTTATTAGACACATTAAATAAACAAAATATAACAAATAAGGGATGTAAAACATATACTTTTATAAGTGAATATTACATTCGTGTTTTAGAAAAAAATGTACTAATAGAACCCTATAAAAATATGACTTTAGGTAGTGGTGGAATGTTTAATTTAAGAGGTGATTACTTATATAACCAGTTAAACAAATTAAACGAATTACCATTGGGGTTTAGAAAACAACATCTCCAATTTAGTAACAAAAATAAAAAATAATATACAAATATTTATTAGTATGAAAGTCGCAGTCGAAATACCTGATTTTTTAACCGTAGAACAATATCAAAAGTTAAATAACTTAGAACATCTAACTGAATTAGATAAAGTGATTCACACCATATCTATTATATCAGATATTGCTGTAGCGGAAATTAAAACATGGGATACAAGTATAATTCCTACTATATATAAGGATATAGCTAAGCCAATGGAGCATAATGAAGAATTTCATGCTATATTCAAATGGGAAGAACAATTATATGGGTTTGCTAATATAGACAAAATGTCGTTAGGTGAATTTACTGATCTAGAACGTTTAAGTGAAGATCCAATTCAAAACCTACATGAAATAATGGCTATAATGTATCGCCCAGTTAAAAAACATATATTCAATAATTTCTTCTGGAAACAGGCTCATAAGGTATTATTAAATAAAAGAAAAATAGACAATGTCTTTAAATATTATAAATTAAAAAAATATGATAGTGAAGATAGATTTAGCGCATCTGAGATAATGAAGCAATTACCTTTAGAGTATGCATTAGGCGCGTTGGGTTTTTTTTTGGGCAACGTAAGCGGATATTTGACAACTATACAACCTTATTCAACGGTGGAGGAAAGAGTGACGAAGAGGGAATTGATGAAGATCAATCTAAATCTTTTGGTGAGCATTGGGGGTGGTTTGCGTCAATTTATCAATTATCCAAAGGAGGTATTCTCAATATCACAGGGGCAAAAAGTATCATTGACTTAAACTTTGTGTTTGTATTAAATTACTTAGCAATAGATAAGGATTATACTAAAGAAGAAGAACGAGTAATAAAGAAACAACAACAACATAGAAAAATTATTTAATTATGGCACTATATATTATATCAACTGTTATTATCTTAGGTATAGCAATTTACGTTATACTACTTTATAAAGGTAAAATTAAGGACGCTGATAAAGACTTCATACCAGATGGTATTGAAGATAAAGCATTTGAAATTAAAGCTGAAATTAAAGAACGTACTAGACGTGTTAAACAAGAAGTTAACGATGTAGGTAGAGCAGCTAAGGAATTAACTAAGCAATTAAGTGATGTACCTAAAGCAGCAGGTAAAAGAAAAGGACGTAAACCTCAAAAATAATTGTATTATGCCAATGGATTATAATGAAGCTGTTATTGCAGCTCAAAACGATGGATTAAATAATAATGCTATTGCTGCACGTTATTTTATTACAGTAAAACAAGTAGAGAAGATACTAAATGGTGAAACACCTATTAAAGCAGCAGGAAAAAAAAAAACGGCTGCGGATGTGGAGCTTAGTTAAAACAATATAAAAATGGGATTCATATCATATAATTCAATAGTTAATCAATTTCAGCAAGCAACAAATGCACATTTATATGTGTCAACTTTTGCTCATGGTAGTTTAGATTATTTAGATGCTTCATCTCAAAACATAGCATATCCTTATGTATTCTTAAGACCTATGTCATCACCAGGCTATAGTGAAGATACAAGGTTAAGAATATTAACATTTGAATTATATTGTTTAGATGTACCTACATTAGCAAATCAAGATCCAATTGAAATAATGTCCAGAATGGAGACATTAATATATGATATTGGAAGTTGGTTTACATGGGGTCCACCTACAGATAACCAATCATTAGGTTATGATATCACTATTAGCAACATAGTACCCGCGTTAGAAGCATTTAACGATAGAGCCTATGGTTGGGTAGGAAACATTCAAATTGAAACAGCAGGTACGTATAATTACTGTGATTATCCACGTATAACACCTACACCAACTGCAACTGGAACACCTACAGCAACTCCTACGGCAACACCAACCCCAACAGCAACAGGTACACCAACTGCTACACCGACGGCTACTGCAACACCAACAGCTACACCTACGGCTACACCAAGTCCAACACCTACAGGAACTCCAACAGCAACTCCAACTGCCACACCAACGGCTACTGCGACTCCTACGGTTACACCTACAGGAACACCTACAGGTACTCCTACAGCTACGCCAACAGCAACAGCAGTAACACCAACACCTACTGCAGCAACACCAACACCAACAGCTACACCTACAGGTACTCCAACAGGAACACCAACTGCAACGCCAACAGCAACGCCAACTGGAACACCAACTCCAACTCCTACACCTTCGGCTACTCCTACGGTGACACCTACACCTACAACATTTGTAGTAACACCTACACCAACCGCAACTATAAACCCATCTGGTCCTGGATATAGATTAGAAAGTTGTACTACTGCAGGTGTATTTAAAGGAGCTAATTCAATATACCCTTTACTAATAGGTAATTTTGTAAAAGCTGATGGGGAATGTTGGTTTGTTGAAGGTAACTTAGAAGGTTCAGGTGTTGTAGATGTTACAGAATGGAATTTTACCGATTGTGCTGAATGTCAAGCTTCAATTCCAACGGCTACGCCAACGGCTACACCAACAGCTACACCTACAGGAACACCAACTGGAACACCTACTCCAACACCAACTGCTACACCTGGAATTTATAAGTTACGTATAACAACATCAAATCATGGTGATAGTTTCTGTAGTGATGTAACTTGGAATAATATTAATCCTACTCAAGTAGTATATATTCAGGCTAATGCTTCTAGATTAGTAAATGGAAATCCTTATACAGGTAGTTTAATGCTTGCTCCTCAAGGACCTGCAGTTTTTGTAATTGGGGGTCAAGATTTCTATACCGATGCTGCATTAACAACTAAGTATACTATACCAAGTAACGAATCAAATAGTAATAGATTTTTCTCATATGATAGAAGTGAAAATCCTGAGGGTGGAACTGGAGTATATAAAGGTGGAATTGAATATGATGCTGTTCAAAATGTAGATGTTAATATAGAAGATGGATTTTTAGTATATACACCTAATGGTTTAGATAACGCAATGTGTGTATGTGTAGTACCTTAATAATATGGAAGATAAAAACACTATAGCGGCATTAGAAATTTACGGAGATAAAATCCGTGAACAAATGGTTGAAAACCTAAAAGCTAATAAATCATATATTACAGGTGGTTTAGCTAAAAGTATTACTAATGAGGTATTTCAAAACCCACCTACAGCAGTTGTTGCAGTAAACGATTGGTATGGTATTGTAGTAGAAGAAGGTATAGGTAGAGGAGCAGGTAAAATGCCTCCTATAGCACCTATTAAAAATTGGATTACACGTAATGCAAATATAAACCCAAAACCAGGTGTATCAGTAGAATCATTTGCTTGGGCTATAGCAAAAAACATAAGTAAAAAAGGAACAAATCCTAAAGCAAAACCATTTGCAGCACCGGCTGTAAAACAAGTACAAGAACAATTTGGAACTCAATTAATAGAAGATGCAATGGGGATGGATATAGAAATAGCAACAACAATAGCATTTAAGGAATCAGCACAATGAGTATAACAATATCCCAATCACCGACATTTCCTAACGGCACACAATCAGATATGATTTATGTTATACAAGGTACCTTTGCAGGTCAACCTCAACATAGATACATTTGTAAAATAATAAATAACGGTGATACACTAGCTACTGTAAAACAAGTTGCTAACCAATCGAGTTATGGCGTGTTTGAGGTGTCAAGACTGTTAGATGATCACATGGGATATGAAACACCATGGCTTGTGTCAGGTAGTGTTCCCTATACAAATTCTACCAATAATAACGTAAATCAATTTCAAATTGAATTTGCTGAAGAATACGGTACATCAAATACTTCACCAATTGTATCTTCATCATTTGTTTCATCATCGGCAGAATCAAATTCTCAAGTAATACCTGCTGTAACAGAACGTGATGCAGGAACTTTTAACTGGCCATCTTCATCATATGATGCTTTAACAAACGCATCTAATAAAGTAACTACTGTAGATAGTACTACAATACAAGAAGCATTAGTTATATCAGGTTCAGATTATATGACAATATCTAGTTTATGTGGTATTGCTCCTAAAGGACATTGGGATAAAACTAGAATAGACATTTATAATACAAGTTTTAGTAGTGTATATAATACAAGTTTTACTAATCCTTATTCACATGTTCCATTAACAAATAAATTATTACATGCTGGTATAGGACCTGCTAACTTACAAAATGTAGGTAGTTTAGCTAGTTATTTTGGAGACCCAAATCAATACCCTTATTATACTATTGAATTAGATTATTCTGGAGGTAATTCAGATAAATACTTATTTAATCTAGGATGTTTATATCAAAAAGGAGCTAATTTTGCTTTTATTAATAAATTAGGTGTTTATGATTATTATAGAGCAGCATTAGTAGATACAGAAAGAGAATCATTTGATAGATCAACTTATCAAGCACCATATATAGATTATTCTACTACTACCTCAACAATTGCTTTTGATTATGCTAAACGAGGTGAAACACAATACTTAAATAACTTACAAAATAATTATACAACAGAAACTAATTGGTTAACAACTAAACAAGCAACTTGGTTATTTGAATTATTCGAATCACCATCTGTATTTGTACAGGTAAACCAACATTTCGAGCCTATTATTATTACTAACGCTAACGAAGAATACAGAACAAACGTTATGGGTCAACGTATGTTTAAATTTACAATTTCTTATAGAACAGCTAACAATAAACACTCCAGATACTAATGTCTGATTTAATTTTAAGGGTAAAATACAATAATGTATGGACGGATTTGGATGTTGATAGTAACATCCCTTTGCGTTTAGACATTTCTGCGGTTGAAAATGGATCTATAGGAACTATTTTCGGTGTTGGATCTCAAACGTTTAATTTACCTGGTACAAGAAATAATAACTCATTTTTTAAAGGTGGTTATAGAACAGGAGCTAAAGATGTTCCTGGTTTTTATAGTATTTTAGATTGTGAGGTATTGTACAACGGAGAATCATTATTAAATGGTTCTTTACAATTAAATGAAGTAATTACAGATCAACAAGGTTATATAGAATATGTTGTTACAGCTACAGATCAATCAGTACAATTTATTACTGAATTAGAAAGTAAATTAATTAAAGATGCTAATTGGAATGATTACACACATAGTTTAGATGCAGGTATAATTTCACAATCATGGAATGATGATTTATTTAGTGGTTCTATATTTTATCCTTTAGCTGATTATGGTATAGATACACCAGACCAATATCCAGCAATACCAAGAGTACAAACAGGTGGAAACCCAGGTTGTATAGATAGTGTTACAACACCTATGCGATTGGAACAATTTATACCAGCTGTATCTGCTAGAACATTACTCGATGTTATATTTGAACAAGTAGGATTTACTTATACTTCATCTTTAGTTAGTGGTACTAAGTTTAATAATTTATTTGTTTTACCTAAAGGCTCAAACACATTAGGTCCTGTTGTTTCAGGTAGTGCTGACAATACTTTTTCCGCTAATGTATTAAATGCTGCTTTAGAAATTGGTCCTGTTATAACAGGTCAATTAGCTGGAGGTACACTTATATTTGATAATATAACAGCACAAAATGGTAATTCATATGATTCTGCTTCAGGTGAATATAATGTTCAAGTAAGTGGATTTTATGATTTTTCAACTGAATGTGTAATAACTAATCCATCTAATTTTAATAGTGCTGGAAATATTACTTTTGGATTATATAGAACTCAACCTGGAGGTGGTGGTGCAGGATTTTTAAATGCAACAACTGCTTCTTATGCACCCGGTTCTGCATTTGATCCTGAGTTTGGAATATTTCCATCACTTACTAATACATTTTCTGGTTATATAGAATCAGGTAGTATTGTTGAAACTCGTATATTCATATCTCCAGGCACACCATTTAATGATAGTTTTCCTATATACACAACAGCATCTTCATTCTTTAATGGTGGATCTACTTTTGCTCAATCCTCAACAGTGTATAATTATGGTTCATCTAATATTATTATGGGTGATCAATTTGATTCACAAGCAAAATCAATTGATTTACTAACAGGTTTATTAACACAATTTAATGCTGTAGCAGTACCTGAACCTAATACTTCAAAAACAATTCGTATTGAAAATTTTGAGGATTTTATGTCTCAAGGTAGAGATATAGATTGGACAGATAGGTATGATACAGCTACAAGAATGTCTGTAAAACATCCTATATCAGAACAACCTAAACAAACTTTAATTAAGAATATTGATGATGTAGATAGATTTTCCAAATTATCAATTGATAATGATCCTAACTATCAATACGGTACTATAAGAGTTATCACAGATTCTACTGTTGCTCAAGGTGAAAAATCAATAGAAAGTTATTATGCACCTACTGTATTAGCACCTACCATACAATCAGGTTCAGTTGATACTTCAGGTCAACCTACATTTAATTTAGGTCAAACTAATTTTATATTACCTCACTTATATCAGTTTGAAAATAACAACCAAAAAACATTCGCTTTTAAGCCTAGATTAGGTTATAAAGTCGATAGTTTATTCCCAGCCGGCGCTGTGGGTGGAATTAAAATTGAAACCGGTTCAAACGCGGTATTTAGTTATTCAACTATATCTAATGTAAATACTTTACCTGCAACTGTTACTTCTAATGATTTACATTTTGATAACCAGTATTTTGATTTAATACCATCATATTTTAATCCTGATTTAGGTATAACAGCATATACAACATATTGGGAAGAATATATTGAAACTTTATATTGGGAAGAAAATAGAAAAGTTACTTTAGATTTAGAATTTTCACCTACGGTTTATAAAGATATAAGATTAAATGATCGTATTTTTATATATGGTGACCAATACAGAATAAATAAAATATCAGGTTATAATTTACAAACTAATGATGTTGTAACTGTTGAATTA
>TARA_R110000744_G_scaffold5421_7_pt1 | contig 14917 bp, 20 predicted proteins | sample TARA_R110000744 | Tara Oceans TARA_R110000744 (sample SAMEA4398083) | marine metagenome | biome: Polar Biome; feature: [DCM] deep chlorophyll maximum layer (ENVO:01000326); material: water (ENVO:00002006), including particulate matter (ENVO:01000060) such as... | depth 36 m | reverse complement strand
TCCTCGTTAATAAACGCCGTCGCAGCATAGCCCGCATCAAAACGGAACCCTTCCACTAGGTCGAGCGAAGTCTCCATGGACCGCGCCTCTTCAATTGTAATCGCACCGTTCTTGCCTGCTTTATCCACTGCGGTGGCAATCAGCTCGCCAATGATGCTATCGTTGTTCGCGGAGATGGAAGCGATGTTGGCGATTTCCTCAACACTGGAAATTTCGACCGCCATATTTTTCAGGGTGTCGACGATTGCAACAACCGCCGCATCCATACCTCGCTTAAGCTCGACAGGGGACGCTCCAGACGCAATGTAGCGTTGCGCCTCCGTGAGCACCTCTCTCGCAAGCACGGTGGCTGTGGTGGTGCCATCCCCCGCTTGCGCGTTCGTTTGCGCTGCAGCCTGCTTTATAACCGCGGCAGCTGCATTTTCAAAAGGATCTTCAAAACTTATAAACTGTGCGACGGTCACTCCGTCCTTGGTAATGATGGGGTTTCCCCCTGGCTCCTGAAGGATCACATTTCTTCCACGGGGTCCGAGTGTTGAGGCAACGTTGTCTGTTAATCGGTTCACGCCTCGGAGGATCTTTTCTCCTAGAGACGCACCACTATCATAATGCTTGGTCACATTTTCTCCTTGTATCTCTATTATAATATATATTGTTTACTTTTTCAAGTATTATTTTTTGTTTGTTTTGGCTTGTGCCGCTTCGTCGATAACCCTCTCCACCATTTCCAGCAAAGATTGTATATTAAAAGTAGCCTCTTTCTCTTTGGGCTTAAAGTATTCTTCTACAAGGCGATCTAAATCATTCATAATATATAATTAGTCGTGTAAATCTGTTTCTAATAGTAGAGTATAGGTAAAAAACTCTCCATACCTATCTGCTGAGAGGTGCGCCAAATCCATGAAGGTGGCGAAGTCTTCACTATGGCTAAAAACTTGGCAACCGGCGCTCCATTTATCAACCTGGGTAGAAGCGCGGCCGGCTTTATGGATATTGATTCCAAAATTGCCGGTCTCGATACTGTCCTCATTCATATCATGACGCCGGTCTCGGTTGTTATCGCGGTAGACATCTACTTCGCCCCCTCGCTGGCACAGCGCTTCGTACTTCCCTGCATGAAGATCGATCTTATAGGTGCGGGGATATTGATCGGGGACAAGGATGGCAGTCCCCTTCACACTCGTTGGGTCCTCTAACCAATAATATCCTGGATCCGTGGTGATGGGCGCCGTAAAGACCTCCCACTCCTTCTGCGGGGTGCGGTAAATAACCGCGATCGTATCGTCAAATTTGTTGGGCGTGGCATCTTCGACGCGGCGAACACCAATAATATTTATATTATATGATTTGTTGCTGTCGAAGAAAACATAATCCTTTTTGAGCATCGAGGCGCGATACATATCTTTAATTAATACTGCTTGTAAACCTTTAATCGTCGGCATTTAAATCTTCCCTTTCACAAACCGTTTGTGTAATCAGGCGTGTCACGGTATACGGATCGCAGTTGGCGTTGGGTCTACGATCTTCCAAGTAACCACGCTCATCCAGCGCCACTTGCCACGGGATTCGAACAGACGCCCCGCGATCTGAAACGCCATATCTAAACTCTGTGTGTGGGCAAGTCTCGTGAAGTCCCGTCAGCCGTCGTTCGACACCGGGTCCGTAGCTCTCTATGTGAGCAGCCGCGTTCGTCTCTAAGGCGGCGATCGCCTCATGGTAAGCGTTGCGCCGTTCGCGAATCTTCTTGGTGCTGAAGTTCGTGTGGCAGCCTGCGCCATTCCAGTCGCCGCTCATCGGCTTTGGATCATATGAAACAGACACACCGTGTCGCTCGGCAACTCGCTGCAGCAAGTAGCGGGCGATCCAGAGCTGGTCCGACACCACCGTGGGGGGAAGAGGTCCAATCTGGAATTCCCACTGCCCAGGCATCACCTCTGCGTTAATCCCTCCAAGGAACAGCTGCGCGTCGAGGCAAGCACCTAAGTGCTCTTCGACGATTTCGCGGCCGAAAGCATTCTCGCTCCCAACGCCACAATAATATTGCCCCTGCGGGGCCGGGGGTCCATCAACGGAGAAGCCCAAGGGGCGGCCGTCTTTAAAAAGAGTATACTCTTGCTCCAGCCCGAAAATCATTTCGTGCTCTTCAAACTCTTCTTCCACTTGCGCACACTCATGACGAGTGTTATCGGCGTGGGAGGTGCCGTCGACGTTTCTCACTTCGCACATTACCAAGAGATCACCTTCGTTTCGTAAGGGATCAGGACATGCGAAGACGGGATTGAGTACGCAGTCGGAAGCCTCGCCAGGCGCCTGGTTGGTGCTCGACCCATCAAACCCCCACACCGGCAAATTGAATTCGCCGTCTTGAGAGTAGATTAGCTTTGTCTTACTTCTTAACAGGGGATCAGGCTTGGTGCCGTCAACCCAAATATATTCAGCTTTAATTGTTTGCATCTTGTTCTCCTCTTGCCACGCAAACCACCTCTGAGTCTGTCTCGATCCACACTCTGGCGCCGCAAGAGAGCGGCTTATCTGGTGAATAGATTACGCGACAGGGTCCATCGATAACGGCTTCGTGGCAATAATCATTTGATTTATATGTTTTAACTATCAGTACTGGTGCTCGAACATCGTTCTTCTTATTTGATCGAATAACGTGCTGATTCACATGAATTCTCTTTTTCATTATTCTCCTATATAATAATATCTGCGAGGCCCATCTCTATGGCTTCTTCCGCAGAAAGATAAACATTGACTTTTCGCTGCAACAGCTTCTTTAATTGTGCTCGGGACACATCGCTTTCTTCCGCAAGCATCTTAATATACTGTTCTTGAATCCAACGGATCTCATCCATCTCGTTCTCAACATTGTGGATGCCGCCATGAAAGCCCCCAATAACACTATGAATCATGACGCGGCAGTTCTTGCCAATCTGTCGCTTTCCTTTGGTACCGGCAGCCATCAACAGCACGCCGGCTGACATTACCTTCCCCACCCCGAACGTCTCGATATCACACTCACGGCGGACCACTCTCATGGTATCGTAAATGGCAAACATCTCAGAAGCATTCCCGCCTGGGCTACAGATCATTAATTGAATGGGGTCGACCGTTTCTTTGAGCCCGTCGTTTAAATCATCCGGGTTGATGGCCGAATATCTTTTATCGCTCGCAAGCAAACAGAGGTTGAAGCAGAGCTGCCCCGCCTTCGCTTCATCGATTTCCCCAAAGAGGGCAATCAATCGGTTGTCAGGTGGCTCCTTGGCGCTAGCCTCCAACAACATCTCTAGAGCATCGCTCTGATCTTCCTGTGTGGGCTCTTCGACCTTCTTATCTTTTTTGGTTGCCATTCTTACTCCCTTATTTAAATTGTTTGGCGTCGTTTTGGGCGCGCTCGACATATTTTACCTGCCGCATGGCGCCACTCCAGTCGCTGAATTCCAGCCTAGAGCGATATCTTGCTGGATAGGCCGCGATGAAGTGCGTTATAACTGATTCTCTCCACACCCGTAACGTCTCCGCGTCGAGTCCCTTTATGAACTTAATGGATTCTCCCTCAACTCCTGCTTGTTTTAACATTTTAATCTTTAGTTCTCGAACATATCCTGCGTCTTCGTCTAAAATCTGTAGCAGTTTGAGGGACTGGAACTCAATGACCCGGACGAACAATCCGAGATATCCCATTCCAATTGCGTCCGAGCAGATCTTGTGGAACAGCATTCCTAGAACAAACGCTAGTATATTAATCAAAATCTCTGTTTCTATCATAGCCCCTCAAAGCAAAACCGCTGTAAGATTATATCACAAATCTTACAGCGGTTCAAGGCTGAAACCGTTAAAATGAAACTTTTACTTCTTTGCTGCCATCGCCTTTACGAGACGAGCAGTTACTCGTTTGGCGACCTCGTTGATAAGGGCGTTGTCGTCGACGATCTGAACACCCTCTAGCGCGAGCGCGGCGTCATCGTCTTCGGCGTCTTCAACATCTGCGGCGACTTCGCCAGCAGCGAATGCGTCGATGGCACCTCCCTCTTCTTCGGCTGCTTCCAAGCCTTCTTCTGCCTCGGTCTCGACATCTAGCTCAACGCCAAGGGTGTCGCCGAGTTCGGCAGCGAGTGCCTCCAGGGCTCCAGCAAGGGCGTCTTCAACACGAGCGCGGACTTCGGGCTCAAGGGCACCTTCTTCGCCAACGGGCTCGTCCGCAAGAGCGTCAAGCTCTTCGCCTTCCTCGTCGGCTACGTGATCCTCGTGACCAAGCTCGTCCTCGGTGTCGCGAAGCTCGTGCTCCTCTTCCTCATCCTCATAGATATTGCGCTTGCCCTTGGGCTTGTCGTAATCCATGCTGACGCCTCTTTCCTCAACGTCCTGTCGTGTTGCTGGCCCGGAACCGTAGTGTCCCTCTTTGTCGCGGGCGGCAGTGGGGATGCTTCCCTTTCCGCCGCCATAGGGGTTCATCTCGCTAAGGCGCCCCACGAAAGGGCTCGCGAGGGGTTCCATATCGGCTAGCTTCATGAAGCGGCGAATGGTTGCTTCATTCAGTAAGTTCTTTTTGCTCATTATAAGTTTTCTCCCATTTTAAGGTTTCAATCAGTAAATAGTCTCTAATAGATAAAAAAGCCGTCTGTAATCACAACTTCTCTATCTACAATAAGTATCAACTCGATTGCTTAAAGTCCTTTAATTTCGTATTTTTTGCCGCTAGTTTCCCCACGGCTACGTCTTGGATTTGTTTAACGCGGACGAAGCTTACCCCGAGACGATCGCCCACCTCGCGCAAAGTCATTGATCCGTGCTTGTCAACGGCGATTAGAGTGCAGTTCAAATCCTCTTCATAATCTAACCACATACGGCATTTGCACTCTTCGCATGCCTTGTTCCTTAATAAAACTCCTGTTTGACATTTTCTCATAAATCTGGATGCTCCTCTTCCATCAAGTCAAATATATTTTCTATAACATCATCGTCCAGGGCAAATTTCTTTCTCGTTTGTTGGCCCTTTTCATAGAGCTGTCTATTTTTCTTAAGAGAGTTTTTGCCTTGTCTCTTCTTTCTCTTCTTTTCTCGCTTATACTTTTCAAGGTAATCGAGCAGAGTCCTGTCTTGTTCCAGATAGCCTGAAATCATAGCCCGAAAGAACTCCGACTGAGTCATTCCATCATACCCTAAGCGGATACGAAAATCTGCCTGGCGCTTGGTTGTCTCGGTAAAGACAATCCTTTTGTCTAGCTCTTCCCTTGACTTTGTCATTTGCGCGCCAAGATGTGAGTTGAACTCTCCACTTGTCCAGCGCTGGTCTGGTGAATAAACTGTGCGCAAAGTTGGAACTCTGAAATGGTGCGGGTGCCAGTGTACGACAAGCCGCTGCGAATACCATTCACAAGATCATCGAGAACATACTTGGCTTTACCCCTGAGGGGGACAAGAGTGGCAATACCTTCCAAAGAGGAAGCGTGCCCGCGCCAAGCTAGTTGTGCTTCACGCGAGGCCATCCCTCGATACTCTTTCATCTTGGCGCCATCGGCTGCCTTCAGAATCTTGCCAGGTGTCTCGGTTGTGCCGGAGAACAGAGAACCGACCATAACAAAGTCAGCGCCCGCGCCCAAAGCCTTCACAATATCGCCGCTCGTTTTAATGCCACCGTCTGCAATGATGGGACTCTCGCCGGCATATTCCGATTCAGCGCAGTCGAGGACTGATTGAAAGGTGGGGATGCCATGGCCGGTCTGCACGCGGGTGGAACAAATGGATCCTCCCCCGATGCCGACGCGAACCGAATCTGCACCCCAATCCACGAGTGATTCATAACCCTTGCGTGTTGCCACATTGCCTGCCATAATATGAGTATGGCTTGGCAGGTTGCGTTTGAGGGTTGACAAGGCGTCCTTCATCATGATATGATGTCCGTGAGCCACATCAACACAGAGAATGTCAACGCCGGCCTCCACCAGTTTTTGGGCGCGCTCTACGAAGTCGCCAGTGATGGGGATCGCAGCGGCAATCGGCTTATCCACAGTGGCGCGGCTGATCTTCCAGGCCATCTGCTTTTGTTCCCGAATGGTATTGTAACGATGGAGAACCCCCAAGGCACCTAGGTCTGCCAGGGCGACAGCCATCTCTGCCTCAACAATTGTGTCCATCGGGCTGGCAATAATCGGCAATTCAAACTTGTACTCCCCTAAGTTCGATGCAAGCGATATTTCGCGGCGGCTCTCAATATCTGAATACTGAGGCTTCAACAACACATCATCATAACTTAGGGCTTCTTTAAACAATTTCATCTATTACTCCATATAATTGTGCAATTGCCTTTTGAGCTGCTTCCCAGCAAGTGGGGCAATACAGCCTTACTATTTTCTCTTCTTCACGAACAACAACATTCCATGACATAACCATTTCACGGTCCTTTTTATCAAACGGACCTGTGCAAGCGGAGCACTCATCGGGCAGCTGGTCGAACATCATCATTTTTTCAGCTAGCGCATCCTCAGCTCCATCTTGTTTCTTAAGCATGCGCTGCGCTGCTCGACGTTGTTTGCGGTTCATCAGCCCGTACTCCCAAAGCCGCCGTCCTCACGCTCTGTCATGGCAATGGGATACCAGCTGTAAAGGTTTCCCCCGTGTGTCTCTAGCGCCCTGAAATGGACTACGGGTACCATTACAATTTGAGCAATCTTGGTATATGACTGAACGGTTTGCGTCTCGTTGCCGATGTTATGAAGATTGATTAGCACCTCTCCATCATATCCTGCATCAATAACGCAGGCTCCGACCACTAGCGAGCGTTTAGACGCAAGCCCGGAGCGGTTCTTAACCTCAAGCATATAGCCATGAGGGACACCGAAGCGGTATCCGGTTTCAAGCACCACACTCTCACCTGGGGCGATCGTAACAGCCTCATCATTCTCCGGGTTGTAAAAAATGTCCAACCCTGCGTCACTTGGGTTTGCACGCACTGGCGGCTTCGCCGTGTCGCGCATTCTTGCGTATTCTAAAATCATTGGGCTCTTCCTGTTCTGGTCATTAGACCTTCGTAGATTGATAGGAACTGTTCCATATCAACATCGGCTGTCATCATACGATAAGCCTTCACCGTTAGGCTGATTTCCTCTCCGGTGAGCCAGCCATTCTCCTTAAAGTCTACCTTGAGTTCGCGCTTCTGTTCCTTAAAGGGTTCCATGGCGTCCTCGATAGCTCGTAGCGATCGAATATATTCAATCATCTTCTCCTGCTTCTTCTCTTCTTCTGAGCGGGCTTCTACTTCGCCCACAATCTCAATGTCTTCCGACACGTTTAGGTAATTGGTGTTCATTACTTCTCCTTAGTTGTATTATAACGTTTTGCGCTACGATTGTCAAATGGTATGTGGGCTTTCCGAGAAATAAATTGCTATACCCTCGGAGATCTGCGACTTTACAAAGCGCCTAAACATATCCTCACTATGCACCCGGTGAATCGTGTCGTTATCATCGCGAACGACCCACTCATCCACCTGCCGCAGAACATCCATCTTGCTGACTACAAGGTTAGTAACCCCGTTAATAATAGCCGCCTTCTTTAAAAGGTCAATATTGAGCCAGTTGCATTGCCTGGCTCGGCCTGTGGTTGCGCCGTATTCTTCGCCAACGTCTCGGATTTGTGAAAAAATTTGGGCGGATGTTTCAAACTCTTTGTTGCCGACGTAGGTCTCGTAGCACTTGGCTACACCCCAAACGTGCCTTACCGCCTTGGGCGGAATGCCATTGAGCATAGCTCCCGCAGTGGTGCAGTGGCTACTAGTAACGTAAGGATAGTCACCCCAGTCAATATCAAGACCGAACCCTTGAGCACCTTCAAAGAGCGCGACCGCTTCGTGTTCTTCATTGTGAAGTTCCTCATAAATATCAACAAGATATTTTTCTAGGTGCGGTATCGTCTCTGCCCTGACGCCCTTACGCGCATACTTATCACGATACGCTGGTCCGTTCCCACGCTTCGTGGTACCAATCTTCTGGTCGGTGCTGTCTTCTGCAAGGTGAGTCGCTGTAATAATGTGAGCGCCCTTTGCAATAAAGACAAGTCCTTCGCAGAAGACCCCCCTGCTCTCCAGCGCCTTGATCTCTCGGTAGAAAGTATCTAGGTTCACAACACAGCCGGGACCAATAATGGACTTTACACCCCAGAACACCCCAGCTGGAATATGATGGGTGACAAACTTTTCACCCTTGTGATAAATAGTATGCCCTGCATTACAACCACCGTTGTACCTAACACAATGCGTGTAGTCGCCACTTTCTAAGAGGGTGTGAGCCACCTTTCCTTTTCCGGAGTCCCCATACTGAAGATCTACAATAATATCTGCTATCATTTGTTTTCCTTTCTATCCTAGTAGTCTAAAAGTTCGGCCGATTGCTCGGGTTGAGAATCCCCAATTGGGGTCATAGCTAAGCTTTGCCATATACGGACGGTTCAGGAAGATCCTGTCCTTCTCTGGTCTCACCCCCCAACATCTAATTTTGGTGAGGGTGCTTGTGTCGTCAATGCACTCCACGATCCAATAGTCTTTACCGTTCTTTGTCTTTCGCGGAATAATTGCTCGCGGGATAAACCAAGCTAGCTGCAGCTCTGGATCGTATTCGCCCAACGGCGGAACGTAAAGTTCCCGTAGCTTCCTCAACACCTCACCTGTGATAACGCGCTCCATCGGGAAAACTCCAGTAAGATCAACAAGATACTCGATCTTCTCCTCATCACTGAAATCCCCTTCGGCCTTGTAAAGTTCGATGTTCTCGTCCAGCTTCTTTTGGTTTCTCGGGCGCTCGACAGCTGCCGCAGACCAGAAGTGTTTGGCGCCGGTAAACCGATCGTCCATCAGTGGTTCCATGGCGCCGGAGCGAATCAGGATGTCGAGAACTCGCTTGTTGACCTTGGAGTAAACCATCTCCTCGTTGAAGAGAAACTCCTCGATTGTGTTGTAAGGTCTGTGTGCGAGGATCTGTTCGATGGCGGCATCACCGATGCCCTTGCAAGATGAGAGCGGCTGAATGAGAGTATTCCCATCCTCCGAGATTTCCCACACCTTGCCAGATGTATTGACATTAAGTCCTTCAATCTCAAATCCTTGGCTCTTGGCAATGTTAATTGCTTTCTCCTTGCGGGTCTCGGGCTCCTTGTCTAGGAACGCTGCCACCCATTCGGACGGATAGTAATTCAGAAGCCAAGCGCACTGGTAAGACAGCAGGCAATATGAAACGGCGTGCGACTTATTAAAGCCATAGCCTGAGAAGTACTCAAAGGTTTGCCAAAGCTCTTCCGCTTTCTCCGTTCGAATACCCTTCTCTTCGCAACCTGCGATAAACTTGGCATGAATCTTGCGCTTTGCTTTTGCGCCCTTTCCGGTTCCCTTCTTGGTCAGCACCTTGCGTAGCAGATTCCCCTCGTCAAGCGTCACGCCCTTACCCAGCTTGTGAGCCAGCATTGCGATCTGCTCTTGAAAGATCAAAAACCCGTAAGTCTCCTTTGTGTGCTCCTCCACCAGTGGGTGTAAATACTTAATATCAAAGGGGTTTTCCTTTGCGCTTACATATGATCGATCAACGTTGGCGCCTAGAGGACCAGGTCGATAGATGGAAGTGATGGCCGCGAGGTCGATGATGCTTCGCGGCTGGGCTCGCTTGCAGAAGTCCTGCGCTCCTGTCTCTGTGAACTGGAACACGCCGGCCCACTTTCCTGCGTGGAAGATGTTTTCATAAACGTCCTGATCATCCAAGTTAATCTTGTCAGGATGTAGGCTATTATCATAATACTCCTTGATTTGTTCATACGTCGGCTCTTCAATGTTGTGGTGCCGCTTGAGGATATGACGAATGGCGCCTTCGACCATCCGAAGGGTTGAAAGCCCAAGGAGGTCGAATTTAATGAAGCCCATTGGTTCCAAGTGGCGCACATTCTGCCCCTCTGACCAGGGCGTTTGTCGGACGCCCTTGCTATTAATGAGGGGCATATACTTATCAAGATCCTCGGCGATTACAACACCGCCGGCGTGTCGAGAGCATGACCGAACCTGCCCGTAGAGGACATCGATATGGCTTGCGACCTTCGGATACTTTCGCAAGAAATCCTGAAGGCTCTTGCTGTATTGCTTGACTTCCTCAAAGGTTGGTACGTAGACGCCCGCCGAGATGCCATGAGCCTTCTTGGCTGCCGGTGTTGCTTCACGCAACATCTTGCCAGTAACTGTATTGACTTCCATAAAGGGAATGCTGTATAGTTTACTAATATCTTTGATTAGGCTGCGCAGCTGAAGAGTGTTCCAGTTGCTAATGGGAACGACAGTTGTGTCTCCCCACTCCTCGATGAGCTTCTCTTTAAGAAACATCGGCTCGGCAACATCATAATCAATGTCTGGATAGTCGGTTGCGTCTGAGCGAAGGAACCGCGAGAATAGAAGCCCATACTTCAGCGGATCGATTTGCGTGATACCGAGAGCATACGCGACTAGGGCACCAGCGGCAGACCCGCGTCCGGGGCCAGTGAGCATGATGTCGTTGGCTCGGTCAGCAATCGCTTTCATCGTCAAGAAATACTTGCTGAACCCTCTGTCTTCAATGACAGCGAGTTCTTCGTTTAGGCGGTTGATATATTCTGTGTTGCTGTGTTGACCGATTGTTCGCAGCCCCTCAAAACAAAGCTTTGTGAGAGCCTGTGCGGCGGTTACTCCAGCCGGCACAACAAAGTCGGGCAAGCGCACAGTGGTGTCCGGATAGAAAGTATCGATGCGAGAATGAGCAATATGGTATGTTTCCACTAGCGAGTTCAAAACCATATCGTCGTCGTACTCGCGACCAACCTGCTTCGAATACTGCTTGTAGGACGCGAACATCTCATCGCCGTTCTTGGGATAGAGTTCATAACCAACTTCCTCAACACTTATGGGAAGTTCCGTGTTCTCGGCCCAGTCGGGCTTGCCCTTTCCAAGCCAGCCCAGCCGCTTGTAGAGTTCACGGTCCTTCCAAGCATGAGGGTTCGGGTAATGACTGTCGGCAGTCGAGATTAGAGGAATGTCAAATTCCTCCTTCATCTGAATAACATACTGATTTAGATCGTGTTGTTCGGGAATGCTGTTCCATTGCAGCTCGCCATACCAGCGGTCCCCGAAGATCTCGACCATTCGAGTCGTGGTGGTTCTCATAGCCCCCAGGACGGCTTCTGAGCCCTCTTCCCTGTTCTCCCAGTAGTTCCCTGCATATACGCCTCCGAGGCACGCAGAGGACGCTATAACGCCTTCTGAATACTTGGCTAGCATCTTGTAGTCAACACGCGGATATCGATAGAAATTCTCGGGCTTGTAGCTCTCTGAAACGAGCCTGAATAGATTCTCCAGCCCCGCTTGATCTTGGGCAAGAAGTATGAGGTGGCGGCGACGATTGAGGATGTTCTTCACGGCTTGCTTCGAAGCGTTTTCGTCCTCAACGGTTGTCCCTGAAACCTCGCCGTCGCTCTTCTTCATCTTCTTCTCTGCTTTTACTCGTTCGTATTCCTCGCGCCACTCTGAGATAGAGGGGATGAAGTATGCTTCCACGCCGAAGATTGGCTTGAAGTCCTTGCCTTCTGCCTGCATCTGCTTGGCATGCAGCACTTGGCCTGCGAGTCCATTCATATTTCCATGGTCGGTGAGTGCGAGAGCATCCATCCCGTTTTTATAAGCGAAGTCCATATGCTCGGGCGGGTGCCCAATAGCATCGAAGATAGAGCCTGCCACGCTATGTGCGTGAAGCCCTGTAAATAGAATTCCTGGTTCTGCTCTCTCAGTCGTCATTCGGTTCGTATCCAATCTTGTTATATTCGTGATATTTGAGTATGTGCGGTCCTGGTCTCTCAATTTCCTTGCGTTCGTCGGAGCCCAGATATGTGCAGTAGTTTTCCCATTTGTCCACCTTGTGGTACCATGGTATTTCTACCACCTTTGCATCATCTATTATAGCATACTGAAAGATGGTGTCAAGCTTAAAATGCTTTGCTGGGTTCTTTCCTTTAAGTAGCTCTTCGTTGATAAGATCTTTCCTTCTGAGCCTAACAATATCGCGTAAATGTTTATAGCCCTTCTCATCAAATGTAAAACCGAGATAAGAGCCGTTCTTGATTGTGTTTCCCTGGTGTCTCAGAAAGAATGGTCGAATAGATGAAATATCTTTGCGGTGCGGACGTAGTATCTCTACCGGATAGACGCTCTGAGGGAACGCAACGTAATACATTCGAGGCGCGAGGTACTTGCTTATCTTGTCGCAGACCTTAAAAGCTCTATACGCACCATATAGAATAGACCACGGAAGACAGTCGCGGCGACCCCTGTCGTAGGGGTGGATTGGGACATAGTAGAGAGGGATTCTGCGGCGGTGTTCGGAGGGGTAAGGGTCCATTCGGTTGAAATAGACCGGGTCCATTACGAACTCGCCCAAGCGGTGTCTGATGAGAGGGCTTACATCGTCGTTGCAGACGATCCAAACGGTCTCACAGCCAGCCCAAACACACTCCATGACCGCGTGTTCGAGCGCAGTGTAGTTGGGGGCGATGGGCGTCAGGCAATCTGACCACTCCATCCCAAAATCTGTCTTCTCGGCCGAGACAGGAACAACGCCCGCCAAATGAAACGCATTTGGGTGGCTCAAACCATTCTTAAGCATACCTTATTATACACTCGTTTGATATGAGTGTCAACAGAATTCTTCTCTATTTCTTCCTCGGGCTGATGGTTGAACTTGATTGTGTCCGTGTCTTTATATTGGTCACGACCAATAGCTACCACTTCTCTTTTGTCGTGTTCTACCTTCACGGCATAATGCAATCTTCTGTCAGGCTTACGTGTGTCAAAACCATTAGCGGGCCCTCGGATTCCCGCCTCTTTCATCATCGACGTTACTTTAAGCCGGGCGATGTTCTCTCCATAATTAACATCGGGCAGCTGGTCTTCCGTCAAATAAGAGATGGCCACAGGATCAAACCAAGTTTTATTAGCGCCGCGTTGAAACGAGGGGTAAAATATTACCTCTTTCACAAAATCATCATCGGTCTCTAACAGGCGATGTTCGTGCTTTTTGCCTTTCTTCGCGAGCATCCAATCATACACTTTATAAGTCTTTTCTACTTTCTTTACCAACGGGGGCAAGTTTTGTATTCCAACTTCATCAAAAATGATAAGCTCGTTAAACCTTGTCTTAACGCGGCGCGCCTGAGAATAGGATTCTAAATGATTTTCATCCATTATTCTGATTGCGGCAACGGTGCCCGCATGCGGGAACAGTCCCGCCATTGACGCTGCAAAGCCCAAGCGGTCAAAGGCTTCGAGCTTTGTCTCACCGAAAGCAGCATGTAGTGCGCTTATTCTATCAAACGGAAAGGGCTTCGTGAGTTCCGTGTATATAAGGGGGACAGCATTATAATATGAAAAGAGAAAGGCTGGCAGGGTGCCCCCAATCGCCAGCCTATCATATTCATATTCATGATCTCTAATCTTGGTCATTGCCCTCACGGGCTTTAACCAGCGCTGAAAGCCTTTTTAGCTCTACCTTAATCATCCCGCGATGATGCCACAACGATTTCTTGGTTCTCGTTGATTCTGTCAAAAAACCTGAACGGCGCTTAAGCGACTCGGCCAGCTTGCGAGCCTCGGGCTCTTCGGGGACCTCCTCGTCGTGAAAGGTGACACGGACACCATCGCCACGCTCAAACTTGGCGCCCTCGTAAGCGTCGTCGAAGAAGGGAATGAAAAACTTCCGGCCCTTAGACTGTGAGAAGTAATCATCGCGGGCTTGAACGTCGCCGCCCGACAGGCTCACGTCTCGGTTCTGAATTGTGTCGTCGCCCTCAATATAGGAGAAGCGGAAGAAAGGATCATCGTTGTCGTCTGTCATTTTCTCCCCCCAGATGACCGCCTCTTGGCCGTACTTAATGCCAAGCGCCACGGCCTCTTCACGAGTCATGTTGGGGACGAGAAATGACCTTTCGTCGGTACCAAACTTGCCCCGGATCTTGTGGGGTCCGTAATTCCTGAGTCGGATATCATTTTCCAATTCCTCCATGTTTGCCTTGTTCGCCGCGCGATCCACCGCTATAGCGCCCGGGTTTTCAGCCGTGAGAATACCCACCTTATCAATGGACGGGATCACCCCCATCATAATCTGACGAATGTGTGAGAACTTGGCCTCATATACAATGATCTTTTTACCTGCTGGCCGTTCTGCCCTTACGTCGCTGAGCAATTCTCGTAAGTGTTTAATATCCATCATTTAAAGTTCCCGTTCTATTACTCCTAGAATATAGTTTTCCAATACTAAATAGAAGGTTTCACCTTCAAAGGTAACTTCATTAAGCATAGATCTTTCAACGATAATCGTTTCTCCCGCCAAAACGTGCTGACCCACATCGGGGGCAACGGCCAATACTGAAACGGCCGCGTAAGGCGACTGAGGGGTCTCGTAACTTTCTGGAAGTAAAACGGTCCTCTCCTGCTCTGGTTCTGGCTTTTCACAAATATAAACCAACAGGTGTCGGTTCCTCGGTTCTAGCATCATCATCCACACTCTCTTTCTAGCTTATTTGCATGCACTGCATACTGTTCATTTGTTAAAAACTCGCCGGACCTCTTCTTACAATTCTTACACACAAATGTGATACTCATATTTCCCCCAGCGGTTGCGCTGATGGAAACAGGGCTCCAGTAGTGTTGGCGATTGGTCTCGCCGCATGTCTCGTAGGCGATGCGGTTTGACAATAAGTGATTGAACTTCATTGTTTACTCCTCGTTCTGCTCTTATATTATACAACCTCAATCAAAACCTTTTAACCACATTTTGCAAAACCACAGTTAGTGCAGGTTACGCAGCCCTCCACATAAACGAGCCCCTCGGAACTACAGGACGGACACGTCTTCTCTGAAGCCTTT
>TARA_R110000744_G_scaffold77899_3_pt1 | contig 14935 bp, 18 predicted proteins | sample TARA_R110000744 | Tara Oceans TARA_R110000744 (sample SAMEA4398083) | marine metagenome | biome: Polar Biome; feature: [DCM] deep chlorophyll maximum layer (ENVO:01000326); material: water (ENVO:00002006), including particulate matter (ENVO:01000060) such as... | depth 36 m | reverse complement strand
CGCCCGCCGCATCACGGATCTGCACGATCACGCCGCCATCACCCATCTGCTGCCGGCCGGTACCGATATATTCCAGACCGCTGTCATTCTGGCGGAAATCCATCGCCACCAGCGCGATCACAAAGGGCCGCTCGGCCAGGAAGCGAAAGCTCTCGGCATTGAAGGAGCGCTCGGTGGTGATCGGCACGCTGTCGACGGCGACCGGAACACCATCAATGCGCATCTCGAACCAGTTATCGGCCCAGACATCCGCGGAATAGGTCTCGGCGAGAAGCGGCGACGTGAAGGCCAGCAACAGGGCTGAGGCGGCGAGAAGACGTTTCATGACGCGATCCTTGAGGGTTGTTTGTAAGTTAAACGCACCGGGTGGGGAAAACCGTCGATTGGGATGGGGGCGTTGGCGCAGCGGCGAATCGGTCCGGTTGTCGTTTTGCCAACGGATTATCGGGCCCGGCGAGGGGCCGGCCGCCGCCCTGACAGCCAGGCCGTCACCAGCCTCAGGCTTCCGCGCCCACCCGCCGCCGGTTGCCCCTCACCTCCATGCCCTTCGACAAGACCCTTCCGCTGGCATCGACGATCAGTCGCAGGGCGCGGGTCTGGTAGTGGAAGGTGAGTTGGAAACGGCCCTCATCCTCGCCAATGCCGGTGGCGCAGCGGCTGGTGATCTCGCCGGCGCGCATCCTGGCCTGGACGCCGGCCTGGTCGAGCGCGAAGGCGGCGGCAATGAGATTGGCGTCGACGGTGAATTCGCCGGCATTGACGGTCACTTGGGTCATGGCCCCTACTCCTGTCGCGGCTCAGCTACATTTCGAATAGCCGCAACTGGTGCAGGTGTTGCAGCCTTCCATTTTCACGATGGAGGGTTGATGGCATTTCGGGCAGAGCAAGCCCCGGTCCGGCATGCTGATTTCCTCAACCTCCGCCTTGCCGGCGGCAGCGCGTGCGCTGTCGGGCACGATCTTCAACGCCGGCGCACTTGCGCCATCCAGTGAGTCGAGATGGCGCTCAATGACGCCGCCGATAATGGCCAGCAGGCTGGGCTCGTAGCGGCCACCGACAAAGGCACCGCCCTGCGGGTCGAACACCGCGCCCAATTCCTCGGCTACAAAGCGGACATCGCCGCCGCGCCGGAAGACGGCAGAGATCATCCGCGTCAGCGCCAGGGTCCAGGCGTAATGGTCCATATTCTTCGAGTTGATGAAGATCTCGAACGGTTTGCGCGTGCGCACAATCTCGCCATCGGCGCCGGCACTGTCCTCGATGATGTCATTGATGGTGACATAGATGGCGTGCTCGCTGTGCGGCCAGCGGATCTTGTAGGTCTGGCCCGGCAATTCCTCGGGCCGGTTGATGAAGCCGGCCGGCTTGCCCGCATCGGTTGGCACCGGGGCAGCGGCCGGGGCCGCCGTCTTGGACAGGACCGAGCCGGTCACATCATTGGGCCGGTAGGTCGTGCAGCCCTTGCAGCCGAGATCATAGGCGAGCCGGTAGACATCCTTGAAGGCTTCGAAATCGATATCCTGCGGCAGGTTGATCGTCTTGGAAATCGAGCTGTCGACCCATTTCTGCGCCGCCGCCTGCATCACGACATGCTCGCGCGGGCTGAGCCCGTCGGCCTCGACGAAATAGTCCGGCAGCGCAGTGTCCTCACCGAACACGCTGCGGAAGGTCAGATAGGCAAAATCCTGGATTTCCTCTTCGACATGCGAGCCATCGGTCTGCAAAACCTTGCGGTTGAAGACATAGCCAAATACCGGCTCGACGCCGCCACTGGTATTATTGGCGTAAAGCGAGATGGTTCCGGTCGGGGCGATCGAGGTGAGATGGCTGTTGCGGATGCCGTGCTCGGCGATCAAGGCCTGAACATCGGCATCGAGCGACTGGACCATCGGCGCCTTGAGATAGTGCTCGGCCTCATAGAGCGGGAATGGGCCCTTCTCGGCGGCCAGCAAGGCGCTGGTGCGATAAGCTTCATTGGCGATGGCGCCGAGCCAGGCATCGACGGCATCGACGGCTTGCTGCGAGCCATAACGGATACCGCACATGATCAGTGCATCGCCCAGCCCGGTCACACCGAGGCCGAGCCGGCGCTTGTTGAAGGCTTCCTCGCGTTGCTGCTCGAGCGGGAAATTGCTGGAATCGACGACATTGTCCATCATCCGCACCGCGGTCGCGACGCAGGACTTCAGGGCCTCGAGGTCGAGATGCGCCGCGTCGGTAAAGGCATCCGCGACGAAACGGCTGAGATTGACCGAGCCGAGCAGGCAGGCGCCATAGGGCGGCAAGGGTTGTTCGCCGCACGGATTGGTCGCGGCAATCGTCTCGAGCCAGGACAGGTTATTGGTCTGGTTGATCCGGTCGATGAAGATCACGCCCGGCTCGGCATAATCATAGGTCGCGCGCATGATCGCATCCCACAGATCGCAGGCGCGAATGGTGTTGTAGACCGTGCCGTCGAAATGCAGCGGCCAGTCGGCGTCGGCGTCGACCGCTTCGATCAGCGCATCACTGACCAGGACGGAGAGATTGAAATTGCGCAGCCGCGCCTGGTCGCGCTTGGCTTCCACGAAGGCCAGCACATCGGGGTGATGATCGCGCATCACGCCCATCATCGCGCCGCGGCGTGAGCCGGCGCTCATGATGGTCCGGCACATCGCGTCCCACACATCCATGAAGCTCAACGGCCCGCTGGCATCGGCATCGACACCGGCGACGCGGCTGCCCTTGGGGCGGATGGTCGAGAAGTCATAGCCGATCCCGCCGCCCTGCTGCATCGTCAGCGCGGCTTCCTTGAGCATGTCGAATATGCCGCCGAGGCTGTCGGGGATGGTGCCCATCACGAAACAGTTGAACAGGGTCACATTGCGGCCGGTGCCGGCGCCCGAAACGATGCGGCCGGCGGGCAGGAAACGGAAATCCTCCAGCGCCTTGCGGAATTCGCGCTTCCAGTGGGCCGCCTTCTTGCCCTCACAGCGTGACAGGGCACGGGCGACCCGGTCCCAGGTGTCCGCGATCGTCTCGTCGACAACGCCGCTCTCACCGCTCTTGAAGCGGTATTTCATGTCCCAGATATCGGTCGAAATTTTCTGCAGGGCGATCATGGCGTTCTCGGTCAGATGTTGGATGTCAAAACTTCATGCGCCCGCAGATCCGGGCGCCGGACGGGGCTGTGAGACGATTCGTCGGGTGAAGAGTGAACGCGCCGGCCGGCGATTCCACCAGCGCCCATCATGCCGCACCCCGTGCACCGGCCGCCGGCCGGTCACGCTCGCCCGCTCACGGCCTGGCCCAATATCCATTGGCGGCGGAGATGGTGGCAAAATGGGTCGCCACGACAGCGCTGACCGCAATCAGGGAATCCGCGTTTTCGGCATAATCCGGCCGCAGACGGTCACGGATCGCCGCGTCGGCCTGGGTTTTCTTGACCGTCATCCGGGCCAGTTTGAGCGCCAGCTCATAGCCCTCACTCGGGGTCGCGGTCTGCAGGGTGGGAAGCCAGTTATCCATCGGGGGAATCTCCTGTTCAAAGGGCGGGGATTGATGCGTGCGCCAGCGGCGGCAAGGCCACTTCGGCGAGCGTGGAGCGGTCCAATTGGGCCAGAAACGCCGTCTCGGCGCTGCCCAGGCGGGCCTTGAGACGGCATTGCGGGCTGATCGAACAGCTACCGCCATCGGCCGCGAAGCAATTGACCAGCGCCTGGTCGCTCTCCAGCACGCGGACAATATCGCCCAGGCTGATCTTGTCGGCGGCCCGGCCGAGCCTGGCGCCGCCACCGCCGCCGCGCCGGGTGACAACAATCCCGGCCTGCGCCAGGGCGGCCATGATCTTGGTCAGGTGATGGCGCGAGAGGTCAAACTCATCGGCCAGCTCGGCCGTGGAGAAGGCCCGGTCCGGCTCCGACGCCATGCGCATCAGGGCCCGCAGGCCAAAATCGGTGAAGGAGGTCAGGCGCATCGGGCTACGACTCACAATTGGTATTTACAATACCTATTAGCAAGGTCTATCGATGATGCAAGTCCTCGATACGGAATCCGCCGCCATGCCCGCCCCTGTCCCGCCGCCCGTTTCCAGCGCCCGTCCGCAAATGACGGCCGATCTGATGGCCCGGACGGGTCTCGATGAGGCGATGCTGGAACGCCTCGTTCACGGCTTCTATGACCGCGTGCGCGCCGACGCGCTGCTGGGTCCGGTCTTTGCCGAACGTATTGATGACTGGGGCCCGCATCTCGAACGCATGGTGGAATTCTGGTCATCGGTCGCGCTGATGACCGGCCGCTATCATGGTGCCCCCATGCCCAAGCATCTGCCCTTGCCCGTGGCGGCGGAACATTTCGTGCGCTGGCTTGAGCTTTTCCGCCTCACCGCAGGCGAGGTCTGCCCGCCGGCCGGGGCCGACTGGGTGATCGAGCGGGCCGAACGCATCGCCACATCCATCCACATGAATATCGAAACGGCGCGGGACCGCGATGGCCGAGCCGCGCCGCCAACCCCGTCTGAACCGGAGAGACTGTCATGACCGAAGACCTGCCCCCCGACGACCCCGCCGCCCTGACCAGCTTCATCGAAGCGCGCTACCATGCCAGGCACCGCGAAGACCTGCCTGATCTGACCGCCATGGCGCTTCGGGTCGAGCGCGTCCATGCCGATGCACCCAAGGCCCCGCTGGGACTGGCGGCCATATTGCAGACCATGACTGGCGAGCTGGAGGTCCATATGAAGAAGGAGGAGTTGATCCTCTTCCCGGCCATCCGCCGCGGCGGCGCCAGCGGGCTCGAAAACCCGATCGCCGTCATGCGCGCCGACCACAAGGACCATGAGGCAATGATCGCGCAAATTCGCGCCCTGACCGATAATCTGACCCTGCCCGAAGGCGCCTGCCGCACCTGGACCGGGCTGTATGAAGGCCTGGCGCGTTTTCTCGATGATTTCGACGCCCATCTTCAGCTTGAAAACGAGGTCTTGTTTCCGCAATTCGAACCGGCGACGGCCTGACACTGCGATGGGAATGGCCGCCGCGGGGCCATTTGCCGTGTCGATCGCGCATTGCGCCGCATCGCAAATTGTAGTGGTGATTTTGCGGACGCAAATCGGGATCGGGCCAGGATTGCGCTTTGCCAGCCGGCCCGTCCAAACCGCCTCGTGCGGCTGCAGCGCCTGATTCTCGACGGCGCCCTCGCGCTCATCGCGGTCAACCGGTTTGCCTATGGCCTGCTGTGAACGCTGAGGATTGTCCGCGCGCTGCCGGATCAATATCGGCGCGGTCGCGATCACGCCGCTTGTATTTCGCGAATGGACGCCGGAAACCGTGATGGAGCGGGGTTTCTGGAATATTCCCGTCCCGGCATCCGGCCATGCCCTGCTACCCGACCTGATCCTGTCGCCACTGGTCGGCTGGGATAGCGGCGGTTACCGCCTGGGCTATGGCGGTGGCTATTTCGACCGCACACCGGCGGCCCTGACACCGCGCCCGCCAGCGATCGGCATCGGCCTCGACGCCGCCCAGATCGCGACCATTTTTGCCCAGCCCCATGATATCGCCATGCAGGCCATCGTGACGGAGAGCGGGATCGCACCGCTGCAGTCCAGCGCCTGACGGGCTGGGCAGGTGACGAGCCATCATCAATCCGGACGCCAAACCGGGCATACTTTGCCACTGCGCCTCGAACCCGCGGCGCGCTACCATTGGGCGCCGGGTTTCACCGGTCCACTTTTCAGTAGCGCGCGAAGTGAACAGCGTTCACTATGGCGCTTCACTTTCAGGATGCCCCGATGACCACCCCGCACGCCGCCAAGACCACCCCCGATGATCTCACCATCACCCCGCGCGATATCCATTTCGCGACCCAAGCCGCCCATAACAAGGCCTGGCTGGGCGGAGATCCGGTGGCGACGGCGGTGTTCAATGCGATGTCTTTGACCTTCCCCGATGGCGAGCGCCTGTTCATGGATGCGGTGCGCCACTACCGGGGCGAGCTCTCGGGCAAGCTGCTGGAGGATGCCCGAGCCTTCATCAAGCAGGAGGCGATCCATTCGCGTGAGCATGTGGCGCTCAATGGCGGGCTCGACCGCAATCATTATCCGATCGATGTGATCGAGGCGGAAATCCGCGACCGGATCCGCATCACCCGTGAACGCGGACCGGTTGCGATGCTCTCGGTGACGATCGCGCTGGAGCATTTCACCGCGATGATGGCCGATGTGACGCTGGAGGATGGCAGCGTGTTCGAGGGCACGCATGAGGACATATTGCGCCTGTGGCAATGGCATGCGCTGGAAGAGACCGAGCACAAGGCGGTCGCCTTCGACGTCTTCCAGCAGGTGACGCGCAAATGGACGCCGCGGCAGCGCTATTTCGTGCGGATGCGGGTGATGGCGCTGGTGACCCTCCTCTTCACCTCGAATATCTCGCGCTATGCCTCACGCCTGCTGATCGCCGACGGGATGAGCCCGTGGACGGCACGGGCGCGGGTCTTGTGGTATCTGCTGTTCAAGCCGGGCCTGTTCCGCAAGGGCTGGCGCACCTATTGGGCCTGGTACAGGCCGGGCTTTCATCCCTGGGACCATGATAATCGCGCCACGATTGCCGCCTGGCAGGACAGGTTTTCCCCGGAAGGTGCCGAGGCCGGGACCGCCTGATTAGCGCTTGCCCGCCCGCACCGTGCGTGCTGTGCTTTCCCGGCAGGCAGCACGGGGAGCGCCATGATGCGGATACTGGCCATTGTCGCGGCATTGATCGTCGCCATCGAACATGCCGGCTTTCTGGTGCTGGAGATGTTCCTCTGGCAGGAAGAAGCCGGGATGCAGGTCTTCGGCCTCACCGCCGAACAGGCCGCACAGACCGCCACGCTCGCCGCCAATCAGGGCCTGTATAACGGTTTCCTCGCCGCCGGACTGGTCTGGAGCGTGCTGCGCGGCAATCGCGAATTCCTGCGCTTCTTCCTGCTCTGCGTCATCGCGGCGGGCGTGTTCGGGGCGATGACGGCGAGCCCGGCGATCCTTTACGTCCAGGCGGCCCCGGCGGCGGTGGCGCTGCTGCTGAGCTTTGGCTGGAAGCCGCGGCGACTCAGTTTTCGCGGGGCGTAGCCGGGAGCCGGGATGGCCAACGGCCCGCAAAGTCCGGCGATTTTAATACAAACAACAACCAACTTCCCCCGGACCTGTTCCGGGGTCTGCCGGAGAGGAATCCAGCCAGGCTCCAATCCTCCGGCAGGCCCCGGAATTCGCTACGCTCCTCCGGGGAAAATAGTGTGTTGGTGTTGAGGGTTGTGCCTGACGGAAGCCGGCCAATGCCGGGCAGAGCCCCCCCTCTCACCCCTCAAGCCGCATAGCTCACCACCTCAAACTCGATGCCGTTGCCGTCGTAGAAATAAAACCGCCGGCCCGGCTCGTAATTGCCATGGTTTTCGCTTTGATAGCCGGCGGCGAGGACGCGGGTCTCGGTGGCGTCGAGATCATCAACGACGATGGCGACATGGTTGAGATTGGCCTGGCGGGCGGCGCTGCGTGCGTCGGCCGGCTCGGGCGTTCTGGCGCCGTAGAGCGCGAGATACTGGTCATCCGTGCCGACATGGACGGTGTGGCCGCCATTGGCCGAGGGGCCGCTCCAGCGGATGTGCCAGCCGAACAGGTCGCACAGCATGGCGGCGGTTTCGGGCGGGTTGGCGACGGTGAAATTGACGTGTTCCAGCAGGCCTGTCGTCATGGGGTTTCCTCTTCTGACGCGTGCAAATGCCGGCCCCCGATTCAAGCAATGGATTCGAGCGATGGGCCGGTCGATTTGCCAAGCCTAATTGCTCAACCTAAGTTGAGGTCAAGCTATTGTTTGCAGCGAGACCCGGGGGCGAAAACCATGCGTGCAACAGATCTGATTCCGATCGGCAAACTCGCCGCCCGGGTCGGCGTCTCCGTTTCGGCGGTGCGGTTCTATGAAGCCAGGGGACTGATCCGCGCCGGACGCAATGCCGGCGGCCAGCGGCGCTTTGTCCGCTCCGATGTGCGCCGCCTCTCCTTCGTGCTGATCGCGCAGCAATTGGGCTTCTCGATCCAGGAGATCGGCGAGCGCCTCGCCACCCTGCCCGAGGGCCGCACGCCCAATGCGGCCGACTGGGCGAAGATCAGCGCCAGCTTCCGCGACGCCCTGGAGGAACGCATCATGCGCCTCACCGCCCTGCGCGACCGGCTCGATGGCTGTATCGGTTGCGGCTGTCTCTCACTGGAAAAATGCGCCCTCTACAATCCGGATGATCGCGCCGCCCGGCTTGGCGCGGGGCCGCGATATTTGCTGGGGGATGCGCCGAAGATTTGAGCTTTGAAAGCGGCGGCGATCTCTCCCCTCAACATCAAATTTTGTCATCCCGGCCGGGATGACAAGCCATTTGATTTATTGAAGAAAACTGCTGGCTCCGCGCTCGTGAATTTCAGCCTTTAAACCCCATCGCGATCAAAAATGTCTCGGCGCTTTCTGAGCGGCTTGAGGCCGGTTTGAAATGGCGGACCTTGGCGAATTTTTGCTTGAGCTGTTCGAGCAGTTCGCCCTCGGCGCCGCCCTGGAAGACCTTGGCGATGAAGAAACCGCCCGGCTTGAGCGTCTCAAATGCAAACAGCGTCGCCAGTTCAACCAGGCCGACAATGCGGACATGGTCGGTATTCTTGTGGCCGGTGGTCCAGGGTGCCAGATCGGAGATGACGCCATCGGCGGGACCGCCCATCGCCGCCTTGACCATGTCGGGCGCGTCGTCCTCGGTGAAGTCCTTCTCGAAAATTGTCGCGCCATCGATCGGGTCGATGGGGAGGAGATCGATGCCGATCACCTCGGCCACGCCCTTCTTGACGCAGACCTGCAGCCAGCCGCCCGGCGCCGAGCCGAGATCGACAATGCGCATGCCCGGCTTGATGAAGTGGAAGCGCTCATCGAGCTCGATCAGCTTGTAGGCGGCGCGGGAGCGATAGCCCTCCATCTGGGCCTTCTTGACATAGGGGTCATTGAGCTGGCGCTGTAGCCAGTTCTTCGACGAGGTCTTGCGGCCGCGCGCGGTCTTGACGCGCTCGAACATCTGTTTCGAGGCGCGGCTGTCACCGCCCTTGGTGACCGGCCCGCCGACCCGGCGGCGGCGCTTGTTGTCGTCAACCGGCGGTGTATCACCGGCGGGCTTGTTGTCGTCTTCGTCCGAAGGTCCACTCATGTGCTGGTCTCTCCCGGCGATTTCTTCCTGCGGCGGCGTGATTTGTTACGGCGCATCAGATTGAGCAACAAGCCCTCGCGCAGGCCGCGATCACCGACGCGCAGGTTTTCCGCCGGCCACAGCTCGGCGACGGCTTCATAGATCGCGCAGCCCGCCAGGACCAGCTCGGCCCGGTCATGGCCGATCGTCGGCTCCTTCGAACGGCCCGCCAGATCGAGCAGGCGCAACCGGGTGCAGGCGGCCTCGGCCTCGGCACAGCTCATCCACAACCCGTCGACCTTGGCGCGCTCATAGCGCGGCAGGCGCAAATGCACGCCGGCGATCGAGGTCACCGTACCGGATGTGCCGACCAGATGCGCCCGGCCTTCCGAGAAAAGCGAGCGCATGGAACGCGCGCCGCGCGGCGTCTTCATCAGCTGGCGCGCATAGGATTTCATATCATTATACCAGGCTTCGCGATCCTCGCGCTCGGGGAAACGCTCTGCCAGCGTAACAACGCCAACCGGTGTCGAGGTCCAGGAGCGCATCGGCGGACGGCCGCCGCTCTGCAGCCCGCCGCGCTCGCGCCAGGCGGCCAGATCGACCCAGGACAATTCGGTTGAACCGCCGCCAATATCAATCACCAGCGCCGCATCCTTCTCCTCATCGAGCAGGTCGAGACAGCCATGCAAGGCCAGGCGCGCTTCCTCCTCGGGGGTGATGAGGTCGAAGGCGATACCGGTCTCCGCCTTCACCCGTTCGAGGAATTCAACGCCATTGCTGGCCTCGCGGCAGGCCTGGGTGGCAATCGCCCGGTGGCGGATCTGGGCGTGACGGCCGAGTTTGTCGGCACAGACCCGCAAGGCATCAACGGCCCGGTCCATGGCACCCTCGGAGAGCACGCCATGCGCATTCAGCCCCTCGCCGAGACGAACGACGCGTGAAAACGCATCAATGACCTGAAACCCGCCGCTCGTGCGTTGTGCGAGCAGCATGCGGCAATTATTCGTACCCAGATCGATCGCGCCGTACACTGGAATGGTCGGCCGACGCCGTCCGCTCCGCTTGCGTGCGGCGGATCCAGTCCCCGGATCGTCCGGGGGCGAAGGCTCCGCCATGTCAGTCCTCTCGCCAGTACGGTGCGCCGGCAAAGGCTGGTGCAACACGATCTGGCCCAATTTTTTCTTCATGATCAGCATACGCGTCTTCCACAAGGCCGCAAGGCGGCGTAACGCAAGCGGGCACCGACCGGGGGCTGGGCCCCCGCCGCACCGACTGCGATTGGCCTACAGGAAATTAACCGGCAAGGTTCAGAGTGTTGTGATGGAAATGCGAGAAGCAAAATTCGGGCTCGGCGATATCGTCCGCCACCGCCTCTACCCGTTTCGCGGCGTGGTCGTTGATGTCGACGCCGAATTTTCCAATACCGAGGAATGGTATGAGTCGATCCCGGCCGAAGTCCGGCCCGATCGCGACCAGCCCTTCTATCACTTGCTGGCCGAGAATGAGGACAGCTATTACGGCGCCTATGTCTCGGAGCAGAACCTGCTGCCGGACGCCGAAAACGGCCCGATCAGCCACCCGCAGATCGACGAGGCTTTCGAGGCCTTTGACGGCACCCGCTACATTCTGCGCGACCTGCCGCAAGTCTCCAATTAACCAGGCATAAACCCTGTTTTTACCGGGTTCGGGCCTGCCGCCCTCGCATGCCCCGTCTGGCCCGTGACTTGCTGTCATCGGGGTCTATGCCCGGATTGGCACATCCGGGACCGGAACGAGGAGTACGGCCGATGACTGACAAGCGGAATATGGGGATCGATACGCTGCGCGGCCTGGCCTGCGTCCTGCTGGTGGCCTTCCACGTCATTGGTGAAGCGCCCGAGCACGGCCTGCGTCTCGACTGGGATCACCCCTTCGCCATGTTCTCGGCCCTGTTCTTCCATCTGCGCATGCCGCTGTTCGCGATGCTGTCAGGCTTTGTCTATGCCTATCGTCCGATCCACCGCGGTGAAGGCGGCAAATTCCTCACCGGCAAGGCGCGCCGCCTGGTCCTGCCCTATCTGTTCGCCGCCACGGCCTTCGCAGTGGTCAATACCGTGCTCGGCGGCGCTTTCGCCGTGCCGCTGGGCGAGTTCTGGCAGGTCTATCTGGAACCCTATGCACATTTCTGGTTCCTGCACTCCATCCTGACGATCTTCCTCGTCATCGCCGCGCTGGACTGGATCTGGCCGCGCGCACCACTGCAGGTCGCGATCAGCTTCCTGGTGGTCACATCCCTGCTTTTCCTCACCCCGTTCGGCGGCGAGATCAAACTCTTCTCCTTCTTCCAGACGCCCTATCTGGCGCCCTTCTTCGCGCTCGGCCTGGTGATCAACCGGATGGAAATGGCCAAGGTCGAGGGGCTTTCGCGCCAACTCGTCTCGACCGTGCTGGTCGGCGGCCTGGTCACGATGTTCGCGGTGCACGCCTATATCGTACTGTCAGATCCGGGCCATGAACTGCTGCGCCGCGACTTCGTCGCGCTGGGCCTCGGCCTGTGCTTCTCCGGTGCGCTGATCATGCACCGCTTCACGATCGCGCCGCTGGCCTGGGTCGGCCAGTATTCCTTCTCGATCTATCTCTACCACATGTTCGGCGCGCTCGGCCTGCAGATGGTCTATAATTTCATCGGCATGCCCGACGCCTCGCTGGGCCTGGCGCTCGGCATGATTGCCGGCCTTGGCGCACCGATTGTGTTCCAGATCGTGACACTTCGTGTGGGTGGCGTCGCGCCCCTGCTGGCGCTGGGACTGAAGTCACGCCGCAAGGCAAGCCCGCGTGCCGCCGCCATCCCGCGTCCGGCCAGCGCGATCTGACAGCGCCGGCAAACGACATGAAAAAGGCCGGGACCGGTAACGGTCCTGGCCTTTCTCATTGATACCGGCTGCGTCAGGGCTCAGGCCTTGACGACTGTCTGTTCAATCGCGCCGAAGATGAGATGTCCGTCGGCATCCTTCATCGAAATGCGGACCGTATCGCCATATTTCATGAAGGGTGTAGAGGGTTTGCCGGTCTTGATGGTCTCGATCATGCGGATTTCCGCGATGCAGGAATAACCGACCCCGCCTTCACTGACCGGCTTGCCGGGGCCGCCATCAAGCTTGTTGGACACGGTGCCTGAACCGACAATCGTGCCGGCGGTCAGCGGGCGCGTCTTGGCCAGATGAGCGATCAGCTGGCCGAAATCAAAGGTCATGTCGGTGCTGCACTCGGCCTTGCCGAACAGTTCGCCATTGTATTTTACCAGCAATTCGCCCTTCAGCTTCTTGCCATCCCAGGCCGTGCCGAGCTCGTCGGGCGTGACCGCGACGGGTGAGAAGGCCGATGGCGGTTTGGACTGGAAGAAGCCGAACCCCTTGGCCAGCTCGCCCGGGATCAGACCGCGCAGGGACACATCATTGACCAGCATCACCAGACGGATCGCCTTGGCGGCTTCGTCGGGCGAGCAACCCGCCGGGGCATCGCCGGTGATGACGGCGATCTCGCCTTCCATGTCACAACCCCAGGCCTCATCGCCGAGCGGGATATCCGCGCGCGGCGCCAGGAAGGCGTCAGATCCGCCCTGATACATCAAGGGATCGGTCCAGAAGGTGGCCGGCATTTCCGCATTGCGGGCCTTGCGCACCAATTCGACGTGATTGACATAGGCCGAGCCATCGGCCCACTGATAGGCGCGCGGCAGCGGCGACAGGGCGTCGCGCTCGTGAAAGCGTTCCGACGGCACCGTCTCGCGCTCAAGCTGCTCGGCCAGCGAGCGCAGTTCCGGCTCGCAGCGTTCCCAGTCATCGAGCGCCGCCTGCAGGGTCGGCGCGATCAGGCTGGCATCGGTGCACCAGGCCAGATCCTTCGATACAACAACAAGCTTTCCATCGCGATGGCCGTTTTTGAGCGAGGCGAGTTTCATGTGCGTTGACTTCCCTTCTTGTGAATTCCCAAAGGCTTGCCTGCGGCCAGTGTGGCCCAAGCCGCGTCAGTTCGCCAGCACTGGATGCGGCATGCCTCCCGCGCGTGGCGAGGCCGGAAACAGGCCATAACTCCATTGGATGACCGCATCGAGCGCCGGCCCGAGCGCCGCCGCTGCCTGCTCAGCTTCCGCAGCCCGGCGCTCGGCACTATAGGCCTGCGCCTGATCCTTGGAGTCCCGCGCGAAGATCGGGCCCGACGCCATCTGGCGTGCGTGCTCGCCGCCCAGGCCAAGGCCAAGGAAATCATCAACCGCAATCAGGGCCGGTTCGGGCGCGTGCAGAAAACAGTCGCCATCGAGTGAGGCGACATGTTCGGGGCCATGTGTGCGGGCCGCTTCGAGAAAGCTGGCCACCTGCATGTGCCAGACCAGGGCTGCGATCTGAAGGTCGGTAAGCTTGAGCAATTCGCGCGGCTGTGTCCGGGCGATCGGATGGCCATCCATCGCGAAAATCGTGAATAATTGCCGCGCAAAAGCCCGCCCCGGTTCTCCCTTCTTGGCGATCGAGAGGAGGAAGGCACGCAGCTCGGAATAGAGCAGCAAATGCCGCGCATCCGGCAGGAGGGCAGCGACATCACCGATCAGATTATTGACGGTATTGGTCGGCTTGATCGTGACATGTTCGCGCCGCACGAAGGGGCGTGCCAGGAGCGCCAGCACCGGTCCAAGCTCGCGCTGCAGCGCCTCGGCACCCTGGGTGCGTTTCATATTGGCCAGGCTCATCAGCACGGCCGGCTCTCTCAGGCTGAGATTGCTGCCAGGCTTGTCGAGGCAGCGCGCCAGCAGGGTCGAGCCGCAAAACGCCGTGTGCCAGATGAAGCGCGGCGCCCGTTTCGGTGCCACGAGGCTGGCGAAATCGCTGACGGGGTGTGCCGCCTGCGCGGCTCCCGACCGGTCCCAGCGATCATCGAGAAAGGCTTCCTCGACCAGCGCCTTGCGGCTGATCCGGCTCAAGCGCAATGCATGGCTATTGGCGTCGTGCGCATCGGGAAACCAGAGCGGATCGGCGGCGATCTGCGGTGGTTTGCTCACGGCGCCACCGGCAGGAATACACCATCATCACTCATCCATTCCAGAATGCCCGAAGCGATCGAGAAGCGGGCACCGTGCAATTGCATGCCGCGATTCTTGATCGCCTCCGTGACAAAGGGGAATTGGTGCAGTCGCCGGACCGAATGCTCCACCGCCAGCAATTCCATATGGTCACACACCATTGCCAGATTTGCATCGCCAACCTTGGCGATCACCTCGGCGCGAGCCGGTTCAAGCGGCTCCAGCCAGGGGCCGAGAAACTGGCTCTCCAGCTTTTCGAGCCCGATGGCGCAGGCCTCGATTCCGCCACACTGACCATGGCCCATCACCACGATATGCTCGACCGCCAGGCGCCCGACTGCGAATTCAAGCGCCGCGGAGACGCCGTGGCGCCCACCATCGAGATCGATTTGCGGCACGAGATTGGCGACATTGCGCACAACGAAAAGATCGCCCGGATGGGCACCGAAAATATGCACCGGATCGACGCGGCTGTCGGAGCAGGCGATCACGAGCGTGTGGGGTTTCTGGCCCGCGCTCAGCTCCTGGTAGAGCGCGCGTTCCTGCGGATAGCTCTGGGCCCGGAAGCGGCGATAGCCTGCGGCGAGTTTGGGTGGAGGGCCTTGGGTCATCAGTCCTCATTTCGGCTCTGCGCCCCGCATGCGACGGGGCTGGCGGCGATTGTTCACAGGCCTGGCACAGCACTGCAGACGGCGCGAACCGATGTTTTACTGGCAA
>TARA_R110000744_G_scaffold98714_2_pt1 | contig 14953 bp, 14 predicted proteins | sample TARA_R110000744 | Tara Oceans TARA_R110000744 (sample SAMEA4398083) | marine metagenome | biome: Polar Biome; feature: [DCM] deep chlorophyll maximum layer (ENVO:01000326); material: water (ENVO:00002006), including particulate matter (ENVO:01000060) such as... | depth 36 m | reverse complement strand
CGATAATTTCCCCGTGCTTGGCTTCCCACGCCTTTGCCATTCTTCCGGGCAGAAGCTTCCCATCATCTACAATCATGGAATAGAGGCTTCCTTGTATTTGTCTGAACTTCGCCACTCCAACGCTTTTATGTGTTGATTCCCTCGGAAACATCTGAACAAAGATTTGAAAATCTTTCTCTGTTGGTCGTCCACCGTCGAAAGCTTTTGTCAGGGCTTTTGCCCCAAGATTTTTCTTGTCGGTGTATACAATGGCCTCGGTCATTCCAGGGAACCACTCTTGAACCATTCTCGGCAAGACTTCTGCTACTGCGCCCTGGGCTGCGGTAATAGATAAAAAGCTTGTTTCAAGGGCTGGCAAAAGCCTCATAACTGTTTGTCCCAACTTAATAGAATCACTTCTCTTAGTCTGCGCCGCGCCGCTCTTGGCTTGGAACTGCGCTTGTTTGACCCAGATTTCCGCCCTCAGATTTCCTCCCTTTTGGTATCCCTCGGCTATTTTTACGTCGATTCCGCGAAGAATTACCTCCAGGCCTAGTTGGGCATTGGCTGACTTATGCTTGCCAATCATGGCTTCTACTTTCATTTTGGCATGTTTTAAGCCCATCGTCATAGTGGCAGCATAGGCGACTTCTTCGTTATTAAACCTGCTCATCATGCGGGCATAGATGTTGTTTCTATTCAAAAGAACATTTTTGCTTTTTTGCATTTCTGTTTTTTGAGCGTCAATGTCTCTCTTGATTGCTCCCTCAATGATTTCAAAGGCAGTGTTAGGGATTCTCCCTCTCGATGCGCCCTGAGCGAATGCTCCAAGGGCAATTGCGATTGCGGATGCAACTCTTGCTCCGGTAGAAGAAAACGCCCTGTTGGGGTCAATCTTTCTATCGTTATAATCGTCTTCTAGTTTCTGGGTTCCTTCTTGGTAATCATCTAGGCCAGCTTTGTGAGCCTTTTGAAGACCTGTGAGAACGCCCATTTCTCTTTTATAATCTTCTGCGTCTGTGACTCTTTGACCAGCAACTTTATCGAGGCCTTTCTGGTCTGCAGCTGCCTTGGCTCTAAGGGCGTCTGCTTGAGCGCCAGCGGCGGATTCGAGCCTTGCCTGCCCCGCGTGAGTTTCCCCTCTTGCCATCGCCCAGGGGTCTACCCCTTGTTGCTCTTCTGGTGGCTGGGCTTGGGTTGCGAAGGTGAGGCCGGTTGTGTCTGTTTCTGGAGCAGCCTTTGTGCTCTCGTTCATTTCAGCTAATTTTTTTTCAGCTTCTGATACAGGGATCCCATCTTTTTTTGCAATTATTAAAACTCTTTGGGCCGTTTCTTGTCTTTTGGCTTCCTCGTCCTCTTGTTTTTTTATTGCTGCTTGTTGTTTTTTTGTTTTTACAGCCTCTTTTTCTTTTTCCTTCGCTCTTCTTACTTTTTCTGTGGGGCTATTATATAACTGGTAGTAATAGTCATCTGAGCCAGCGTCATCTCCAAGACCGAGTGTTTTTATCGTCATAACTCTTCTCCTCTACCCGAAGGTTCTTCCAGTAGCTTTACCTACTCCGCCAAGAATAGACGCGCCCGCTGCTGCTCCCGCTGCTGCCCCGCCGGGGCCTGCGGCAAAAAATCCAACCGCGCCACCAACTGCTCCAAGAACTCCGCTAAGAACATCTCCCCAGAAACCCTTATTCGCTTGCTCTCTTTGAAATGCAATTTCCTGCATACGCAATTCCTTGTTTTCTGCTCGCGTTCTTCCCTGAATCATAAGGTCTCTGAGCTGCCCCTTGGCAGCCCCTCTTTCCATCTCGGATGATTCGGATAGCTTCTGCCCACCGATTAGTTCCACTGCCTGTGCGTTGGTCTCACCACCTCTGAGCCTAGCAGCCGAGCGCAAGCCTGTTCCGCTCTGCCCTCTGCCTCGCTGTCCTGACGCCATAGCCTCAAGGGACTCCCTTGTTCTTCTTCTATCAACAGACTCAATTTCTCCAGAAGAAACCCCATGAAGCTCCGTGGCTATCTCGAATACGCCATCATCTTCAAGGCCAGCCCCTCTTCTTTGTCTGGAGTCGTAGTTATCTTCTTCTTTTGTGAGATTGTTTCCGTCTTCATCCTGAGCCCTTGACGTGTAGGAGTTAGGCATGGAGTCTAAAAAACTTCGTTCTTCTTCGCTGTATTCTGCCATTACTCGGCTCCCATATCGAGATATTCAAGCCAGTTGGAATCCAGTCTTTTCTTGTCTTCTTCGGTCATTGCATCCCTCACCCTCTTCCGCCACCCTGGTCCGTAAAGCTGCTCTGCCGTAGGAGCCTTTTTCCTGCCCATCCTTTGGGAATCCAGCAGGCTTTGCTCTTTAGTAAATTCTCTAGAGGAATCAGCGGCAGCAGCCTGCTTTTCATCTAAAATTAAAGACTCAGCGGCTTTCTCGGCCCTGCGGGAATCTCTCGCTGCCTTAAACTCGGTGGCGTTCATTCCACCTTTATAGACGGTGGAAGAAGGGTTTATTTGAGAGCCCCCGGTGCTTGCATCAACTTGACCTTGAAAAAGCTGACCATCGGGATCATACATGGGCTCAAATTCATCTCTAATTAGTTCATCAACCACAGGGTCGCCTGGGTCTCTCAGCATCGAAGGAGAATACTCTTCACCCTCCTGCCGATGGTCGGTAAGCATAGCGGCCTCTTCTGACGACTCGGCTTCTGCTATAGATGCCGCTTCTTTTTCTTTCTTTGCGTCTTCGTCTAGTTTTTTTGCATAAAATGCCATCAGGGTTCCAGCCGCGCCGCTTGCCGCAGTGATCCAGCCTAGTACCTGCTGCTGCTCTGCTATTTCAACGGTTTCTTCATGCGCATATTTTCTTACTTCAATATCCGCACTGGCATCCGCCCCACGGCTTTCAGACACTGCGCTCATCCCTCGACGCTTGGTGCCTCTGGCTGTATTCATGTGGGCAACTTGCCCAAGAAGTTCATCTGCGGCTTGCTTTGCAAAAACCTTTTCCAGGTTTTTGTTTTTTTCTTTCTCAAGGCCCTGCTGCCTAAGAAAGCTTGAAACATATGATGATGCCATTACAGTGTCCTTGCCGACTCAAGTTTAAATGATGATTTTCTTCGTCCAACCTCAAGAGCTATACCGTCTAGTTTAGCACACTCGCCTGTGCCCGTTATTGTAATCTTTAATCCAACAGCCCTGCACTTTTGCTGGTCTAAATGCATCCGAACAAGCATTGGATTATCATTCGAGCTTGTTATTGACTTAGAGTAAGATGTTGCAGACGTTAAGTTATAATCATATGAGGCCGAAATCGTAAGCGTGTGATCGCTTACATAGTCCCCTACAAGCATTGCCCGGTAAACTCTTTGAGCGTGAAGCAATCCTGCTGCTGCAATAAACCCTGTTTGTACAGTTACAGAATAATTGGTTGCCGTTCCGCTTGAGTTGTCGTCTTGATAGGTTCCAGGTCTTTGCCTGTATATTTTTCCGTCAGCCGTTGCCCTAATAAACATTGTCCCATTATAAACTTCTCCAACCTGCCAAGCAGAAGAAGTGTATGCTACTGTCCATAATGCCCATTTTTGAAAATAGTAATTATAGATTAAGTAGTAATCTGCGCCGGATGCTGATCCTGAATTAGAAAGCAGAAGCCTAATCTCATTAGATGAGTCAACAACCGTCGCCCCAATCAAGAGCCTAGTCGAACTATCCTCCACACTTGCCCCGTGGTAGGCCACGGACAAGTCTCGCCTGACCAGATAAATCCCTCTTTGCGACTGATAAAAAACACCAATCGGAGACTCTACATGGGCAGAGCCTCTTCTTGCTCCTTGCCCAGCAGCAAAAATTCTTACATTTGTAAATGGATTTTGCCCAAGGGAGGTTGGTCCTTCGCCTGATATGAAATAGGCATTATCTTCAGAGAATATAAGAAGGTGATCTAGGTTTGATTCAACGCCTACAACCTTTGAGTTGTCTCCAGGAAGAACAAGAGAAAATACATCAGGAAACCTTACTTCCGTACCGTCCTCAATGGGCTTTGAGTAGATAATTACGTTGTCAGACCTAACAGCGGCAACTCTTCCTCGGTGACTAACTATGTCGCTGCATGAGCCCATAAAGTCGTTTTCAAGCTCATCTTCAGAGTAAAGAATTTCGTTGCTTAAAAGGTCAAAGTTTTTTCCATCATCTATGTATGGCTGAGAGCCAACGTGAGCAGGGTAAAATGGAGACATAGAGCCTACTCGAAAAAATGTTCCCCCTCCAGGCTCTGTTCTGTAAATAACCGTACTAACTCTTCCGCTTTCAGATTTCCTTGAAAAGCTTAATGGATATACATACACCTCAGCTCTTTTGCCCGTAGCAGAAGGTATAAAGCTTTCGGCTAATGACGGCCTTGATCTGTGAACGTTTCCGTTTGCATCTGACCATTCATATATTGCTACGTATTTTATATCGTCGCCATCAGCGGGCACTGGTAAGCCCGCGCCACCCGTTGCGGTTGCTTGGTTTATTTTTTCTATAGAGGGGTAAACAACAAACCCTTGCTCAAATATGCTCGACTTATCGTATCCGCTCAAGAACCCGCCAGTAAAAACAAATGACCGTCCTGCCTGGACAGAAGCCAATGGCCTGTCTGGGTCAAAGTCTAATTCGCACAATGAGATCCCAAAAACATTGTCTTTGTGATTTGGCTTTCCGCCTGTTCCTGCGTCGTACTCTGCGTGTGCAATAAATTTTGATGATCCAAAAATAAACTTAGTGTTTGAGTTTTTTCTTGTAACTCTTTGAACACCATAAAGAAGTCTTCTGATTTGATACACAGAAGACCCGGTAGATGTGTCAGGAACGGGAGACCTTTGAACAAACTCGGAAGTAAGGCACGTCGCGCAGCTTCCTGTCGGCGCGGCAGAAATTAACTTGTCTTCAGAGCTTAATACAACAATATTATTATTTAGCCCCCTTGCCGAGTTGTCTACAAGGTACCCAGGCGTCGGAGGGCTTGCGGTGTTATCTGCCGCCACGGCTGCCCTGGACCTTCTCGTGAGGCTAATATCGTTTACTTGAGAAACAGCAAGGTAGAGCTTTCCGCTAGTCGAGGGGTACCTAAAAGCATCAGATGTAATGCTTGAGTTCCAGGCAAGTCGAGAACCATTGCCATAGTAATCATTGTAGGGCACTACAACAGTTCCCGCCGTGTTGTTTCTAACCCTGGTCCTGTGCCTAATTGTATGCCGTGTAACGGTATCGGAGGCGACTCCGCTTATGCCAGTTCCTGTTTCAATCCAAATATGAACCGTTCCGCCATCCGATTCAGTACCTGCCGTTCCAGCTAAAAGGTGCTCACTGTCAACCAGTGCGTTTGAAACAATATACCCGCCTGAGCCTAGATTGGCTTTTATGGTTAAAACTCTTATGTCTTTAGTCGTGCCGTTATTGTGAGTTGTTCCAAAAACAATATTATAATCAGATGCGCTTGTGGAATCATTTAGGCATTTTAAGAAAATGTCATTTCCAAAGCCCTTATTGTCTTTCCATGGCTCAAAATAAGCACTAATTTGACCAGGGGAAGAAGACCCGCCTGCCGTTCCGTGGGCAACAATCATCGCCGCAGCAACCGCTACTAGGTCCATTGATGATCTTTTAAAGTACCTAAACTTATAAGCATAAGTATCGTCTAGATATCTCCATGCAACAAGTATTGCCCCCTCGTCAATTCCCTCATCATCGGTATATCCGTTTACTGCAACGTCTCCCAGAAACACAGGATGACTTGTGTTCATGTCTGTTACAATTGTTCTAGATGATCCAACGGTATGGCTGTTGACCGTTGTATGGCTGGTGCAATTTATAGAGTCATAATAAATATTTCCGTTGCCTGTTTGCCAAAGGATATAAACGTTTGGACCCAACGTAAAACACTGAACTCTTGGCGTATTATAAAGCTGGTTATCGTTGCTAGATGTTGCTGGAAAATTAAATTCTGATACCAAGAGATTGTCTAAAAGAACCGACCCAGTAACAGCATCCTCAACACGCATAACAACTCGGTATTTGCCGCCGCCGTTTGTTGACGTGCCGTCACCAAACGCATACTCCTGCCAAGCATAAACACGCGCAACCCCTGACTCCTGCATGTGCGCATTGCTTTGTCTTCTGTCTCTTTGCTGCTGAATCAGTGTGTGACTAAACTCATTAGGAACATGAACTCCCTTGTTTAGCCATTCATCGGAGCCCACTCTTGAGTAAACACTTGAGCCATCAAACAAAAGTGTCTCATCATCATACTGAGCAATTCCCACAGCAGCAGAAAGAGACCCGCCGCCCACCTTCGACACGCCTTGAAGGTCGAATCCTTCTCTCTTTTTAATCTGACCTGTTTTCTCAAATTGAACATTTTCAGCAGACAAAAGAGCCCCTGGCTTAATTGTCTTTCCTGAGCTTTTTTCGTCAACTCCTTCCAGAAAAGGAAAAGAAACTGCGTTTTTTTCGAGAGCCATTTAGAACACCCACAAACTTACTTCTACAGCAGCAGAAGCCACAAGAGGAATATATCTTCCGGGGGAGCTGTTATCTTCGGTATCCACCATAACAGTTGCATGGGCGTCTTTCGATACAACAATGTACCCTGAAAAACTTCTTCCAAGCCCATGAGGGACCCTTTCTCTTGCTGTGCTAAGTTTTAATCCCTTAATAAGTCTTCCGGAAGGAAGCATCTCGCTTCTTAAGGAAAGAGAGTACGTCTCAATCTGGTCCTGAACTTTTGTTAAATCTGGGTCGTCTGTTCTGTGCCTGATAAACTCAGCCATGGTTACATCCCACGTCGAAGGCTAAATGTTCCTGTCCTGGAATCCGTTATCGATGTCGGCTCGCCCTGGTCTCTATTGGAAGCAGCGTTCTCAATTCGCTCTTTTAGCTGCTGCTTTTGCACCATTAGGATTTGAACGTCAGACTCTTCTTTTTGTAGACACTTAATTGCGGCATCCACTACTACATACTCTTCGTATCCAAATGCGACTGCTGGGGCCTTGCTCTGTATGGTCTTGGCCATATACTCGGATTCACTTGTAGAAAACTGCTGCGCCTCTGGCACATACCAGAGAGTCGCCGTACCGGAGACTGTTGGAGATGGAATAAATTTAATCTCAGCGCCCTGTATGGCATACAGCGTATTGGTTACTCTACCCGCCACCACAGCCGGTGAGTTGAACATGTTACGCTCTTGGAATGAGAATCTACGAAGACGATAAGTCGTTCCGCCCGTATCAAAGTCAACTCCCAGGGCTTTGTAGAATGGCTTGTCACCCCCTGCGACGAGCGGAAGAGTGCCGGGGTTGTCAGCGGGGAGCGTGTATTGTTTACTTTCAACATAGTAGTCCTCGTATCTGTCCACTAAGATATCGTGAATCTCAGACATAGCGACATTGATATAGCCTATTACTTCTGCATCGGTAACAAACGTGGACCCTTCCATGTCAGCACGTTGACGTGTGCGGTCAACAAGGTTTTGGAGCGTTGTTGTATTGTTTGGCATAACGCCCCCTATAAAAAGAGAGGGGGCAAGGCCCCCATCTCAATCTTTAATCTGCCGTGACTTGATAGATGTCCTGAATTGCCTGAGCAATCATTTCTCCATCGCCACTTTCAATGGCCTTCAGAAAAGCATTACCTGCTTCTCGTTTTGCCATTCCTGCATCCTCTTCTTCGCTACCGGCCTGAGCCGATTTAGCGTCTTCAAGGATTGCACGAGCCAGTGCTGACCTATTTTCTGCCATCACTGGCCTCCTTTATTATGTTACGCTGCTGTTCTTGAGGAACGCAATAAACTGAACCTCCAGCCCATCAAAGGCAGCATCTGCCGTTGCATTGTCATCGTCTTTATCTTTCATGATAAATGACAATGTTCCAGCCCCAACACTGTGAGCACTAAGCTCAACAAACCGCTCACTCACGCCGACAACATGCGCATGACAGTAAAGAAGGTCGCTGTATTTATCTGTTACACTGGCCGTTCCAAGTGTAATAGTAAAAATTCCATCATTATCAGTAGCACTTGCCGCTACCGTATATCCTGCGCCCTCTGCAATTGTTGGTGTCTTCGTGGTAGATGCTCCTGCAAAAGAAACACGTCCACCGACAATCTTAAGCTCACGCTCAATCGCCTGCACATCTTTAAAATCTCTATTAGCCATAACTCATCTCCTTTCAGTGAGTCTGAATTATAGTGTCACTCGGCAGTTCCAACCAGGAGCATTGCAAGCAACATTGCCGTAGTAGCCGACTCGTACTTCATATGCATCCGCCGCATTTTCGCGGAGCATATTATTCCCATCAGCATCAAGAATCTGAGGACATGCGCCCAAAGAGTTCATGCTCCATGTGTCAAGCTGAAGCATCCAAGCAACATTTGGCTGACAGTTATGGTCAGGAATAACCTTCATACGTCCACGAGGTCCGTTAACAACCAGTGCATCGAAGCCAATATCTGCATCGGCAGATTTTGTCTTGTCATACTGAGCCTTGGAGCCGAGGGCTTTTTCAAGGTTTGAGTAGCTGGCAAAGTCCATGAATACATGGTCAGGTGCGCCGCCTTCTCGTGCAACCAAAGAAGCGCCTTCAATAAGGGCCTCTTCAATTGGAAGAGCGGAACCATCATAGCGGTTTCCGCCCAGACGGGTAGTATCTGCCGTTCGGTCAACACCGAAGAATGTAGTTGCTGCCGGGGCCGCTGTTGGGCACCAAGCTTCAAGGCCGTAAACCTTTAAGCGATCTGCCGCTCCGACATAATCACCTGCTTGGAAAACAAGGTCGCCGCCAGAGCCGTCTACTAGAAGGTCTGCGTGCAGTGCTGCCGAGACAGTAATAACGCCGGTTGTTCGGTTAATTGCTGAGATTGTTCGTGCTCCGCCGGGGCGGAGAGCCGCAGCATTGCTTGCAGCAAAAACGATACTCATACCAACTTCAAAGTTCACCACATCCGCAATGGGGTTCAGAGTAAACGCTGAAGCGGTTGAAGGGTCAACGGTGATGGTTCCAATTGAGCCGTGACCATCGCGGTACATGGCCACTGCCAAAGAACGCTTAAGGCTGTGAATTGCGCCGTCAATTTCCATTGTGGCATAACGAACAAATGCGTCTGCATTGCCCTGAGAAGCCTTGATTGCTTCGTGTTCAATGCTTGCGAATGAATAGTCACGAGCACGGGTAAGCAAAAACTGCTTAACGCTTGATGTGCTGTCGTTTGTTTGGCCCGTCAGAAAAGTAGCTGAACGGCGCTGCGGTCCGGTTACAATCAACGGAATCGGCATGTTCTCGCCGCCGAAGCCTTCGTATTTTGGCATAAGTGCCAGTAGTGGGTTGTTCTTGTACGTCATCTCTTTGATGCGCTGTGGTTTATAGTGCTCTTTTAGAGCCTCTGTGACTTTGTCTGCTACTTCATTTCCTGCAAATACCGATAATGCCATTTTTTTCTTCGCCTTATATAGTTACAGCCCGTTATGCACCATTTAGCATCTGCGCCATGCGCTGAAGAGATTCCGCCCGTGAGAGCATACCTCCATCGCGCTCGGTCGTCTGGGCCGAGTTTTTGTTACTTAAAGTTTTTGGCCCGCCGTTATTCGCTGGGACCGCTTCTTCTTGAGGCGCTTCTGGCTCGGCAGGGACCATCTGGGCCTTCCACCTATCTTGTATCTTTTGTGCTCCAAAGTATTTTTCGGCCTCTTTTTCGTAATGGGCCTCAACTACATTGGCTGCTGCGGAGTATTCTAGGATTTCGCCGTTTGAACTAGCGTAATGCTCTTGCATTACCTCAGCGACCAAATCATAGGCACCACGAAGCTTAACTAAAGAGTACTGCTCGTCATTATCAACAAAGTTCTTAATATTGTCAACAAGTGTTGCCCTGGCGGTATCCAGCCGTTTCTCTTCGGCATCCTTTTTTTGACCTTCGTATACACCCTCAATCTTTTCAAGGCGTGCCTGAAGCTGCTCGTTCTGTCGTCGAAGACCCTGCTCTTCTGTTTGATTGCCGTCGTTAATGACTTGCTGCGTTAACTCATCATAGTTAATGCCAAGCTTGGCCAAAAGCGCCGCCGGGTTCTCTTTTGCTAATCTTTGGATTTCACCAAACTGACCCTGAGAGCCTTCAAGCTCTGCAATCCGAGATTCCATCTGCTTAACGGATGATTCCCTTTGCCTCAGTGCCCGTTCTTTTTTTGCAATTGCAGCAAACTGCCGAGAGAACTCTGGCTTCGGCTCTTCTACCGGTGCCTGTTCTTCTGCTGCTGCCTCTTCTGCTGCCTCGGCCATAACTTCTTGTGCCGGAGCTTCCTCTGTTGGTGCCGCTTCTTCTGTCATATTCGCTTAACCCCTTTTACTTGTTACTGGATAGGAGCAGCCATTTGCTCGGCTGCCATCTCGTCTGGTCCCATGTTTGCTGGCGGTGCACCCATTTCAGGCCCTGGTGGTGGACCTGCCATCTCTTGTGGCTGTGCTGCCATGTTTGCCTGCTGCGCCATCGCTGAAAGCATGTCAATTGCCTCTTGCATGAATCTCCGCAGGAGGTCTAAATTCTCTTCAGGTGCATTGTTGATTTTAGCTCTCAGGTAAGAACTTTGAACCATTGCAAGCGCCATCGCCAAGTTCATGAAAGGCTCTGGCGGGTGGTACCGTCCGTGCTCTACCATCTCTTCAATCAAGAGTTTAATTCCCTCAGATGATGCTGTTGCCAATTGGTTCACTGCTTCCAGGTCTGGGTAGTCCAGAAGACCACGAGCCTCTTGATTATCAATCATTCCGGCTTGAACCATCTCAATAACCTTCTGAAGCTTCGCCGCAGGAGTTGTTGGGAGCAGTGAGGTTGGATAAACCTTCATTACATACTGGTCGCGCTCTAAATCGATATCGGACCATTTTATGGACTGTATCTCTTTGTCCCCGTGACTAAGCACCTCATATGCCTTGCCCTTTGAGGATATGCCCCGTGCAAGCTCAATCATTTGCTCGGAAGCCTCTAAAAACATCTTTTCATAGTGCTGGGCAACAATCATGAACCGTTCTGTCTCGATGTCTTGAAATTCTCGAAGAGCTACGCCTGAATCCAGCCCTGTGGGCTTTTTGGACTGCGCAGCAAGCTGACTTACGCCTGCAATCTCGTATGCACGAGAATACAGTCTATCAAGATGAGAAAACACTTCCGGTGAGGTCGTTCTTGGCGCAACCATAATAGGAGGTGTACCGTTGTACTTTACAATGCCCCAAATCTCGTTGTTCAGGTGCCCTGGGACTATTTCTGACCCATTCTCGACGAAGACCTTCGGGGTCGCGAGATGCATTTGCTCTTGGACCATAGATAATAAATTATTAATTTCTAATTGTAATCCCGTAAGCTGTTCTGCAAGCCCTTGCCCCCAAAAGCCCATAAGTCGGCTAGACCATCGAATAAATACAAAGGGAAAGTCATTTCTCTCCCATGGCTCGTCCAGTAGTGTGCAATTATCGATTGCAATGATGTGTCTACCGTCTTTTGACCCGCCGTAGCAGGGCAAGTGCCAAGCCTCGACGCATTCAACCTGTTCGGATGCCTTATACTCCGAATGGTTCTCCCCAAAGTTCGTGGCTTCGTTAATCTTCTCTTCGGCTTCTGGGAACATGCCAGCCAAAACATCCTTGGCCATAATCTTACGCCGAAACATCTGACGCGGCTTTGCATACCGAGATTCGTGGTCATCAACGAGGATTTCACCCGGAAAGACGCGCTCAACCTCTATTCGACCGTCACCTTCATAAATATACATACAGCCAGTGCCAAACACACATGCATCCATAAACACTTGAGGACCAACTGTATAAATATCAGTTGAGTAAAACTGACCATCAGTAAACCGCTCTAAGAGCTTGGCCTTCTTCTGCATGGACCAGTTTCCGCCATGCGTTAGGTATGTGGCTCTTGGGCGGGCCTTAGCAACCTTGGCTGTTACCGTATCGCACATGCTCTGGATGATATTGAGCGTAACCCGGTGGTTTGTGTTCGGTACACTTCCCGATGAACCAAAAGAGGCCATGTCAGTGTAATGAGCGTTTCCATAAAGAGACATATGAGCAACATTGTCTTGCTCTCGCCCCTTCTGGACCTCAACAATCCCGTTTACGGCTGAAAACAGCTCTTCATGTGGCTCAGATTTTTCATTCCACCAATACTTAACTGCCTTCATCGCCAAAACCCTTTAGTTTAATGTCCATCTATCTTCCCACCATGGAGCATCCTGCTTGTTGCTCTTTGCACTTGTAGCTTCCCACATTCGTAATTCTTCTTTAGACCATCCGTCAGGGATTGTATTGACTTCTTCCTGAAAGGTATAGTGACGACTTTCGCGCCACATATAAAGAGCGGCGTCACTCAAGTGGTTGTCAAAGCGGATGTCCTCACGCTTGCCACTAGAATCCCATTGCAAAAGATCCCACTCTTTTAGAATTTCTTTGTCAACGATTTTAAGCTTCCCGGTTGCCAAGTCATCATTCATCATCTCGATGTACGTGACCTTGTTCCTCTTCTCAGCAGCCTTTAATGGAAGGTGGTGTCTCTCCTGAAACTCTTTAACTATCGATTTACCCAATCCGCCTGTATCTGCCACCATGCCAATAAACTTATACGTTTCCTGCATAGAGCTTATCTCTTTGGCAATCTCGGTCGGCAGCATATGAACCTTCTTAAAAGAGTCCACTATATATAGGTCTGGCAAATCCCTGGAGAAAGCACCAACCACAAAAGCAGTGGCATCCTCATAACCTAAATCCACTCCCAGCACATATTCCCAATCATAATCAGGGCTCAGTGAATCACACAGGTTCTTCGCACTGTACTTATAGATAAGGCTATCATCCGACCTTACCCATTTACCCTTCCACTCACGCAGATAAACCGGGCTGGTCTCTGACCATCCGCGCCTATCTCTTCTCGCCGCAAGCCACTTGGCAGCATGAGGAACATGAGGGTTTTCCAGAATAGTCCAAGAATGATTCGAGTATTCATCCCTAAGTCCAGTCGTGGCCTCAAAGAAAATCCCCGTGCAGTGACTCGCCGGGGTTCCAATCATTGCCAGGGTTCCATCATAATCTATCAGCGCAGGTTCCAAAACTTCCTCAATAAGAGAGGTAAGGTGAGGACCAAAAGAGGCAGCCTCATCAATGACAACCAGCTTGTAGGCAGAGCCCCGAAGCTTATCAATCTCAGCCTCATCGTCTGCGCCAGACATGATTATTTGAGAACCATTTGGGAGAATGGCGATAAGCTCCGAAGCATTAAACTTAATGCCCAGCATATACGTCTTGTCTGCCAGCTTCAGCTCTCGCCACATCAACCGCTTGGCTGACCGCCGAGTAAGAGCAATATAGGCACAGATTGTATTGGGCGACTGGTGCGCTGCTTCCAGTAGGTAGTAGCACGAGGCATACGTCTTGCCCGCACGTCTGGAACACAGCGCGGTCTTGCTTTTACATGGATCGTCGATGAACTCCAACTGATAGTTGAATAAATCATCTCGCCACTTATAGATTCTGTCCCCTACGGCCTCTTCCTCTGTAATGGCAGAGGTATCCGCTTTCCTTTTAACCAGCTCGCGGATTATGTCATGGCGCTCGTATTTCATGCTACTTTCTTAGGCCGCCCCTTCGCGGCTTTCTCAACCCTCATCCAGCTAATGGCCGTCAAAGGAACTGCAAACATTCCTTTAACCTTGTGCTCAACCATCAAGAAATCCTTTTCCAGTCTCAAATCATAATCACCATAGTTCGGATTCTCAACGTCTATATAGGTGTTGTTAAGAAGTGGCTTTGACTCTTTGTTCAACTGTATCGCTAAAACTTTCATTTCCAGTATCCTCCATAAACGCTTTTAAAACATCAGCATGTTGTAGCTGCGGGCTGTATATTATTCGGTCTTCCATCCAGGGCGCTTTATACGCTGCCATCACAGGCTCACGCAAACCAGCCTTCTCTGCCAATCGCTTACCCACCCCAAATCCCCTAAACGGCTTTTTCACATACATAAACTGAGCCACCGGCCCAACATGGCAAATCCACCCGGCAATCGTATCAGTATCCCCCTCTGGCGTAGCAACCCAGACATCACCCATCGCCAAAGCACCTTTTATAATCTGAGTTTGTAAACGAAACACCGCCCACTTCGGCTGCTCCCGGTTCAGGCCAGCATAAGCCCTGGTCCATGAAGAGAGGATGAAGTTCGTATCCTCATCATTAGCCAGACGTATATCTATCACTTAACCAGCTCCAAGGTCTCACGCGCCAGCTTCTCCAGCTCATCATCAGACAACTGACTCAGTGCATCATCCTTTTGCATGTCATCAATCGTCTTCAGCGCCCTTACCAAATCACCAACCACCTTTATATCATTAGGCTCCATGTCCCGAGCCTCGGCAGTAAAGATTGCGCCCTCTAGCCCCATAGACAAAAGAGACATCAACTTATGACGCACCTCGGCAAGAGAAGACGTTTCCACCACCTCGTGCTTTGGCTCTTCCACGGCAACTGCCTCGCTTAGTAGTTCATCTGCCCAGTCAGACATCTGCCAGCCTTTCTAGGAATTTCACCCGCAATTCCTTTAGCCTGCCAAGTGAGTGGTTATAACCATGAGAGTAATGAGCCTTGTTGTGAATAATCTTGCCTACCATTGAGCGAGAGATTCCAAGTGCACTGGCCAGGAGATGGAGAGCAGGGAGCGTGTTGGTTAGGTACGCTTGGCGAATCATGTCCACCTTGTGCTTAGAGACTAGCTCTTCTATCGGTCTTCCTGGTGAGCGAGACATCTTTATTTCTTTCAAAAAAAATTTCAGGTGGCTTTAGTTTATTATCTAAGAGGGAATTAGTCAATATGGTTAATTGTCTAAATGGTCATTAGAAGAGGTGAGGAGTCGAGATGGGGGTATTAAAGGTAAGCAGAGGATCGTCGCGACCGGGCGGGATACCCCCC
>TARA_R110000744_G_scaffold1965_1_pt1 | contig 14956 bp, 8 predicted proteins | sample TARA_R110000744 | Tara Oceans TARA_R110000744 (sample SAMEA4398083) | marine metagenome | biome: Polar Biome; feature: [DCM] deep chlorophyll maximum layer (ENVO:01000326); material: water (ENVO:00002006), including particulate matter (ENVO:01000060) such as... | depth 36 m | reverse complement strand
GTGTTTTAAACGCTTTGGGTTAGTCTATTTGTAAATTAAAATATATGTAATTCAAGTATGTTAAAAAAAGCTATTTATTGCCTACTATTATTGTTTGTTTGTAGTTTTAAGCTGCATGCTGAAAACAAAGCTAACTTTATTTTTACCCCCGCAGCACTTAATCAGCAACTTTCCCAAAAAAGCATTCGGCAAGTCTTTCAAGACAGTTCAGGATATTTATGGATTGTCACTCAGGAAGGGATGGTCCGATATGACGGTTATGAACTGGTCAAGTTTATCCATGACCCGCGTAAACCTGACTCGCTTAGTTCTGACAATGTTCGAACGATAGTCGAAGATAATAGCAATCGTTTATGGATAGCCACTGACGGCGGTGGTTTGAATTTATTTGATGCGGCCAATCAAACTTTTATAACATTGAAAAGTGATGAACGCGCGAATACTGCGCCTTTATCTAATCGCATAATGAGTATGATGTTAGCTGAAAATGGCGATATTTGGCTAGGCTATAACAACGGTGATTTCAGTCGTTTTCAACCTGATAAAATGACTTTTGAGCACTTTAACACCCAAGACTTATTTCCCGAGCTTAATAAAACGGCCTTCATTACCTCTTTTGCCGAAGAAACAAATTACATTTGGATAGCCACCGATGGAAATGGGCTATTACGGCTAAATAAAAATAACAAACAAGTGAAGCGCTTTTATACCGGCTCAGAAACACCATTTTTTAGTGACCATTTAAATAATCTTTTTATCGACATACAACAACGCTTATGGGTCGCTAGTGCCGATGCCGGTGTTGCGGTTGCTGACCCACAGCGACTAAATTTTACCTCTTGGCAGCATCAAGAAGATCAAGTACAAAGCTTACCCGCTAATAGAACATACTCTGTATTTCAAGATAGACAACAACGTATTTGGATAGGCACCGAGCAAGGGGTCGCTATTTGGAATGAAAGAAACGCATTCGATACCTTTAACACCGATAATGGGCTAAGCAACAACCTTATTCTGTCCATTCTACAAGACCCTTCAGGGTTAATGTGGTTTGGTACATTTAATGGCCTGAGCAAAAGCATTGAAGTACCTTTTGAACATATAGATACCGGACTCTCTAGCAAAACTATTTTAGGCTTTGCTGAAACCACTTCTTCAAGTGGACAATCGGCTATTTGGGTGGCTACCTATGGTGGTTTAACAAGGCTAAACAGTAAAGGCGAAGTTGAACAAGTCATCAACTCAGAGAGTTTTCCCGCATTAAGTGACAGCAGAGTCACAACAGTACGAGGTGACAATAATTTTTTATGGTTTGGTACCCGCGGTGGTGGCTTAGGTAAGCTCGATGTCGATACTCAGCAAATTAAATACTATGTTAACGACCCTAGCGATCCTCAAAGTTTAAGCTTTAATGGTGTTATTAGTATATTTCAGGACAAAGCGGGCAATATTTGGGTAGGTACCTTTGGTGGTGGTTTAAATTACCTACCTGTGGGTAGCGAAAAATTTGTTCATTTTCGTCATAATGAGAATCAGCCTAGAAGCATCAATAGTGATTATGTTTTAGCAGTATATCAACTACTTAATGGAAAAATAGTCGTCGGTACTACGGTCGGCATTAATTTACTTGACCCCGTCAGTTTGGACTTTGACCGTATAGAGCATGAACCCGAAAATATTGACAGTTTATCTGCCCCCATGGCGTGGGCTTTTTATCAAGATTCTATGGCGCAATTGTGGGTAGGAACTCAAGGTGGTGGTCTCAATAAATGGCTACCTAAAGATTTTAATACGCTAAACAATAGCTTTAGCCATTACGACAGTTTAAGTGGGCTGCCCAGTAGCCATATTTATGCCATTTTGGATGATGACAATGGTAACCTTTGGCTTAGTAGTACTGCCGGGTTAACACGGTTAAATAAGCAAACAGGCGCATTACGACATTTTGATGGTTACCAAGGTTTAAAAGAAAGTGAATTCAATCACGGCGCAGGTTTCAAAGACAGTAATGGTGTTTTATACTTTGGTGGTAACGCCGGAGTAGTACGCTTTCATCCTAATGATATTAAAGACAATAATATTGCCCCACCTGTCGTTCTGGTTAGAGTTAAAAAACTCAATGAACAAGTATGGTTCGATGTTCCTTACCAAGATCTTAAGCACTTACAATTAGATTACAAAGACTATTTTATCTCTTTTGAGTTTGCCGCCCTTGACTATAACGCACCCGGCTTAAATCAATATAGATACAAATTAGAAGGGCTTGATTCAAATTGGATAGAGTTAGAAAATCGCCGTTTAGCGACTTTTACTAACCTTCCTGCAGGTGATTATACCTTACGAGCACAGGCCAGTAACAACCAAGGCTTATGGAATACTGTTGGCGTGTCATTGCCGATCACCGTATTGCCACCGCCATGGAAAACCGTTTGGGCTTACAGTTTATATTCACTAGCAGTGATTTTAATTCTACTTTATTTCATCTGGCGATATCGACAAAAACGGCTACGTGAAATACAGCAGCTAATCAAACTAGAAGAAAAAGTCGAAGAACGCACTAAAGAGCTACGCCATGCCAATGCACAGCTTGAAACCAGCATGGAAGAAACCGATAAAGCCAGAAAAATTGCCGAACAAGCCAGTAAAGAGAAAAGTGATTTCTTAGCCATTATGAGCCATGAAATTCGCACACCGATGAATGGCGTGCTGGGCATGACTGAAGTTTTGTTAAGCTCAGACCTCAGACCCAAACAACAACACTTTGCACAACTGGTCTATCGGTCAGGTCGCTTGCTACTTGATTTACTGAATAACATTTTAGATTTCTCTAAATTAGAAGCAGGTAAAGCAACCTTAGAGTCTGTGCCTGTCGATCTTGAAGCGCTGGTAGAAGAAGTTTGTGATTTATTTAGTGAATCTGCATACAACAAAGGAGTGCATGTTAATGCCATTCTATCGCCAGAGCCTTTACCCCAAGTATATGCTGACCCTGCGAGATTACGCCAAATCATTGCAAACTTAACCAGTAATGCCATTAAGTTTACTGAACGTGGCGAGGTAAATGTCAGTGTTAAGCGCGTACCTTGCTACAAATCGCAAACTAGCGAACAAGACAGTAATGCACAGTTCAGTGGTTTTGAAATTAGCATAAAAGATACTGGTATTGGTATGGCGCCAGATCGCCAACAAAAAGTATTTGAAATGTTTACCCAAGCCGATGCGTCAACCACGAGAAAATATGGCGGCACAGGACTTGGCTTAGCCATCTGTCGACAACTAACCACCCTAATGGATGGGAACATTGGCGTACAATCGAATTTAGGAGAGGGTAGCCGTTTTAGCCTCGAGGTCGACTTGCCAATAATGGGCAATCCGGTCATCGAATATGAGGCAATAACTGATTGTCCAACGGTTCATTTGCTTCACCTTAATGGCGGCTTAGGCACTGCCGTAGCCAATATGTTGTTTAAATTAGGCATTAAATCAGTGCACGTACAACGGGTTAATGCTCAGTTGCCTTCGGCTAAAAATGGTCTGTGGATCAGTCTTTCAGAGCATGAAACTGCAATTATCGACGCGGATATTCCACTGACTAACTGGATATGTTTGTTGCCTTCTTCGCAATGGCAAGAGCATGACGACCGCAATATTTTACCTTTACCTGTGCATTTTAGTGGTCTGAGAAAAAGCTTATATCGAGCTTTAGGAATAGAAACCCAAGATCAACAAATAGGCAATAACGACCATCGTAACCATCAGAAATTTGATGCTAACATTCTGGTCGCAGAAGATAGCTTAACCAACCAAGAAGTAGCAAAAAGTATGTTGGGAATGCTAGGTTGTGAAGCTTGGATGGCAGACAACGGCGCGGAAGCCGTAGAACAAGTGAACTTAAAACAGCCTGATTTAGTCTTAATGGATTGCCAAATGCCCATTATGGACGGATATCAAGCCACGGCTGCGATCAGAAAGAACTGGCCAAATATTCCTATTGTAGCTCTAACGGCCGGTATGGGTGATGACCTCCGCCAACAATGTATAGACTCAGGTATGAATGGCGTTATGACCAAGCCATTTTCATTACGCGAACTTGAACAAACACTTTTACACTATTTAGCAGTGCCAGCTAATCAATCGCTAAGTGAACAAGATGGTACAGAAGACGAATTGCAGTTAGCACAATTATCGCCGCCAGTTCACAGCTCAGATGATAGCCCAGATGAAAGCTCAGATAACAATATTGTGTTAACTAGTGAAGACATTGAAACTGATGCTGATTTAGCGCCTGAATTGATTGACATGGCAAGTGTCAATACGCTGTTAAAAATTGGCAACGAGACGGGTAGTAAGGTCTATAACCGAGTATTAGATGGATTTACGCAAGAAGCTGATAAGTTGATTCAACAGTTAATAGAACAGCTAAAAAGTGAACCAGTAGATTTAAATGAGGTTGCAGAAATTGCCCATGCCCTTAAATCTATGTCGGGTAATTCAGGCGCAAAAGCCCTGTATGAGTTATGCAAAGACTTAGAAGCTAATATAAAGCAGAATCTGGCCGAAAATATTCATTCGATAGCGCAGAAAATACAGACAACGTTTATTATTAGCTGTGAAAAACTAGAAACATTTAGACAAGATTAATTTAGTCAATAAAGAAAATTATGCAGAGTGGGATTAAACAGATTAAACAGATTAAACAGATTAAACATGTTCTAGAGTTAATATCACTCGGCAATTATTTATACAAAGCATGACCAGGGCACTACAGCACAGAGACTAAATCGTTATAAATTTATAACGATTAAATTACTTGAAGTGTAGAAGCGAATTCTATGCTCTATTGAACACAAAACATCAAATAAGCATAAGTTGGTCTTAAGCGAGTACCTGTTGTAAAATTTTACGCAATGTCGGTTGAGTTACATTGAGTAATTGTGCCTTTTGCTGTTGGCTAATTTCTTTTTTCATTACAATTTCATGTAATGTCGTCTCAATTTTAGACCACAACAAGTTATTGGAGTCTCCTGTTAGTAAATGCCCTAATATCTTATCGCATTCACTAGCTGAATCAACCAATTGAGAAAGGTTAAGGTCTAATCCATTAAGCTTAGTAAAGCGACGTCGCAATGTAGATTCAGACTGGTCTAATTGCAAAGCAACTTGATACATACTGCCCCATTTAGCTAAACATACTTTTAACCACTGTAGTTCTACCCAAGCGCTTATCGGAAATAAACGTGTTTGCTGTAAGGCTATACCGACTAATTTACTCAGTAATACCGATATATCTTCATATAGCCCTATATTGGCATTAGTTTCATCCGAAATAGCCTCATGATTAGACGACAGCTTATGCTCTGCTGATGCCTTAATATCACCTTGCTCTTGAAGCTCCAAATGTTGACTGTCGACTAATTTACTTTCGCACAGTATAACGGCTCGCATGATTGCGTTTCGTAGCTCTCTGATGTTGCCTGGCCATAAATAGCCCTGCAAAAGATTTATCGCTGCGGGTGTAAAATCAAAAATGTCTTTTTTGTATTGTTGGCTAAATTTAGCTAAGAAATGACGACACAGTAATAGTGCGTCATCGCCACGTTTATGCAAAGGAGGCAAGTTGACGGTAAAAACATTAATCCGATAATAAAGATCAGAGCGGAAGCGCCCCATAGCAACTTCATCTAATAAGTTTCGGTTTGTGGCTAATACTAATCTAACATCGACTTTACGTACTCGTTGGTCACCAACCGCTACATAGGTTTTTTCTTGCACAAATCGCAAAAGTTTGGATTGAATATCTAGCGGCAGTTCTCCTACTTCGTCTAAAAATAACGTACCACCGTCAGCTTGGGCAATCATACCTGGCTGATCACTTATTGCACCGGTAAAAGCGCCTTTTCTATGACCAAATAATTCACTTTCTATTAAATGTTCCACTATAGTACTGCAATCTACGGTAATAAAAGGCTTTTCTAACAATGAGCTATGGTTATGTATTTGTCTTGCAATGATCTCTTTACCAGTACCTGACTCACCAATAACTAACACCGAAGCATCGGTGGGTGCCACTAACTGTACCTGCTTCATTACCGCACGCATTGCTGGAGATTCAAAAAGAAATTCGTGCTGTTCACCCATGGTGCTATTTGCAATCATCGCTCTTCGTTGGTCATTTTCGAGTAGTAAAATACGATCAATAGCAGCCGCTAAATTGGGTGTGACTTGCTGTAATTGCACATTATATTTTTCAGCATGATTTTGCTCACCAAGCGGCCAACGTAATAAAATCATTCCTAAACATTGGCTACGAGTGAATAGCGGTACTATAACTTGACAAAATGAAGCTGAAGGCTTCAGAGGTTTATCTATTAAGTTAACTAAACTATCAAGATGAATGTTTTTGCTAACCCAGTTATGTACACTGTCGATATCCATGTTTTGCTTTGATGTACTGCAAGTTGAAATAATTAATTCATGGTTTTTAACTAAATATAACCCCGCATATTCGCATTGCATTCCTGCGGTCAGCGTTTGGCAAATTTGTTTTGAAAATATTTGTAATGAATGTGTGTTGCCAATTAAGCGAATTAAGTCCCATTGCAGTGCAAGCAATCTAAAATCGTCATCCGGTGCTTCTGAGAACTTACCACTCATGCGATCTAAATTAGCCGTAATGTTAGCGTCAAACTGTGGTTCCCAGCCGACTAATTTACCGCCACCTATGCTGCGAGCAGCTTGTAAGGCGGTATTCGCTCGTCTAAACAGCTCTAAAGGTGATTGTTCTCCTAACTGCTGTTCAGTATCGAGTGATGCTAAACCAAAGCTAAAATCTAACTTTAATTTTTTCTCAGTAAACGACGTATTCACTAACATTTGTCGTACTCGAGCGGCCAGTGCTTGACCTTGTTGTTCATTAGTTTCAGGTAAATGTGCCGCAAATACCACACCGCTATATCGGCTGACAAAATCAGCCGTGCGCAGTAAATCAGTCAAACCAAGCATAATTTCATCCAACACTTGATCACCTAATTCACGACCATGTTGTTGATTAAATTTAGCGAAATCATCAGGATTTATCAGCAATAACGTTACAGGGTCATTTTGATCTGAAAGTTGTGCTTGCCATTTATGACTCTGCCACGTCGCGACTTGGCGCATAATAAGTAAATTATCTTGGTTGCGTAATGAACCGACAAAACCATCGACAATTATTACGCTATTTTCTAACTGAATAGGAAAAGGCGGTAACCTTGTCATTGCTCCTGTTCGTTCAAGATCAGATAAAATATTTTCCATTCGAGTTTTGGCAGTATCAGAGGGAATTTTAATACAAGACAGTAAATCTTTACCTATTGCTGATGTACTTGAATCTCCAAGCACTGTCGACAGCTCAGCATTAAGCTCGACTATTTTTCCTTCATTACTTAGCGTCACCACCCATTCGCCTAGACACTCAGTCAGTAAGCTAAACTTCTGCTCAGCATGCTGTTTAGCACTATATATGTCGTTATAACGAGCTAATAAAGATAAAATAGGCAACAAAGCTTGCTCATTTCGCCAGTCAATAAACCAATGATTATTTGGTAATTTTTCCTGAATTTTCTGCTGAGGCTGTTCTTGCAACCAAAAAACTTGTTGAGATTTTAGATTACAGCGATTTATTAGTCGCTCTGCGTGTACTGCATTTTGACATGCGACAAGCATTGCTGATTGGTCGTCATAATCACCTGACAATGCTAATGTTTGCACTTGTATGCCCATAGCAGAGGTTTGCGCCTGAAGAGTCACTAGCATGTCGGCGAAGTTAGCACTGGCGGTAATTTCATTATCTATAAAAAGTGTAATATTTAATTTAACTTGCGCTAAGTTGCCAATGGCTTGCAATTTTTTCATGATTAATTTTGCATAAAGTGAGTAAAATTCTGATTTAACAATGGAGTGATTTTTTCGGCAGCCAATGGTCGTGAAAATAAGTAACCTTGTAACAATAAGTTCTTACTGCTCTTTAGTATGTCTATTTGTTCAGCTTCTTCTATGCCTTCGGCAATAACGCCAAGTTTTAAACTTTTAGCTAAGGCTAGAATAGCTTCTACAATGGCAATATCGTCAGGTGCTGAGTTAACATCGCACATAAAAGCACGATCTATTTTAAGAATATCGATGGGGAATTTTTTTAGGTAACTTAACGAAGAATAACCGGTTCCGAAGTCGTCAACCGCCAAGGTAACACCTAAATTTTTCAACTCGATTAGGCGCTTAATATTTTCTTCTGCATCACTCATAATAACTGATTCGGTTAATTCCAATTCGAGTAACGACGGTGGTAGATTGAATTCCTTAAGTGTTTTTTCAACCACTTGAGTAAAATCAAGCTGTCTAAACTGATGCGCCGATACGTTTACCGCAACCCGTATCCTATGACCTTGATCTAACCATTGTTTAGCCTGCTTACAACTATGCTGTAAAACTAAAAGCCCTAAATCGTTAATTAAACCTGTTTCTTCAGCAATAGGAATAAATTCATCAGGAGGAATAATACCGCCTTGTGCTGGCAACCATCTTACTAGCGCTTCAACACTAACAATTTCACCTGTTTCAGCGCATATTTGCGGCTGGAAAAAGGGCACTATTTCACCTGATTTTAATGCTGTACGTAAGTCTTGCTCTAACTGAAGTCGCGTTGCCGCTGTTGCATTCATCGAGTCTCGATAAAACTTGAAACAGCTGCGTCCAGCCTCTTTAGCCGAATACATTGCCGTATCAGCATTTTTAAGCAAAGACTCAGCATCCTCACCATCGTCTGGAAAAATAGAAATGCCAATACTTGGAGTGATAACAACTTCAAACTGCTCTAGCTTAAACGGTTTAATAAAGCTTTGAATCACTCGTTCAGCGACCAACATGGCCTCACTTGAGTTACGCAACTGGCTTAAGAAAATAGTAAACTCATCACCACCAAAACTCGATAATTGTCCGTTACTCATCAATTCTTCTTCGCTGACCCGAGAAAAAACATCACTATCTCGCATATTTTCTTGTAAGCGATAGGCAACTTTTCGTAGTAATTTATCTCCGATACTATGGCCCATAGTATCGTTAATTCTTTTAAATCTATCGAGATCGATATATAACATAGCTGCTTGATAATCATTACGACGCGCCATCGCTAAAAAGCTTTGTAAATCTTTTAGTAATAGCAACCGATTTGGCAGACCTGTTAAAGCATCATAAAAAGCCAGTTTATGAAGCTCTTTCTGTTGTGACATTTGGTCGGCAAAGGCTTGGCTAGCACGGAGAATATATTTTACTCTCTGCGCTAATATTTCCCATTTAATAGGCTTAGCGATAAAATCAGTAGCGCCTACTGAGTACGATTTATGAATTGAGTCCAAGTCATCTGATCCGGTGACCATAATAATTGGAACATGCTTTCCGCTTTCTAGGGCTCTAATGTGCTCACACACCTCAAAACCATTCATTAGCGGCATGGATACATCGAGTAAGATTAACGCCGGTTGATGTTTTTCAAATTGCTCTACTGCACGCTTGCCATTTTCAGCTTCTAGCACTTCTATATCGTCACTGGCGAGTGTTTCTTGCATTATAATTCGAGCAGTGAGGTCGTCATCACTCACTAATATTTTAATTTTCGAATTACTTGGCATTGCTAAACATCTCCAACTTTTCATAACTGAAAGTATTGATGGTTTTTATTTTCGACCGGTGACTTAAATGCATAAACTAATTTTATAACCTCAATAATATTAGAATTTTTCTTACTTATTGAGTCAAATACGGTTAACAGTTTAGTCGCATTTAACGCTAGGGTACTTTTCGAAAAATATTTTGAATTTCAATATTTTTCAAAAAGTTAATCGTTTAAAAGTAGCATAATAAAATTTGTTAATACACTAATTTTGAAAGATATAATGACGAATTAGCCGCATATATGCCAGTATTTAACCGTTACATCTTGATGATTGAAAATAGCAGCTACTTTGGGCAATAACTCTGCTATTCAACGAGTATGTTTTTTAAAATGGTTATGCAGCAAAGTATAATTGTCTAGTTAAATTACTTTAAGCTAGCAACAATCTTTTAAATCAATAATTCAGTTAAGTCATAACTACCATTTAGTTTAATATAAATAATTCTCACTAATAAAAACAATAAAGCCCTTTAACAACAAGGGCTTTATAAGTTTTATTTAACTAAAGTTGTAGATTAACAATCGTCATCTGTAGCATCTACACCCTCTTTTGCCTCTTCACAAGCATCTTCAATGGCGTTACCTGCATCTTTTTTCATTGCATCAAACTTGTCGCCGATACTTGTTTTCATTTCACCCATTTTATCACCAGCATCGCTTGCCATTTTGCTCACTTTTTCGCTAGCACCTTCAATAGCTTCACCTGCATCGTCTTTCATTTCGCTGACTTTTTCGCCCGCGCCTTCAATAGCATCACCAGCACCTTCTTTCATGGATGATACTTTTTCGCCAGCAGCTTGAAGTGCATTTCCTGCATCTGTCTTCATTTCACTTACTTTGTCACCAGCATCTTTAACGACCTTCTCAACTTTGTCGCCGGCTTCTTCTGCTTCTTTTTCACTACAAGCTGTTAACCCAAACATTGCTATAAATAAAACAAGTGAGGTCGATAGTTTTTTATTAAAAGTCATGTGTTTTTCCCTAAATTTTTGGTGTTTACCACGAATTGCATTGCCGATTAATAAAATCATCTACAATACAACGAAAATGAAAAATATAATCTTTGAAATAACGGCCGCTGCATCAGCGATACCAATAAAATCAAAGGCTGTTACGATAATAACTCTACTTTAAAATGTAAGCGTTCAGCCTACATAATATGTTCCTCTATCTATCAAATTACAAGCCTCCACTAATATATAATCACATTTCATGCCACACATATTTTTTCATAAAACATTGATAATTAATTACTAATAATAAAATGATTAGAAAGCCTTACCATAAACTATATAAAGTTATGTCAAATAATCAATTTTTATCTAAGCTTATTACTTAGCTGTTGAGATGATTCAAGTGCGGTTAACATAATATTTTCTCGTAATAGTCATCAAAAAAATTCTGAAATATTACGCATTATTTAGTCTTAGTTGATAAAAACACATACAGTTTCATAATTTACAGTTAGCTTTAATAATTAGTGGAGCTTAATATTTAAATTTGAGGAATGAATAACATGACTACAAATCCGGTAGGCTGGTTTGAAATTTACGTTGACGACTTAAAACGTGCGAGAGATTTTTATGAGTCTGTACTCAATACCAGTCTGGAGTCTATAGGAGATCCCAGTAATGAACAGGTTGAGATGTTGGCTTTCCCTGCAAATTACGACGTTTATGGCGCTGCTGGTGCACTAGTAAAAATGCCAGGATTTAAAGCTGGTGGCAATAGTACACTTATTTATTTTTCATGTGATGATTGCGCATTAGAGCAATCTAAAATTTTAAGCTCTGGCGGTGTTGTCCAGCGGCCAAAAATGTCAATTGGCGAATATGGTTTTATAACATTAGCCGTTGATACCGAAAGTAATATATTTGGTTTGCACTCACTAAAATAGTATTAAGAAGTAACCTTATACATGTGGCTTTATTCCTAAAAAATAAACAATAAAAAAGGCCTATACAGGCCTTTTTTAAAAATTTATCCACTGTTATTTAACAATCAGTGTCTTTAGCTTTTACGCCTTCTTTAACTTTTTCACAAGCATCTTCAATGGCATTACCAGCGTCAGTAGCCATGTCACCTGCTTTATCGCCTGCATCTTCAATGGCATTGCCGGTATCTTGTACCATTTCATCTACTTTTTCACCTGCTGTTTCAGCTTTATCGTCACTACAGGCAGCTAAGCCCAATACGGTAACAAGTGTAATCAGTGTCATTGATAATTTTTTAATAATAGTCATAATTTTTTTCCCTAAAGTCTTGGTGATTTACCACGAATAGCATTGGCGATTAATGAGATAACCAACAACACAACGAATATGAAAAATATAATTTTAGCAATACCTGCTGCTGCCCCTGCGATACCACTAAAACCGAATATTGCAGCTACAATCGCAATAACTAAAAATGTAAGTGCCCAGCTCAACATAGCATTCCCCTTTATTTTATTAGCTTTAAACTACCCTTCACTTAATGCGTTATTCATGCCAACACAAACATAAATTATAATACATTGATAATTATAGGTTAATTTATAACTTCATTATTAAGTATAGAACATTTATATAGCATCAAATGAAATATTTACAGACTAAGCCTGTATAACTTTCAGCGTAAATAAGTCATAACCGATTTATTACTTAACTTACGATGCACTTCCTGGCATATAGAAGCCGATATAATGCAAAGTTTTGTTTATAAACTTCACATTGAATGAGTGGCAGCCACGCACAGTTAGGCTAAGCAGCATTGACCTGCCTTTAAAAACTATAAATATTTATAATTAATTGACCTCATGCAGAAATGCTTAACATAAATGGAATCAACGATGGGTATTACTTATTTATAGAAAAATAGGAATGTATATCAGCCTAGCTTCGCACAGCTGATGACTTGAATTTTTTGCAAAAAAAAACACGCTATTATATAGCGTGCTTTTATCAATTTAAAAATACTACATACTTTTAGTTATTCACTTAGCTACTTAAGGGTGATAACTTCACCAGTGCTCAGCTCAATTTCTACTGAGTACTTATTCAAGTTTTTATCTACCTTATCGTCAAACTTGATCTTGATCTCATTTTTATCATCGGCCTTAATTTTTCTTTTATCTTGTGACTTTTCCCAGCTACTCACTCTGACCGGTGAAGCCTGTGTTTCAGTATCGTAGATTTTATCTCCACCGTTCTTGATTTCGACTAAATCACCGTTTACAGAAGTAGGCCAATCAACAGAAATACGTTCAATAAACACATCTTCATTACTGTCGTTATGAATATAGAACTTATATTCTTTCTTTTTTAAGTCCTTAAATTCGGCTCTAACTGCACCAACTGAACCGCTGCTTGGCGCACCTAAAACAGCTTCAACAACACCTGTATTGGTTAAGTCACAGCTAAATGAGCCAGTTTCACCTGTCATGCCATTTAATGCAAAGCTGTTCACTAGGTTATTGTCATCGTTTTTATTGTTACCTTGTGCAGAGCCACAGTCATCCGAACCATCCATAAAGTCATCAGAACATGACAAATGGAATGCCGAAGAACCACTAACAGCACCACTTAGCGTAACAGCAAAATCATTACCATAAGCATCTCTGTCAACAATGAAGTTAATCAAATTACCCTGCTGTAGATTTTCAAACACTTGGCCTGCAGCTGTTGTAACTGTTGTACCATTTGCGCCATTCCAAACCATTGATAATTCAGTTAATGGTTTTATGTCACTACAAGTAAGGACTTGCTCTGGTGTTGATGGTTTTTCAGGCACTACAACCGTTAGAGGAACAGTATCTTGAGCACTACACGCTATACCAGAAGGCCTAAGGTTACCAGTGACTGTAAGCGTGTTGTTAAAGACATTATCAACACCAGGTAAAACAAACTGAGTACGAGTCAATTCAGCACTGCCACCTTGAGCTGCTAGATCAAGAGATCCAAGCGGTCCAAAACTATCAGAAGCATCATCAACAAAACGTTCAGTACTGTTGTTTACAATGGTGTAGTTATACAGCATTTCAACACCCGCAGATATTGATTGACCACTTTTGGTATCCATAGCAACTAAATCAACTGCACCATATTGGTCACCCAAGCTTAACGGTAATGAACATGAAGTATGCATAGCTACTTTTTGTACCAAGTTACCTGTAGCGCTAAAGATTTCAATTATAGTATTTGCATCAAAATCGTTTTCATTTGCTGCTGCAGAGGTTGCAGTAACAACATCACCAATAGTTACATTGGCCTGAACGGTATCAAGAAATACTTTATCTTTACCATTGCTCACTTTGATACGAACGTTGTCACCGGCTGTACCACCAACGATACATTCTGCCTTACCGCCTTGAGTGTTGCTAATAACACAATCGCCACCAAGATAACGTAAACTCACATTAACAGGCTTGCTATCACACGAAGCATTAGAAGGCATTTCGTAAGCACAAGTTTCTGCAGTAGTAATTGGATCAGTTGGTGAGTTACATACTAACGCAACACCATTTTCACCCGCTAAACCGTCTAGTAACCAGCTATTTAAAAGACCTGCTTCATTGTTTTTACTATTACCTTGCGGAGCACCACAATCTTCAGGGCCATTCATACCAGAATCAGAACATGACATATGGAAACGTGAAGTACCTAGGCTATCACCGTTAGCATTGAATACTTCCCAATCAATGTCATTACCTGCACCAGCAAAGCCACTGATAGTAACCACATCGCCATTGTTAACATTACTGCGAGTCGTTAACTCTGTATCATCAGTTTTACCGTAATAAGCAACAATACTTACGTTATCTTGACCATCCCAAATCATTGATAAGGTGTCTAGATCTTTCGCGTCACTACATACAAAGTCAACCGGTTGAAGTGAAGGTATAATTGCACAAGTAGCATTAATATCTAAAGCACATTGAGCAAGAGGAGCAACAAAACCTGCATCCACATCTATATTTTGCTCACCAGAACCTAGCGTAATACAACTGGTTGTACCCATATCGCCGTCAAAGTTTTCTGCATCACTATCTATGGTTTCATCAATACCTACATTAGCATTAGTAAAACTTAAACCTGATGGAGCCGTAAATTTAACTCTATAATTACCAGGAACTAAATCAGTGAAATTGTACATACCTGTTGAATTGGTAAACACAGACGTTACTTCATTACCAAAGATATCAAAAACAGAGTTGTTGCTACAGTCGAATAACTCAACCATTACAGAACCTAAACCATTTTCGTTGTT
>TARA_R110000744_G_scaffold174131_6_pt1 | contig 14989 bp, 8 predicted proteins | sample TARA_R110000744 | Tara Oceans TARA_R110000744 (sample SAMEA4398083) | marine metagenome | biome: Polar Biome; feature: [DCM] deep chlorophyll maximum layer (ENVO:01000326); material: water (ENVO:00002006), including particulate matter (ENVO:01000060) such as... | depth 36 m | reverse complement strand
AATTGTTTAAGAAAACACTCATTTTAACAGCTATCTTAGCTGCCACATCAGTCCACGCTGAAACGCCAAAGAACGCATTCGATATCACTTACATTGATGAAGAAGGTGAAGGGTTCTTTAGCTCAACCGAATTTACAAGCTCAAACGGGCAAACGTATGTCGAAGGGCAGTATAAGAGAGATGTTTTTGAACACGTGACGCGAGCTATGTCATTGCAGTTTGCACACGGCGATATCGCTCACACTTTAAACCTCACTGCTAACTTAAACTACGAGGATGGATATCTTGGGTTGGCATCAACAACGTCATCTACGGTGTCGAAATATAACGGTTTTGATGATTATGGCGTTATCAAAGAGCAGGTTACTTACCCCACTACCTTACTTACTGCCTTGCTTGATAGAACGGTTCTTAATGAGGGGGCAGTTGATTCAACTGTTGAGATGACATTTAGCCCTTTATATGTAGAAAATATCGATGAAAGCGGGTTAACAACCTTCGCTTACACGGCATACCATGAACTTACCCACGTAATGGGATTTACCTCCTTTGAGTGCGTAGATATTGAGTTATGCGGTGATTATATTTATACATCTGATACAGCCCAAACATTCATGCACTTTTGGAATGATGACGGTGTTGTTAAAGATTACAGAGATTTAACGCTTGCTGAAAAAGACGCTGCGTATACATCGCACGATAAATTGTGGTTCGGTGGCTCAGCGGTGTCGCGTCAAGTTGCCCAAGATGAGTTAATGTCTGGCCAGCAGGATGGTTTTGTATATTTGCATGCCGAGCCAAACGACTCCCAATCAGGCTCACATTTTTCTGCCGATGTGTTTCCCGCGCAACTAATGGCTTCGTCAGGGGCATCTACTACTGACTTAGGCATGGCGGCATATTATCTTTGTGATTTGGGTTGGTGCCGTAATGGTGAAGGTAAAGTCATTGAGCAGTCAGCAACGGCTACCCTGAATGATAACCTGAGCACTGATACTGAAACGGTTATCAATATTACTATTGAAGAAACGCTCAATGTTGGAGTTGATGGTTTTCACCTTAATATTCGCCCTAGCGATACGCTTACAGTCATCCGCTTAGATGATCCTGACAATATCTGTGTTGAAGTAGCAGATGGTTATGAGTGTGAAGCAGCCTTACTGCCTTTATCTCAAATGCAGGTGCAATTGGTGGTTGAGCCCGCTGATACTTACACAGTTTACGGTGAAGTGTATTCAACTGGATCCGATGTCGATAGAAACGGCTTTAATAACATTTTGGATGCTAAATTAGCAGCACAGTCCGATGAAGTTGAGCCTGAACCGGAGCCTGAACCGGAGCCTGAGCCTGAACCGGAGCCTGAGCCTGAGCCTGAACCAGAGCCTGAACCAGAGCCTGAACCAGAGCCTGAACCTGAACCAGAGCCTGAACCAGAGCCTGAGCCTGAACCAGAGCCTGTAACTGAAACACCTGATCCAGTTGTTCAGCCAGAGCCAAGTTCAAGTGGCGGTGGTGGTTCAATGGCATTCTTGCTTATTCCTGCTGCACTCATCAGTGTGATGCGTAGATTTAAAAAGTGATCTTTCGCCTGTATCTTAAATACAGCGTAGATAGATCGGTATTATTCAATACCAATGAGTTTCAAACATTAATACCGCACATTTTTGTGCAGTTTGAAGGATAAGTTCTTATAGTTTCAAACTTTATGAAGAAAAGAACAATTCGAGGGACACAAAACCGTGGCGTATACGCGATTTCAGTTTCAAACTTTAATTAGCTCGCACAGGGCCATGTGCGATCGAATTAAAGTTTGAAACTTAGAATTAATATTTGAAACTTGCAATTAAAGTTTGAAACTCAGACATACCTGCTTCTCGCATTTGCTCTTCGCTTCCTCTAAAAAAAACGAACCTCTTGGTTTGTTTTTTATGTGGCCTACAAATTGCGCTTAACTAATCAGGAAGAGAAATTCAGTTTTCCTCACCGAGTGCATCTTCGACGCTTTTGAACTCTTCGAGTGCTGCGGTTAATAACTCAACTATTTCGCTGGCGATGACTGCTGGAGGTTGAAGGTTCTCGGTATCTTCAAGTGAGTCATCTTTTAACCACTACAGACCTATATTGTGATGTGTTACGTTTAAACGTGAAACTGCTCGACCAACTTACGCAAACGGTTGCCCAATATTGATATTTCCTTACTGGATTCAGCAGTTTGTGATGCCCCTGATGAGGTTTCCAGCGAAATACTCTCAATACTAACAATACTTCGATTAATCTCTTGGGCTACCACTGTTTGTTCTTCCGCCGCGACCGCAATTTGGTTATTCATGTCAAGAATTGTTGTAACGCCCTGGGTAATAGCTTCTAAAAATTCACCCGCCAGTGCAGCTTGTACCACTGTTTCAGCCGCTTTAGTCCTATTTTGTTGCATTACAACAACAGCAGATTCAGCACCTTTTTGCAAAGCTGATATGAGATCTTCTATTTCGCTGGTTGAACTTTGGGTACGCTGGGCCAAGGTACGTACCTCATCTGCTACAACCGAAAAACCTCGCCCTTGCTCTCCTGCTCTGGCTGCTTCTATTGCAGCGTTAAGGGCAAGTAAATTGGTTTGGTCAGCAATGTTTTTGATAACATCTAACACTGTACTGATATTCTCTGAGTCGCCTTTGAGCTTCTCTAATACCACAGCCGAATTATCGACTTCTGCTGCCAATTCATTGATGGTCTCAATGGTTTTGGCAACTGCCTGATTCCCTAATTTGGCTTTGCCATCAGCACTATTTGCCTCATCAGATGCATTTTGCGAATTACGCGCTACCTCTTCGACTGTGGCTGCCATTTCGGTGATTGCGGTTGCTACCTGAACCGTTTCACTATTTTGTCGGTTGAGCCCATCACTGGTGACGGTAATTACATTAGACATTTGTTCAGCGGCGACAGAAAGCGCAGACGCAGACTCGACGACTTCTGTAATGATACCTTGCAGCTTGGATACGAAGGCATTGAAGTATTCTCCTAATTCTCCGATCTCATCCGTTGAACGAACGTCTACACGTTTGGTCAAATCCCCTTGCCCTTCGGCTATGTCTTTTAAGATTTGGTTGGTAGCTCGTATTGGCACCATCACTCCGCGGACCACAAAAAATGCGATAAGGCTACCGAGACAAATAGCCACTAAGGTTCCGGCGATAGTGAAGGCGATACCAAAGGTTGAAGAAGACGCTTGTTCTTCTCCTCTGAGGACAATCAGCTTTTCTTCCTCATCAATAATTTCTTTTATTTTTGCGCGGGTAGCATCCATTAATAATTTACCCTTTCCTTGCTGCATCATAATGGCAATATCGTTAATGGTTTTAGGGTAGCGGTTAATGTCACGTCGAGCGTCAATTTCTGGCTGTGCCGCTTGCGCTACCCACTTATCAACTTCTATTTGCAACCTTTGTAAATCTGCACTAGTGACTGAACTACCGTCTAAGGTTGAACCAAGTTTGTTGACATTATTTTGCAGGTTTCGCTTGCCATCATTGAAAGGTTGCAATGACGCATCTTTTCCCGTTAGAAGAAATCCTCTTTGACCTGTTTCCATGTTCACTAGGTTTAGAGTGATAAGCGTAACTAGATTTGCGGCCTGTGTTTTGTTTGCACTAGTAAGTTTAGAAGTTAAGTCTGCCAATATTCTGCGAATACCGTCAAAAATATCTTTACCTATCGTGCGGCTGGAGATTGTTTGGAAATTGGCGTTTGCATCGACTCCCAACGAAACTTGACGTCTTGCTTCAATTTCAGGTTCGGCAACTTCTTTGAGCCATTGGGCTTGTAACGCTGCCACGTCTCTCCAACGCTTAACTTGGATCGGGTTATCGCTGGTCAGGGTTTGTCCTTCTTTGATCAATTTGTCGAAATTATTGTTTCCATTATTGAATGGTTCCAAATATTCGTCTTTTCCGGTCACCATAAAACCCCGCTGGCCGGTCTCCATGTCAACCATAGCCCCTGACACATGCTCACCAGTACGAATGACCTCGTAGGTGTGATTAACCCAATTAGAGGCGGTAATTATTGAAGTAATGCTTGAGTACACCACCATGGATATAACCATCATCATTAGTAAAATAACTATATAACCAGCAGATATCTTTTTCCCTAGTTTCATATTCCTAAAAAAACTCATATTTTTCTCTTTAATTATCTAAAATAGTAAATGTGCGAACTGATTAAATATCAGCATCAGTCGGGCAACAAAATATTGCACTGAAAGTACTTTTGAACGTGGTTATAAACGGGATCTGAGCTGCAAGCAGTCAACCCCTTTACTTTCACCAAACCCTGCGAATTTAGGGCTTATATATACAGATACTGCAAAGTAGTTGGACTTTGAGGGTAGTCAGCTAGCGTCTGGTGTTTTGATTCTTCAAGCGGACTTATTATATTATGTTAGGGATTTATAAAAATTAGACATTGGTATCAAAGCGAGACCGTGAACGTTTTTTAGACTGGATTCCCCTACGTTCACCTAAGCCAGCAAAGGTTAAAGCTGGCTGGCACTCACCCAATAAACTAAAAATAAAATGAGGGCACATATATACAATATAAGCCCTCTTTTAAAACCACTTATTGTTCGCACATATACTTATTCCGTAAGTACCTTATCACTTTGTCAAAAAACCCTTGTCTATTATCGTAACGGCTTCTTTTTCGCTTGGGGATTCCAGCTATATCAATAGATAAAGTGGACCGCCATTAAGCTACTCACCATTTTATTATCAATGAACTCTACATACTGATTCACTAAAGCACTGGATTATCAATCAATATAAGTGTTGTTAAGCTCTGTTCCATCATCGAATCAGTTAACGATTCGGCAATTGATAACGGATGGGGCAACAATAAAACATTGGCTCCTATCATTTATATTTCCCACTCAAATACCTATGGGTAAAAATCGATTTAGGAGAAACACATGTTTAAAAATTATGGTTGGATAGTCGAAGCGAAACTGAATCCAGGACAACTGGAGAATTTCAAAAAAGTCATGAATTCACAAGTTAATCGAGCGTTAACGGAGAAAGGAACACTCAATTATCAATACTACATGTCTGATGAAGGCGATGTTTTAGTGTACGAAAGATTCAGCAATGCCGATGCATCACATGAGCACATTGAGAATTGGGATGACCATGCCGCACGTTGGATCGATGCAGCAACTCCTACACGTATGGTACACCTAGGCGACTTACCTGATGATGTGCGTGAAAGACACGCGGCATTGTCTCCCCTTTGGCTAAAACCGTTAGGCGGATTTGCTCGAGAACAAGCAGCGGATAGTCGATCGACAAAAGACGGCGACACCCAGTTTGAGAATTTCGGTTGGATAGTTGAAGCCAAACTCAATGCAGGTCAACTGGAAAACTTTAAAGGCGTTATGCAGGATCAAGTAAAAAGAGCGTTAACAGAAGAAGGAACGCTGAATTATCAATACTATATCTCTGATGAAGGCGATATCTTGGTTTATGAACGTTTTAAAGGTCTTGCGTCGTCACATATTCACATCGAAAACTGGGATGCCCATGCACAACGCTGGATGGCCGCTGCCACTCCAACTCGAATGGTACACTTAGGCGATTTACCGCAGGAGCTTAGAGATAGACACGCAGCCCTTGCGCCACTTTTATTAAAACCATTAGGCGGTTTTGCAAAATAACACATAAGCTGATTACGTTTATTAGACCTGACACGTTTAGGCTTGCGTAAAAATACTGTGCATACATAGGCTTTTATCATTGCTCATCACCTCCTTTTTACCCGCCGGTGATGGGCACTGCCTTATTGCATCCCCTTTGCAAATAGTCAGTAAGAACACTCAAATGCTAGGCTAGTTAACCAAATGAATCCCCCATTATTGAGCAATTAATTATCTACACTCAAAAATTCATACCAAACACCAGTCTGGTCGTACTGCTTTATTTTACTCTGTAAGCTCCGCCCAACGTGGATGATCCCGTATTGGCCAGCGTCGTCTGCAAGACTCTATTGTGGGAACAGCAAGGTCTAATATATGGTACTCTGCCGCCCACCAGCCCGTTTAGCGAAATAATACGCTAGGAATAGCTCAAGATGTAACACATACAGACAATCAGGGCTGCGCCAAAGCGCGTTAAATCCTGTTGTCACTAGGTATCACACCTTGCTAGCATAGCGTCGATCACCCCCTACATTATTTATATAGCGACCGTGTACATCGCTATGATAAGGAGCAAACTTGAACAAAAGTATACTTACCAATGCCATTGCCTTGATATTACTGATTTTGGGTATGGTTTTAGAAAGCCCGATTGTGACTACCGTAGGTGTATTCGCCTTATCCGGCGCGGTCACCAACTGGCTCGCCGTCTACATGTTATTTGAAAAAGTGCCTTTGCTGTACGGTTCAGGCGTTATTCCTCTACGCTTCGAGGAGTTCAAGGCTGGCATACGTGAACTCATGATGACCCAGTTCTTTACTGAGCAAAATATTGCACGCTTTCTCAACAGCGATAACCAACAAATTAAAGTGGACTTAGCCCCAGTACTCGAAAAAGTAGACCTCGAGCCAACCTTCGATTCCTTAGTAGAAGTTATCAATGCATCGTCATTTGGCAGTATGTTGGGCATGTTTGGTGGCGCTGATGCACTTACGCCCTTGAAACAGCCTTTTGTCCAGAAGATGAAAGAATCGTTAATTGCTATCAGCCAAGACGAGCGCTTTTTAAACTTGCTTAGCGACCAGCTAGAGCAGCCAAGTGTGATGCATGACGTGCAACAAAAAATTGAGTCAATTGTTGAGCAACGTTTAAACGAATTAACCCCTGAAATGGTCAAAGATATCATTCAAACCATGATCAAAAAGCATTTAGGCTGGTTGGTTGTGTGGGGCGGTGTGTTTGGTGGCTTGATTGGCTTAGCGGCTGTTTTATTGGTCGCTTAACCCTCAAATCGTTTTGAATTGTTGTCGTAAAGCGTTATGCAATAAAACGCTTTACGGTTTATTCATTTATCTACTTGCCCCTCGCCCACGGTTATTTTTTGTAATACCTTGCAGGCACCATCCGTGTACTGCTATACCTGTGGTTATTACACTTGCTCGGACCCAACAAATAACATTGGCACATTAAATACCCGTTTATATTGGCGCTATTTGGTTTATTATATTCACCCGTTATCAAATCACGCCCAAATGCACTTGCAAACAATTCTCATTTAGATTAAATTAATACTGCCTGTTTGATACTGAGTTTCACTGGTCCTGGCTTGGTGTCACATCCATGGCAGATATTTCACCTGAAATATCTGCCTTTTTTACATATTCCCCCCCTTCTTTACGCGCATTTTTCTGGTAGTTAAACTAATTTAGTTAGTGGTGATTGATATTTGGTCATCCGAGGAGTACGGTTCAGATGTCGGTTGCTTTCGGCAAATGAATTGCCCGTACCTGACTCCTATAGCACTGAAGTGGATGACATGGAATGAAGTATCTTGTTAGTGGGCGAATCGCCAATGCCGTTTTTTTATTTACCTTTGTCGTTGGGAGCGCCATTGCACTCTTGTTATTTACTCAGGGGGCATCTGCTTACCGAAGCCAAGAGCTCAACCACGCCCAGCAACATCTCCAGCAATTTGTGGCACGTTACGATGTGGCATTACAGCAAACGGTAGAGCGCAGCAGCAAACTTGCCCAAGCAATTAAAGAGAATAACCCCCTTGCAGCGACTCAATTTAACCAGTTTATTCAGTTGGTATACCCAAAGCCGCAAGATGTAGCGGAGATAAACTGGTTAAAAAACGCTGGAAATGCGACTACAGGTCTTCACTTTTCAACAGAAAATGGTTTGTCAGCATTCAATACGCCCGTTGACGAATACATTGATCCTTACCTGACCTTGGCGCGCAAAGAAAATAAGATGGTCGTCTCTCCAATCTTGATCCTACAAACGACTGAAGGGCCAAAACCTGTGTTCGTTATTGTGCAGCCAATTACAGGCACAGACTTTTTAATCACAACACATCGCATTGCATCACTCACCCAAGCACTACCAAGCGAATTAAACAGAGAGCACTATGCCTACGTGTTGTCAGATTATCAACAAGGTCACTACGCCTTTCCTGATGACAAAATGCTGCCTGATGCCCCCAGCTTCAATACACAACGCTCAGAAATTCCCAGTTTAAACGTACCCCTCAATATTGACGGTCAGCAGTGGCAACTCTGGGTGTATCCGCCCAGTAGCAATTTGTTGTCTATTGGCTGGGTTCACTATGTTTATTTAACCTTGGCCATATTCGGCTGCTTGGTAGTTAGCTCTCTATTACGTTCAGGATTGCAGCATTATAGAGATCTTCAGCAAGAGTCTTTACGTCAAGCGAGCGAAATAGAGCGCAATTCGTTAGCACTGAGCAATGCCCAGAACACATTACACACGAGTCAAGCAACGACTGAATTGGCACTAAGTGGTAAAAGCCAATTTATGACCACCTTAAGTCATCAAATACGCACGCCGGTCAACGGGATCATTGGTATGACTGACTTGTGTTTGCAGACACAGCTGTCGCTTAAACAGCAAGACTACCTGCGCAAAATTAGTGCCTCGGCTCAGCATTTAAACGCGGTCCTTGGTGATTTATCAGATTATTCCCAGCTCGAGTCAGGCGAACTACAGTTAAACGAACATCCTTTTTCATTACACGAAGTCGTTGATGGTTTGTATGCTATGCTGTCTAAAGAAGCACAGGATAAGGGACTGGCATTTAACATCACAGTTCCCCACACAGTGCACTGCGATTTGATTGGTGATAGCCGACGATTGAGCGAAATCATGCTCAACTTATGCACCAATGCCATTGCACATACCAGCAGTGGGCATATTCATCTCGTTATCAGTGCCGATCAAGATCAACCTACCTCATCAATCAACAGCGAATATAAACTAAGCTTTATGGTCAGTGACACGGGCGCCGGCATCGGACAGGAAGACATATCTAAGCTATTCAGCCGTAGCGAGCCTCTGGATCAGCAAAAAAACCTCAACGCGGGGTTAGGCCTGTCCATTAGCCAAGCACTATGTAAATTAATGGGGGGAGAAATTGCCGTCTGCAGTCAATTAGGTATTGGCAGTTGCTTTACTGCTCAGGTAAATTTAAAGCTTAATAACTTAATTGTGACCGCTGCGGAACAACCAAAAATGTTGTCCAAACCCCAGCGAATTATGGTCATAGACGACAACCCTATTTCATTGACCATGCTTGAACATGCGCTGAGCACAATGGGCGCCCAAGTCAGTGTGTACTCCTTTGCCAGCGATGCGTTAGATGCTTTATTCGAAGGGGAACAACCAGACATTATTTTGCTAGATTGGGTTATGCCGCAAATGGGAGGACTAGCGTTTTTAACTCGCTTGCAGCAATCAGATAATAAGATAACCAGTCGCATCTTAATTTTAACCGCCTACGATGGTAAAAGCATTGCACGAATGTGCCAACATTTTCCTATTGAGCGTATTCTGAATAAACCTTGTCGTAACGAGGAGCTCTTCCATATTATCAATGACGAACAAATTGTTCCTGTAGTTGAAGAGCCTAAAGAGACATTAACGGGACTGGTTGTATTAGTCGCAGAAGACAACATGATCAATCAGGAAATTATTTGTGAGCTTTTACTACAAGAGGGTGCAAAGGTTATACCAGCCAATGACGGACAGCATTGTATCGATGAGCTTAAACGTGCCCAGCATGTAGATATCATTCTTATGGATATCAACATGCCAGTGATGGACGGTTTAGCGGCTCTTAAAATTATCCGCCAAGAACTCGCCATGCCTGATTTACCCGTCATTGCCTTAACAGCCAATATTTTTGAACACGATAAGCAAAATTATTTACAACAAGGCATGAATGAACATTTAGGCAAGCCTTACAATAGAGACCAGATAGTCGAGAGCATATTACGTTTAACAAAAAATCGTAATCGCTAGGCGCACTTACACTAAGTGGTGGGTTTGCTTAGCCATATCGATAAACGCACTCAGGTAGTCTGGGCGTGTTTCCCCGGCCCGAAAGCCCACATGAATATCCTTAAAAATACCCTTTTCACCTAAGCGCACCGGCATAATAGGCAGCGTGTTTTGATGTTGCTCAACCAGCCATTTTGGCAAAGCAGATACGCCTCGCCCAGCACTGACCATTTGCAGCATAATTTCCGTGGTTTCAATGGTTCGATGCTTTTTCACTCCTGCTCCTGCTGGGGTCAAAAATTGGCTAAAAATATCTAAACGACTGGCTTCAACGGGATAGGTAATAAGTACTTCATTGCTTAAGTCTTGCGGGCTTACGTACCCCTGCTTAGCAGTTGGATGAGACTCAGGTACTACCAATACATGCTCGTACTCAAATACCGGCAGGTATTCTAACCCTTTCTGAAATAAGGGGTCTGGGGTGATCAGCATATCAATATCATAACCAAGCAATGCTCCTAAACCACCAAATTGAAACGCCTGGCGCACATCTACATCCACATCTGGATATTCCATCAAAAATGGCGATACCACTTTTAGCAACCATTGATAACAAGGATGACATTCCATGCCGATGCGCAAGGTTCCTCTTTGTCCTTGAGCAATCTGTTCGATCAGTTGCTCAGTGTGTTCAAACTGTGGCAGTACTCGATTAGCTAAATTGAGTAATCCCTGTCCTGCTTGGGTTAAACGTAATCGACGACCATCCTTTTGCCATACTGGTGCACCCAAGTAGCCTTCTAATTTTTTAATTCCGTGACTTAATGCCGATTGAGTTAGAAATAAAGCATTGGCTGCTTCGGTTAGGGTACCGTGTTTATCCACCGCGTGGATTATAGCTAAGTGATGTCTTTCAAGCATGGGACTCAAACCTATGAGTAAAATTCATTGAATACTAAAAATATACCACTATTTTTACTAGGTTATTATGACGAGTATCCATTTATTGCAACTTAATTGGACGGATAGATGACTAAATTGCATAACTTAGGCTCCCCGCGGATTGGCCAGTGAACGCATTCCGGCTCAGCGTTTTGGGCTTAACCCAGATTGCGGACTAAAAACACGTCAATGTCCAGACGTCACCTCTGCTCTTAATAATATGGCGCAAGCCCTAAAGATTTAAGAGCTAAGGACAAACTACCCTAGCTTAATAAGTCAAATACAATGGTGCCAAATACATCTGATCGACATAGCTTTAGGTCCAGAATTCACTTGGATTTTGGACTTTTTGTTAATGTTACATAAGTAATGTAGGTATTCACCAACACCTACCAAGTGAACACTCACTGACTATTACAAGCATTATAGATATAGCATCAACAATTTAATTTTGACTTCTTGAGACCCAATTTACGTCTAGCCTTCGCTTTAACGACCCGCCAAGGTGTTTGCGGCCCTTTCGGTACGCAAGAACGCAAATGTGTGTAGTCTTCGTTATTGAGTTGCACTTCACCGCCATGAGCTAGCAACAAAGAATAGGGTTGAATCTCAATTAAACGCTCAATTGAACCACCATAAAGCCGGGGAAAAAATACTGGAAATGGTGGAATAAAACGGTTTTTAACTTTGACCACTAAATCAGCCACATACATACGCCGACTTGGCATATGCATAATAGATAAGTCCCTGTCTGTATGACCCGGCGTCTCAAAAACACACCATTCATCAAACCCAGGGATAGTTTGCCTGTCAGTCAGCTTGATGTCGGGTTTAAGTGTTTTTGCGTACCACAAGCTTTTACGTTTACGCCCTAAACGCCCTGCTACCCAACGTGCTAAGGCTAAATCGGTTAAGTACATTAACCAACCGCTGAGCCCTTTATACCAAGAATGCGCTACATCGGCAGAAACAAGCTTACAACCGGTCAACTTGCGTAATGTATGGGCAGCCCCTGCGTGATCTGGGTGCATATGTGTTACCACCACAGTTTTTAAATCAGAGAAGGGTCGCTTTAACTCGTCGGTTATAAATCTCTTCACGTCATCAACATCAGCGCGAGTGCAGCCATCAAGCAGCATCAGGCCGCTTGCATATTCAACCAAGTAGATAGACTGAATATAGCCGGGTAAGTGATGTAATTTCATAAACACAACCGCTCTCGTTAACATAGTTTAATACCCATGTACCATACGTTGCATAGGGCCAATACTGTACTTTTTGTTTTAAATAGTTAACCCCAAAAAATTGATATAGGACGGCACAGGTCAAATTGGCCGGCGTGTTTCAGTTCACACTTGACGGCTGTGTTGCAGGCAACCTAATCGCCTAAAATTAATAGAGGTTGCTAAGCTGAAATCGTTTTAGCACAATATTACCTAGGTTTGTTTGCGCCAAAAGTGGCAACCATGCCCCACAGCGCACAAACATATTATCTATTTTTTATCCCAAGGAACTTACATTGCCCCCATCACCTGCCTCACTGAACGTCATTGTGGGTTCAAAAAACCCTGTCAAAGTCAACGCAGCGAGAAATGCCATCGCTATGCTCTACCCTGAGCACACCATTTTTTGTCAGGGTATGCATGCTCCATCAGGCGTTGCTGAACAGCCCATGACGAGTGAAGAAACAAGAATAGGTGCCATCAATCGCGTCGAATACTGCCAGAAAAATGCGCAAGCTGATTTCTATGTGGCCATGGAGGGAGGTGTGGATAAATTCGATTACGGACCGGCAACATTTGCTTATATCGTGATTGCTAACCGGGAGCGCCAGTCTATCGGACGCGGTGCCATTATGCCTATTCCAGAATCGGTATATCAGGCATTAGCAGCAGGTGAAGAATTAGGCCCGTTAATGGATAAACTCTTTAACACCCATAACGTCAAACAAAAAGGCGGCGCCATTGGTTTGCTAACCAATGGCAACGCAACACGAGAAGGTAATTACACCCATGCCATGGTGTTAGCTATGGCGCCTTTTTTACACCCAGATTTATACCCTATTAATTAGCGATATGATTTTAAAAGGTAAGCGTTACCCGTACCCCAAGATGTTTGCCGGTTTCCGCTTGTCGATTCTCAATATGAATATCCGCGCCATGAAACTGTGCGATAATTTTGGCGATATACAGCCCTAAGCCAAGATGAGGTTGAGTCGAAGCTTGCTCACCTCGCACCGAAACCATCGAATCGAAGAGCTTGCCTTGCATGTCCTGTGGTAAAGGCGGGCCATCATTATCAATACACAGCAAATGTTGGTTACCCACTTGCTCAAAGGTAACGGCTATGGCCGTTTTCGCTGGGCTAAATTCGAGTGCGTTAGCGATGATTTTATCTAACATTTGCCCAAACAAGTCGCCTGAGCCCGATAACCTTGTATCGTCACTAAGATTATTGAAGGTGAATTTATGGCTTGGGTATGTCATACGATAACCTGCTACATATCCCTCTAATAAGGCGCTTAAGTCAAATACTTCACGCTCGTCAGTTTGAATCGCTTGCTCGAGCCTTGTTGCCTCGCTCATGTTGTTCAAAATCGTGCTTAGGCGTTTTATGCCCTGCTGGGCACGGGCAATATATTGGGCGTCTTCTGGGTTTTGTGTACTTAACTGCAAATTTTCTAAGGAGGACTTCACAATCGCCACGGGTGTACGTAACTCATGGGACAAACGCGCGGACATGTTCTGTAAATAAGCGTTATATTGACCTAATTTCCCCAGCACAATATTAAAGGTCGTGGCCAAGTCGCCAATTTCGTCCCGCGCGTTTCCATTAGGAATAGTTGCGACTATTTTGCCGTGACTATCTATCGCGGCCTCCGTTTGATTCCTCAACTTACGAATACGAAACGACATGCGCGAAGCAAATAGAAATAGCGCCAACGTCCCTAGTCCCATCACAGCTAAAATCACATGGAACAATTTTTCCAATGCACGATTTCTAAGGGTACGTATGCCATTAGTTGTCTGCTCAACGACGACCGCCCCCATAACATTGTCATCAATATATATAGGATGCGCAGCAGACAAGATCACGGCTTTATTGTCTGGACTTAGGCGCCACAGCGAGGCCGGTGTCCCTGATAATGCTTCATTGATATCTTGCCCTTGCAAGGCATACGCGTCTTGCAGGTCATCAATGAATTCAGCGGGGGGCTTGGTTAAAATTTGGTAGTAAATCGGCAGTAACCATTGCTGTTCCATGTGTTGCCACCAGCTTGCCGTCTTTTTCCTGCTAGCCGTGTAAGCCGTCGTGCTCAGTCCTACTGATTTATGAATACTGCCCGAGCGGGCCAATACCCGTTTATGCTTATCAATAACCCACACCCGAGCATTTGAATATTTAAGACCCTTAATGATTTTTTCAATTTCCGGTGATGGCACTAATACAGTGCCTAAAGCATCGCTTTTATTAGGATTGGCAGTACCTATGCGATAGCGCATTTGACGATTGATGGGGTCGTCAACGTCTGTGATCGCAAAGGCAATTTTACTGTGCATCATGCTTAAGGGGAAACGCAACTCTATATTGTAGCCCTGGTCGGTATTCAGCCAGCGCCCTTGAATTTGAGTTTCCAGCGCGACCGGGCGCATTGAGTCTAGGGGCGCTGACAATAAATAGGCATTAACCCACCCTGCTTCCTGTGGTGCAACAACGTAGCGTTTAAAAGTGCCCTCAGGGTCGGTCATAGCGATTTGCAGGTAGTCGTTACGATCAACCCGCAAACTGTCTTTACTACGCAACAGCACTGCCTCATCTGTTACTTCGAACATAGCGTACAGATATGCCCCAAACTGCCCCACCATATGCCTAAAGTGGAAACTATCTGGCTTATATTGTGCGGCGAAATCCAATAAATGATCTTGCCCGTAGTCGATACTCAAGTGTTGATAGTCTAGCCAGTCATCCAAATTGCCATCGAGGCGGATGGGATCGTGGATCTTGTGAGCGTATAAATCTGTACCTGGCTTCACATCGGTTAAATAAGCACTTTGTGTATC
>TARA_R110000744_G_scaffold33341_2_pt1 | contig 15003 bp, 17 predicted proteins | sample TARA_R110000744 | Tara Oceans TARA_R110000744 (sample SAMEA4398083) | marine metagenome | biome: Polar Biome; feature: [DCM] deep chlorophyll maximum layer (ENVO:01000326); material: water (ENVO:00002006), including particulate matter (ENVO:01000060) such as... | depth 36 m | reverse complement strand
TTTATAGATCTTAAGAAAAGTAGCTTTTTCAGTTGTCGACCGGTGTATAGTATACTGGCCGGCTTTATGTAGCACCGTATTGAAAAAGGTAATTTTAATGCAAGTAGTTTTAGGCTTATCCAGGTAAAGCTGATAATCCGGCTTTTCTTCAGTTTCTTCATCTGTAATTCTAATTTTTCTAAACCCTTCATCTTTCCAACTTTGCTTTTCCGAATCTAGTTCGAAAGTGCAATCCGATTTATCAAAAGAGCCAAAAAGAGTTTCCTCCCGGCCGTCAATGGTACCTTTAATTTTATAATATTTATTCATGATTTATCTGTTTGTCTGTTTATCTGTTTATGTATAAAGCGGAAAAGCCTTTTTAATTCCCGGCTTTCCACTGTAAAACCTCTTTTTCCTGTCTTTCGTCGTCAAGTTTTAGTCCGTGCAAGGTTGCAAGGGCAATAAAAGTTGCAAGGGCAACAACGGAGGCAAGCTCGAGTAGAGTGTATTTGTTATTCATAAGTGCGTATTTTAATGTTATTACCAAATAGTTGATTCAATCTCCTGGCGTTGCATAGCTTTAATTTTCATAAACTCCTTTGCCTCCTTAATAGAACTCATGTATTCAAGGATTTCCGAGTCTGCCAGGCATTCAATAATTATATCACCTCCTTTTTCGTAATTATTGAGTGCAAGTACTTTGATTTTTTCGATTAATTTAATTTGTTTTTCAGTCATGTTTTTATCCGGTTGTTGTTGTTGTTGTTGTTGTTGTTGTTGTTGTTTCGGTACTGCACCAGCAGTAAAAGGTCCACCACCTGGCAAGTCAATAGTGAATAACTGTTAATCGGTTTTTTATTGTTACCAGGTGATGCTTTACCAGGTGATGCTTTAACCGGATAAAGCTTTAACCGGCGGACCTGGTGCCGGCGTACCTGGTGGACCTAGTTACCTGGTGGACCTAGTTACCTGGTGCCGGCGTACCTGGTGCCGGCGTACCTGGTGGACCTGGTGCCGGCGTACCTGGTGGACCTGGTGCACATCTGAGCACCTAACAATTCGACATAATATGTATTGTGCGCCGGCCCATATATGCCTTGACGTCAAGACAACTTACCTTGACGTCAAGACAACTTGCCTTGACGTCAAGGTAAATAGGTGCTCAGATGTGCACTAGTGCTCAAAAGAACACTAGTGAACAGGGGTGCACCCCCGACCTACCCTGCCCTCCCCCGATGTTCCCCCATCTGAAAAAGTCCTGATAGTTTTGCAAAAACCAAATTAACCTAAAAACAGTTAAACCTATCCTCAAAAAATCTGGGCTAAAATTTTCAGAAAACAAGTTTTAACTCTTTTCCGGTTTTGATAAACACAGGATTAAACTTGTATGAAAACTTAAAAACGGATTAACTCTGCCGGTAATGAAACAGAAAGTCATTTGGTCACCTCTCCCAGGCTCACAGGCGCTAGCAATGAATGCCCCGTGTAATCACATCCTATTTGAGGGTACACGTGGCCCTGGCAAGACAGATGCACAGCTTATGAGGTTCCGGCGGTATGTCGGGATGGGATACGGTCAAGCTTGGCGCGGTATTATCTTTGATCGGCAGTATAAGTCGCTGGATGACTTGATTGCGAAGTCAAAGCGGTGGTTCCCACAGTTCCATGATGGTGCCAGGTTTCTATCATCACAATCAGCGTTAAAATGGGTATGGCCGACCGGGGAGGAACTGTTGTTTCGCCACATGCACGACGAAACCGACTACGACCAATACCACGGGCATGAATACCCTTTCATCGGCTGGAATGAGCTTACAAAGTATCCAACCTCCGCTTGTTATGATGTGATGATGTCCACAAACCGGTCTTCCTTTGTGCCTGAGGAGCACACGCCTAGGAATTCAAAGACTGGACAATACGAAACCCCCAATGGCAAACCGCTCGACCCGATCCCGATGATTGTGTTCTCAACGACCAATCCATTTGGAGCTGGGCACAATTGGGTGAAGCGTAGATTCATCGACCCGGTCCCGGCCGGTGAGGTGAAGAGGATGGTAACCGAAATTTTCAACCCCCGGACTAAGAAGAGGGAGAATATCACAAAGACCCAGGTGCGTTTGTTTGGTTCGTATAAAGAGAACCGATACCTGTCACCTGAGTACGTTGCGGAGTTGGAGAATATTACGGACCAGAATCGTAGACGTGCCTGGCTCGATGGCGACTGGGATATCACCGCAGGTGGAGCGTTCGATGATGTTTGGAACAGTGATTTGCACATTGTGCCGAGGTTCCAAGTGCCTGGTTCGTGGAGGATATGCCGTTCGATGGACTGGGGCTCGAGCCACCCGTTCTCTGTCGGCTGGTGGGCGATATCAAATGGTGAGGAAGTTGTTTTATCTGGAAATAAGACGATATCTTTCCCCAAGGACTCACTTATCCGAATTGCAGAGCTTTACGGAGCAGATGTAGTGAACGGTGAGCAGTTTGGCCACAATAAAGGCCGGAAGCTCTCGGCCCGGAAGTTAGCACAAGAGGTTTTAGAGGTCGAGGAAGAATTGACCATGTTGGGGTGGATAAAAACCAAACCTGAGCCAGGACCTGCGGATAATCAGATTTACAATGTCAGTGAAGACGAATCCGGCTCAATCGCTTCGATGATGGAGAATGAGGGAGTTGAATGGACCCGGTCCGATAAGAAGGCCGGATCAAGAGCGAATGGTTTCCAGATAATGCGTGACATGATGGAGCGGTCCACCGACCGGGAGGGTGCCGGGCTCTACATTATGAACAACTGTGAGGCTTTCATAAACACAATCCCAAGCCTACCAAGAGATGACAAAAAGCTTGATGATGTGGATACGGATGCAGAGGACCATGTTTACGATGAGGCGCGATATATGGTTCTTGACGCGAGGCCACAATGGGCAAAGTATGTAAATATTCGAATGCCCGTATAAGGGCAGCAGGTTTGCCCATATTTAGATTTTAAAATTACCAATTTTCACACATGCCAAATGTAAATTACGTACGCGAAGAAGTTGTCAAAGCCCGCAAGATCTGGCAACTGATCGATGACTGTGTAGCTGGGGAACAGCAAATCAAATCGAAAACGCAGGATTACCTGCCAATGCCTGTGGCGGAATCAGACAATGGTCAGATGCTTGCGCGTTATGCTTCATATCTGAAAAGGGCGATGTTCTATAATGTGACAGCTCGTACTTTGGATGGGCTTGTTGGGCAGGTGTTCTCCAAGGACCAGACAATTGAGCTACCTGAGAACATTGATCGCTATGCGGACAACATCGATGGTGCCGGGACAAGCCTCGAGCAGCAATCCAAACTGGCACTTCAGACAGTTCTAGCAAAGGGCCACGGCGGCCTATTAGCAGACTTCCCAAACAACCAGGGGTTTGTGTCACGTGCGGAGATTGAAAGTAATTTGATCCGCCCTAGAGTTCTAAACATCGATCCAGAGGACATAATCAACTGGCGTATGCAGACGGTCGGTGGTGAGTCGCTTCTTTCTTTGTTGGTGATCGAAGAGGAGAAGATCGTTGAGGACGATGGCTTTGAGTTTGATAAAGAGTACCGCTGGCGCGTGTTCCGGTTACTCAATGGGGAAGAAGGCTACCAGGTTGAGGTATCCCTTTGGAAGGCCCCCGGGGAAGACTTCGAAACAACAGAAGATTTTTATGTCGAGGAAGGACCTTCGATAATGACCGACTACAGTGGTTCGCCGTTGCAGCGGATCCCTTTCGAGTTCATGGGTAGCACAAACAACGAGCCGGTCATCGACAAAGCGCCAATGCTCGACTTGGCTAACATGAACATCGCGCACTACCGCAACAGTGCTGACTATGAAGAGAGTTTATTCTTGGTTGGGCAACCGACCCTAGTCATCTCCGGTCTGACTCAGGATTGGGCGGACAAAAACATCAATGGCAAGGTAATCCTTGGTTCTCGGTCGGCCATCACGCTACCAAAGGATGCACGTGCTGAGATGTTGCAGCCACACCCTAATGTGATGCCAAAAGAGGGCATGGAGCACAAGGAAGAGCAGATGAAGGCGGTCGGTGCTAAACTGATTGAGCCCAACTTCTCTAAGGTCACAGCTACCGAGGTTCTGATGGAGGCTGCTTCGGAATCTTCTATTCTGACAAGCACGGCGGATAACGTCTCGGCTGCGTACCGGAAAGTACTCATGCACATGGGAATGTTTGTAAGTGAAACCACCCTCGATGAGATAAACTTCGCACTCAACACTGATTACACTGTAACCAGCATGACAGCCCAGGACCGCCAGCAGTTGGTCGCCGAATGGCAGGGTGGTCTAATCACATGGGAAGAAGCCAGAGAGGGCCTCCGGACGGCCGGTGTTGCAACTGAAGAAAATGAAGTTGCACGGACAAAAGTAGAAACAATTGATGCCGACTTGATCTAATGCCAAAAAAGGAAGACCGGAAACCTTTAGAGGAAGCAGCAATATTGGCTCAAGTCACTCTCGAGAGGCTCAAGGCTGGGTTTGTGCTTAAATTTAATAGTGTCTTTGCCAAGGAAGCAACCTTGGTAAGGTCCACTTTGAATGGGCTCCCATATGATTTAAGTGAGGCATCAGTTGCGCAGTCAAAGAAGCTACTTTCGAAACTCGATAAGTCTATTTCCAAAGAGTTTAAATCCGCTAATTTGGATCTTAATTCTGAGCTTCAAACTATATCAGCATTGTATGCCGGGATTGAGGCAAAGGATTTAATAGACTCTGTAACGGGGGATTTAAAACTAAAGACCATAACGGCAAAGCAAGCATTTGCAAAAGCCAAAGTTATGGCCATGGGCCACTCTGGAATATTACTTGAGGACTTTATTAGTTCCTTTGCTGCCACGGAGACCAAGAGGGTAGTAAATACAATTCGTAGGGCTTTCCAGGAAGGTAGAACGAGCCAGCAGACAATAAGGGATGTGGTGGGCACCAAAGCGTCTAACTTCAAGAATGGAGTTCTCGAGATATCCCGCAGGAATGGGAAAACCCTGGTATCAACCTCAGTACAGCATGCCTCGAGCGCGGGTAGGATGGCCCTTTGGGAGGCCAACAGTTCTGTGGTTGAAGCCTATGAATGGCTTTCAACATTGGACAGTAGAACGACCACAACCTGCCGAAGCCTGGATGGTTCAAAATTTGAATTAGGTAAGGGACCGGTACCGCCGATCCACTTGAATTGTAGATCAACAACTGTGGCGGTACTTGGCAGTGAGTTTGATTTCCTTAAAGAAGGTGCCACCCGGTCGGCTGAGTTTGGCCCAGTCAGCGCAAAGAAAACTTATTACTCCTGGTTGAAAGACCAACCAGCTTCTTTTCAAAAGGAGGTACTTGGACCGACAAGGGCCCGTCTTTTCCGGGATGGTGGCTTAAGTGCCGAGAAGTTTTCTGAATTAAACTTAGGCAGAACTTTCAAACCTTTGACCCTTGATGAGATGCGTTTGAAAGATCCAAAGGCATTTAAAAGAGCAGGGATTTAATTACTTGCATAGAAACCAGTTTTTGTACACTTTTGTTTCAAACCGGGATTTGTAATCCCTGAAAAGATCGAAACTTATGAAATACAAACTAACATCGGAAGAGCATTCGGCCCTAGAGGAATCAAACAAGGGTCTTTATTCGGAGCAAAATGATTCATTTGTTCTCCAAGTCGAAGGACTAGAGGACCACTTTGTTTCAAAAGAAAAGAAGGAGATCGTTGAAGCGCATCGTAAAAATGCCGAAAGCAGACTCCAAGAGGCTGAGGCTCGGGAAATCAAACTGCTAAAGGATATTGAGAAGTCCAAGGGTGGCAAAGATGAGATTGAGCAAATCCGGAATCAACATATCAGCGAGCTAGATAAGATCCGCGCTGAATATGAAGAAAAGGAAAATCTCAGTAAGCAAGAATCATATAAGAGTATGGTTGAGCTTGAATCGGAGAAATTTGCCCAAGAGCATTTCATCGTTCCTTCAGCAATCCGCCGTCTTTTCTCTGACCGTTTGGCGGTTGAGGAAGTAAACGGCCAGCCGGTAATCCGCACAAAAGAATTGGACGGTGCACCTTCGATTAAATCTGTTGAAGATTTGAAGAAAGAATTTCTTGATAATAAAGAGTTTTCCCCTATTATCAAAGCATCCTTGGGTTCTGGCAGCGGTGCTGAAAAGAGCGAAAGAGGAGGAAATTTCAGCGGTGCTGGGAAGGAAATCGACGTTCTAACTGCAAGTCCAAAAGACTTGGTGAAGGCAATCAGCCAAAGAGCCAAGTAAGTTGGAGTTGCTCTAATTAACAAACAAACCGTAAATTATTATGTCTCTACAAGTATTCAATGAATATCTTAACACATCCCGCACAGAGGTTGTTGCCCAAGCTGTTGATAAATTCAACGCCGCTTCCAATGGTACACTGACCCTCTCCGCTGGAGCTAACCAAGGCGACTACAATGTAGAAGCCTTCTATACCGCTATTGGTGACCTAGTTCGCCGCCGTAACCAGTATGGTTCGGGTGCAGTTACTGCTGCTGACATTGCACAGCTCAATGAGAGCTCTGTCAAGGTCGGTGCCGGTACTCCCCCAATCAACCACCCACCAAGCTGGTGGACTTGGATGCAGAAGAGCCCAGAAGAAGCTGGTGTTATTCTTGGCCGCCAACTCGGTGTTGCACAGACACAGGACTTGCTTAATACAGCAATTTCCGGTGCCGCTGCTGCTATCCAAGGTGTTGGAGCTAGTGTTGTCTATGATGGCACCGCAGCAACTGCTAGTCTTTCTAACCTGTCGAAAGCAAGCGCACTCTTCGGAGATCGCTCTCAAGCTCTTGGCGGTTGGATCATGCACAGTAAGGTCTTCCACGACCTTGAGCAAGCTGGTCTTGTTAACACCTCTCGTTTGTTCACATTCGAGAATGTCAGCATCATGCAGGATGCATCCGGCCGTCCGTTCGTCGTAACTGACAGCCCAAGCCTACTGCTTGCAACTCCTGACCCAGATGAGTACCTGACAATGGGTCTCGTACGTGGTGCAGTAAACGTTGAGATGAATGGTGATTTCACCGATAACGTACAAGTTATCAATGGTGATGAAAATCTCCTTCGTACTTACCAAGCTGAGTGGTCTTACAACCTCGGAATCAAGGGTTTCGAGTGGGACCAAGCAAACGGTGGCAAATCGCCTACAAATGCTGCTATTGGCGCGACAGCCAACTGGGACAAGACCGCAACAGATATCAAGGACACAGCAGGTGTGATCTTGAAGTCTCTGTAGTATCCTCAGTAAATAAAGTCTTGAAAGACACGAGCCCCACCAGTTATTAATTGGTGGGGCTTTTCTTTTCCCAAATACGAAATCAACCATGAAAAAAACAACCAAAAAAATACTATACTTTATCAGCGGTCCCGCTCCAAGCGGTGGTCAGATCAAACAGGCAATGGACCTTGGTGCTTCCTTTAGGAATGCCACACTTGTAAATGAAAATGAATGCCTTGAAAAATGCGATGCCGTTTGCGGTGAGGTACCAAAGCACTACCAGGGTTTTCCGATTATCGATCTTGAGACCAAGCTGGAGCCGGAGCAGCTAACTGAAGCGGAAGAATTAAAAAAAGCTTTAACAGAAAAAGGGATAGCTTTTAAAAATAACAACTCGGTTAAGACCCTTAAAACGCTTTTAGCGGAAGGGATGCTAGAACAATCTTAATTGCTTGCCATCGGGAGACTACTATGTTTCCTTGTTGGTATGGCTATTATAGTTGAAGATGGTACCGGTCTGGCAAATGCTAATTCCTTTGTTACTGTTGCCGAGGCACGGGCCTACGCAACCGACAGAGGGATTACCTTGCCGGCGGCGGATGCTGATGTTGCGAAGTCGCTTATTAAAGCGGGTGACTACCTGTTCCGTTATGAAAAGAACCTGAAGGGTTCGAGAGCGACCACAACACAGCGTCTGCCGTACCCAAGGTACCCCGTTAACGTGTTCGGCACCCTAATCCTAAAGACAGACATACCAAGCCAGCTTAAAGAGGCCCAGATCGAACTAGGCATTGAGTCATCGGCGGGAGTGGCGTTACGACCAAATGGTTCCGGCCGCGAAGTCCTAATGGAGAAGGTTGGGCCAATCAGCACACAGTATTCCGAAACTGGCAGTGGATCAAACACCCCAACTTTTTACAAGGTCCTTGATCTACTTTCACCTCTCTTAAAATCTGCCAGTGGTTCCTTTATGGAGGTAGTAAGGGGATAGTATGGCTTTTGAATACAGTACCATGCAAGCCACGGCCGAAAGGCTGCTGTCGAACTATGGAGAGCAAATAGAGTTCCGTACTGACATACAGGAAAGCTATGACCCAGTATCTGGTGTAGAGCAACTTGAGTATGTAAAGTCTTATCGGACCGGAGTATGTCTGCCATCTGTTGAGAGCGGTATGAAGTTCTTTGATGAGGCGTTTATGGCAGGTTTGGTCTTAGGTAAGACAAAGGTATTCATTGTTTCGGGGATCGGTCAGGATTTTGACCCAAAGATTGGGGACCAGATATTCTATGACGGGAAGCTTTGGGATGTGGGCACTGAGGATATTAACACCGGGGTCATGCCATTTAGACCGGTCGCAAGTTCCAACATAATTTTCACAGTTGGATGCAGACTGTCCGGTAAAGATCCGGAAGCGGGAACGGACATTGGCCTCTTGTCAGAATTATCTTTCCAAGAAAACAGACTTCGAGTTTTTGTTAATGAAACTTTCTACGAGGATCTCCAGGGTGTGTAATGCAAAAATTTGATGTACAGATGAGTAAGTGGTGTACTAAGTCCACCAAGGAGATTCATGACTTACTATCAGGAGTCATTTTGGAATTGTTTTCGGCCATCATAAAAGATACACCAGTTTTGGATGGCTATCTAAGGGGTAATTGGCTGGTATCTTCAATGGCACCCAAGTTTGGGGTTTTAGATGTAAAGGACCCAGGCGGGAACAAAGCCACGTATAATATTGGGAAATTGGTATCCTCACTACCTCTTGGTAAAGATGTTGAGGTTTACATGACAAACAGTCTCCCATATGCTTACAAAATTGAATATCTTGGCCACTCTAAGATCAAGGCCCCTGACGGAATGGTTAGAAAGAATTTTACAAGGATAACACAGTTGTTGAAAGCTAGGACTTCTTAATATTTAATACTTAAGTAATGAGCATATCAAATATCAGAAAAGCCTTTGTAACTGAGGTAAAAAGCACTTTAGATGGTTTGGGATTTGGTGGTAAAATCAAATGGGAAAACCGCGACTTTGACCCAACTGGTTCGCCTGAATGGGCCGGTTTCCAATTTGTATCGGCTGAGCCCTTCGTTGTCACGCTTGGCCAAGGAGGCGATGATAGGCTAACCGGGTATGTACAAATTGACCTGAACACTACTCAGGACTCCGGCGATGGTGCCATGGATGTTTGGATTGATGCTTTTAGACAACAGTTCCCGGCGGGGAAACCTTTGACCTATGGGAATAGCTCCGCTTTAGTCTTGAACACCGGGGTTAATTCAGGGACAATGTTTGACAATTGGTTTAGAAAATCTATAACAATAACATACAGGGCTGATCTGCCCAGGGCTTTAATCTAAAAATAATAAAAATATCATGGCTGATTCATCTCGTCACAATCTATTCTTCGTTCCGGAAACAACTTATGGTGTAACACCAGCGGTTGACCCATCGTTTGCCGATGTACGCCATACTGGCACCACCCTGGCAATCACTAAAGAATCCTTTCAATCGGAAGAGCTACATGCCGACCGACAGATCCGAGACTTCCGACATGGTGTTCGTGCAGTAGCGGGTGATGTAAGTTTTGAGTTATCTTCGAGTTCTTTTGATGATTTGTTAGAGGGCACCTTTATGGGTTCCTGGGCGGGGAATGTTTTGAAAGCCGGTGTCACTCGTCGATCTTTCAGTCTACTACGTCAATTTACCGACCTGACAGCTAGTGATAAACCTTTTCATCTTTTTAAAGGTGTTGAACTTAACACCTTTAGTTTGTCGGTACCTGCTTCCGGGATCGTAACTGGTTCGTTTGCTTCCATTGGTCAGAACATGGAAATCAATTCGGACATGACAGCCTACGGCACACCGACTTATGGAACTCCCGACACCACGGCTCCTTTTGATAGTTTCACTGGTACAATCACGGAGGGTGGCGTTGCAATTGGTATTGTTACTGAGATCTCGTTATCTTTGGAAAATGGTCTAGCACCTCGTAATGTTATTGGTTCGGATGAAACAATCCGCCCAACAATTGGCCGTTCAAACTTGACCGGTAATATGACAGCATATTTTGAGAATTCAGTTCTTCTTGAAAAATTCTTGAATGAGACAGAATCAAGTCTCACGTTTACACTAGCGGATGCTGCCGGTAACTCCCTCCAATTCGACATCCCCAAGATCGTTTATAATGGTGGTCAACCTGATGTTTCCGGCCAAGGTGCAATTACATTGTCCCTGCCATTCCAAGCTCTGTATGACAGCATTGATGAGAGTCAAATTGTAATTACCCGTTCATAGAAAAAACCTGATACCCTGCCAGCCAGGTCTACTTAACCCCTCACTGTAAAAAGTGGGGGGTTTTTGTTGACATGCATAAACGGTTTTCATTTATTACCAGTATGGAAGAATTTTTTACTAAAGAAGCAGCCAACGAGGGAATAGTAATTCCCCTACACTTGCCAACCGGTGGTAAATCGGAGCACACAATTACCATCTATGGGGTTGACTCCGATGAGTTTTACCGTGCTTTGCAAATTGAAAAACGAAAACTATCTGGGATTGAGATGGCGGCAAACAATCTAGAAGGGGAAGACCGACTTGAATACATTAATGACAAGCAACGCGAGTCCGAGTATACCGTTTTAGGGCACCTAATTAAAGATTGGACTTTCGAAATGGAATGCACAATGGAGAACAAAATCCACTTTGTGAAGAATGCCCCTCAGATTGGTGAGCAGATTAATAACATTTCCGGGGACAGAAAACTTTTTTTAGCTCTAGGGCAAGAGAGTTAGAGAATTTTGCTGAGTCAGAATTTGATCTTTCTTCGCCCCTTGAGGGTTCCAGTTCTTCAAAAAGAACACACTTAAATAAGGTTTGGGAGCAGACTGGTAAAAAACCGGATGAGCTTGAGAAAGCTCCCAAGCCGCCCAAAGAGCTTCTCTACATTTGGGATTGGTTCATTGAGCTGATCCAGTTTGGGGAGATAAACTGGCAGACCTTACATGCCTGGGTGGCTATGCGTGGTTTTAAAACCAATGCCTTCGAAACAGAGTTGCTTTTAACCCTAAATAGGCTTTATATTAATCGCAACCATGGCAACAGATGTAACACAACTACTAATAAAGGTAAATAGTAACCAGGTTGGTACGGCAAGCAACCGTGTTGACCAATTGGGTAGAAGTGCCGGTAAAACAACAAAGGCCACCGCCGCGCTTACAAGGGCCTTTATGAGATTCGCGGGACCTATTGCGGTAGGATATGGGCTCGTTAAGCTCGCAAAGTATGTTATACAGACCGGGATGGCTTTTGAAGTTTTTGAAAAGCAATTATACTCGGTAACCGGTACCGCAAGACGCGCAACTGCTGAGATGGATTTCCTAGTAGATGTTGCTGAAAGAAATGCTATTGGGATAAGGGGATCGGTTGGCCCATATATCCGTTTGAAGGAGTCAATGAGCAGACTTGGACTTGAGGCCAAAGATACCAAAACACTTTTTGAGGGTGTATCAAATGCCGCTGCAACTTTTGCGTTAAGTGCAGATGAAGTTAATGGTGTACTTGTTGCCTTTTCGCAGGTTGCTTCGAAGGGGAAAGTACAGGCGGAGGAGCTTAGAAACCAGATTGGTGAACGTCTTCCTGGTGCGTTTAGTTTAGCCGCCGAGTCTCTTGGTGTAACAACCCAAGAGTTGAACAAGATGTTGGAGACTGGCAAAGTTTTGGCCAAAGACTTCTTACCTAAATTTGCGGAACTATTACAAAAAGAGTATGGTAATAATCTAGAGCGCAAAACAGATACACTTGCGGCTTCGGCAACAAGGGCAACAAATGCATTCCAAATTTTGGCCAAAGAGGTTTTTGAATTTTCTGCCGATACAATTGGCCAATTTGTATCAATAAAAGGAGTCATAGACAAAATCAGTAGTGGGGCTAAAACCATCAGTGACGCGATAAGATTTCTTAGAGAAAGTTACGAGACCGAGGCATTCCTTAGGATAGCTGAGGAAATGGGCAACATAAATGCAAAGCTTATAATATTTGGTGACAACGCCAAGGCGTTGCGTGAAAACCAGTTTGATGATTTGCTAAAGGAATTTGAAGAACTTTCGGGTGGTATGGACCATGACGGTTTTAAAAACGCTTTGATTGCAATTGAGCTTCAAATTTTTAGAAATGAAAAGGCATTGAGGGCCCTAAATAATGTAACCCAAGATCATAGCAAAGCACAAGCGAGGGAGAAAATATTCTTAGAGCAAAGAAATAGAATGCTCATGGAGTATGTGACTCAATTGACAGCAATTGGGGCAGAAAAAAAAGCCGCCGCTCAAGAAGAGGCTATAGACATTGGTGAAACATCTTTGGTTGATAAAAGCCCAGCACTAGTTCGCCTTGAAAAACATCTAAACGCTGAGTGGGAGGCCCGTGATGCCGCATTCATCGAAGAGGAGCTACAGCTTGAAGACAAGCATGCCAAAGAGCTTGAGCTACTTAAAAAGTCTTTCGAGGACAAGATGCTTCTGGATTCGGAGTACAATGACCTTAAAAAGAAGTCTTCCGTGAAATTAGAAAAGGACATGGCGGATCTAGCCAAGAGAGAGGCATTGTCTTCCCAAAGGCAGCAGCTACAAAACTACAGCCAACTCCTTGGCATGACTGGTGATATAACCGCCCAATTGCAGGGTATGGCCGAGGAGGGTTCGTCAGCCCAGAAGGCCCTGTTCTTTGCTTCCAAAGGCATAGCAATCGCCCAGGCAATTATTAATACCGAGCTTGCTGCCACAAGGGCGATGGCCGAAGGCGGGGCAATCCTGGGCATACCAATGGCAACGGCAGTCAGGGCTTTAGGCTACACCTCGGTTGGGTTGATGATGGGGCAAACAATTTCCCAGGGTTCATCCGGCAATTTCGCCGAGGGTGGGATCGTCCCTGGTGGCAGCTTTAACAGTGACAACGTCACGGCCAGTGTAAATTCAGGTGAGATGATCCTGAACTTTGCTCAGCAAAAACAGCTTCTAGATATGGCCAATGGGGACCGCAGATCTTCAGGCCAGGGTGTAAACGTGAATGTCATAAACAATTCTGGGTCCGAAATTGAGGTCCAAGAGGATGAGGGTAAGAATGGTGAAAGGATGATTGAGATCATAGTTTCCAAGGTTGAAAAGAACATCAGCAGTAAAGTTCAACAGGGTGGAAATAGATTGAGCAAATCTTTTGAAGGTGCCTACGGATTAAAGAGAGGTAACTCATAATGGCACCACAATGGCCAATTGCCCTTCCCGTGATTTCAGCAAAGCTTTCAGCTTCTGTAAGCACCAACGTGGCCCGGACAGGTATCAAAACTGGTCTGCCTAGGCAAAGGAACCGATTTAAGAATCAAGTTTCTGAGTACAGCGTGTCCTGGCTATTTACCGATGCAGAGTTTTACACTTTTGAAACCTTCCACCGGGTGAACCTCACCAATGGCAATCAGTGGTTTGAAATCGATTTACCAGCTACGCAAGGGTACCAAACAGTTTTGGCTCGGTTCGTTAAGGGTGTGTATAAATGTTCAAACAAAGGAGTGCTGAACTGGTCCGTAAGTGCAAAACTTGAAGTTGAAAATAGCTACGGGTATACTTCTTACCCATAAAATTAAAAACTAATGCCTGTACAATTCCCAGCCAACCTGCCAAGGGCCTCAAATAAACTGAGTCTAGGTGTGAAAGATGCAACAATCCGGAGTGTCTTTGACACCGGTAGGTCCCGGCAGAGGTCCAGGTTCGAAAGTAAGAATACTTTTTACAGCGTGAAGTGGGTATTAAACGATGATGAATATTCAACCTTTGATGCTTTCCACAGGTTGGCCATAGATAATGGCAATGATTTCTTTGACGTTGAACTGCCGACCGGGTCCGGTGTGGAGGTAGTCACGGCGCGTATCGTGGGTGGTGACTACAAAATAGCATCGAAGGGTGTTTTCAATTGGGTCATAACCGCACAGCTTGAGGTTTTAAGCGCCCTGTAGAGACCAATATCAATTGACAACAACCAATTTTAAATATCAAATAAACAAATCATGTCTTTAGCAACCGAACTACAAGCAATAATTGACAAAATATCTGAGGACGAGGTTCTCCTCTATACGTTTGTAAATGGCGATATTAACACTGTAGTCAACGGTGCCGGTGGCCCATACCCGTCACTTGCTAAACTTACAAATGAACTCTCTACTGCTTACACCAAGCAGGAGGTGGATGACTTCCTGGCGTTAAAAGCAACACTTGAATCCCCAGCATTGACTGGAACCCCAACCGCCCCAACACAAAGTCCGCTTGATAACTCAACAAAAATTGCAACAACAGCTTATGTTGATACTTCAGTAGGGCCAAGCGATAAGGGTTTTTTCCTAACAGAGGCTGCATTGGTGGCCGAGTACCCAACAGGTCAAGATGGATGGTACGCCGTTGTTGGCGAAACCGACACCGTGTGGACTTGGGATTCTGACACAACGGCTTGGAAAAATACCGATACAAATTCACAGGGAACTGTCACTTCCATTGGCATCACTGATGGGAACGGTATTACATCAAGCGGGGGGCCGGTTACACTGTCCGGTAGTATCACTGTCGGACTTGATACCGCAACACAATCAACACTTGCAAGTGTCGCGGACAAGGCCCCCATCGCTGATCCCACATTTACTGGGACAGCCACAATCCCGACTGCGGATATCACTACTGCAAATGTAACTACCGCAAATTTAACTACTGCAAATGTAACTAC
>TARA_R110000744_G_scaffold7113_3_pt1 | contig 15005 bp, 36 predicted proteins | sample TARA_R110000744 | Tara Oceans TARA_R110000744 (sample SAMEA4398083) | marine metagenome | biome: Polar Biome; feature: [DCM] deep chlorophyll maximum layer (ENVO:01000326); material: water (ENVO:00002006), including particulate matter (ENVO:01000060) such as... | depth 36 m | reverse complement strand
GTAGGCGTGCGCCAAACTTCCACAATGCACCCGCCGCCCGTGTTCCATGTCTCGTGGCTGTCCGGGTAGCACTCGTTGAGAATCTCGGCGATATGTCCGGGTTTTTGCCCAATCTCTAACGTTATCTGCTCTGATGTTTTCATCTCAGTTTCCTCTCGTTCCGAAGCTTATGAAATAATTATATGCCCTCCCAGACCATTTGTACATAGTCTGGGAGGGTCAATTCTCAGCTATTTCAGATGACCCCCTTCAACGACCTGTCGTGCGTAGTGTCCAGCAATGCGTCGACCGAAGTGCATCTGGCGCTCGGTGAGCACACCTTTCGTCTTGATGACCTTGGCTAAGATCGATCCAAACTCCGCATGAGCGGCGCTGAAACCTTGTCCATTGGCTTCGCTGGTGGACTGAGCATTTTGCTCGCAAGCGGTCTGTAGTTCATACATCAGAACCAGGACACGACATACTGCGTCGTCTCTGTTTGCGATCAGAGCCTTTACTTCGCGTATCTTGCCGGCCTTGCTTGTGGATTCGATCGTTACCATTTGGGGTCTCCTTGCTGGTTGATATGTATATAATACATCAAGTTAGACAATAAGTAAACCTTTTTTTGGAATCAATATACAATTACCTTTTTTCAGGTATGCATAAAACTATACAAAAGAACAACAGCATAAGAATAAATAATACAACCATAAAAAGTCCCTATATGAGTTTGTTTATATGTTTATTGTATATTTATATATACGGTTTGTATACGCTTTTTGAGCTTAGTTTTCGGAAAGAATTGGATTATACCAGGGATTATGGGCATTAATGTGATCCGCTGACTCTAGTATACCCCGACGAGCTTTGAGCCAGCGATCGACAATGGTATGAGCTTCGTTGAGCGAATCAATATAGTTTTCTGTGGAATGCTCGCCAACATCCCAAAGATTTTGGCCAAGCATGTTTGCATCGCAGTAGTCGTGGAGCTCATTAAACGATTCTAAAAGCTCTGGACACTTACCAGTAGACATCATAGCCATAATTTCTTGTTTGATCTGTTCTGCAACTTCAAAGTAATTCATCAAAAACCTCATTTAATTGATACAATAATTGTACGCTGATTTCGTCTAAACGTACATGTTTTTAGGCGTGATCTTGCTGCCAAGTTTCAACAAAGTTTTCCCAACCACCACTCCAATGTCTTTGTATTGCTTTTACAATCTCATTGACACTCAAGTCTGCAGGACATTCTTCAAAACAATCTTCAAGCCAATCAAGAGCATCTAACACTATTTCGGAATTGAACATTGAACTCACCTCATGTGTATTTGACTTCGGCCGACTCTCGTGATGCTTACGAAAGCACCTCGCCGTATTCGTAACCCAATTCCCGTGCGTACTTGACCGCTTGCTTCTTGGCCTCTGAGTAGGAACCGTGTAACCGGATGATTTTCTGGTTGCTGCCATCAAACTCGAACATCCAGTCGCCCAACCCGCGAGGAGCTTTGCAGTAGGTGTTCCGGTAGTTGTGGTCGTTGATTGTGATGGCCATGATTTGGATCTCCTGCGCTTTTGTTATGTATATATTATGCACGCTCTCAGATTGTTTGTACACCCTAAAACCTGCCATTTTTCAGCGGATTTTGAAAGCTTAGTCTTCGCCTCGCTTCCGCATCTCGTTGACTGCGACCTCATGACGCATGCAGTAGGGGCCACGCTTCATATGGATGAAGCATGTCGAGTCTTCATCCATGGCCGTGCCACACACCCAGCACACACTAAGCGTGACCGTCTTCCACCGTGGCTTTGGCTCACGTTCGAACATCGACCGGACCCAACGACCCAGGGTCCTAAAACTCTTCATCGTGTCCTCCAAATTTATTACTACCAACTGGCAGCCCTTCTATCTGCTCCAACACGGTCATGACCTCATCCTCGTCCAGCCCGCCCAACACGTCATCGGTAATGGGGCTGGTAAAGCACAGCGACCACGCGTCAGGCTCCACCCAGCGGATAACAGCGACCTCGTACAAACCCCGGTCGTACCCGATGGAGTGCGGATGCCGCACTAGGCTCGCACCGTACCCGTTGTCGAAACGGTAGAGCCGCTGAGTGTCTGCACCCATGCGTATAGTCTGAACCGGTTTCATCTTCTTCATCCTCCAAAATGTTTGATCCGTACCCTCTAGCAGGGCCGACCAGGCTCCGGCCTGCGGTGAACTTTGACCAGCCTTGGCATCAGGCACCCCTCGTCATGCTTGCCGAACCTACCCGCCGGGCCGTAGCCACAGAACTGGCACTCGTAGCCGCCCAGCTCGCCAGTACCAGCCCTGCCTACGACCTGCTGCCAGATGTCCTCTAGGAGTTCCAACTTTTTCGCGTCGCGCTCGTAGTTTTTCATCGTTTCTTCTCCGTGTATTTTCTGTTCTAGTCTTCGCCGCGAAACGCCGCGAGCGCGCGCTCCATCTGGTAGATGACCGCTGCTAACTCCTCGGGAGTTTCCTCGTCGCCACCTTCACCGCCGGAACTGTCAACAACAATGACAGTCTCCACAGCTAGCATCAGCGCCTCCAACAAATCCACGCCATCCTGATTTCTGTCTTCTTCGCTGCTCATGTGTTCATCCTCCCAGATGTGTTCGTTATGATATTATTATACATAAGTTCAGACCAAAAGTAAATAGCAAAAGACCCCGGATATTTTCATATCCGAGGTCAGATCTGAATGATTGGCACGAAACGTATTAGCCTCTGTATCGTAGTACGTAAGCTAATATATTGGGCCGGACCAATGGTCCATTTTCTCGGTCTCCCCAAACTGTCATTCAGCAGCAGCCGGGTTCGGGGCAGAGTCCCTAGAGTTTATCGAGAAAGTAATAAAGCCTATTGTTTGTAGACTATCCGATGGTGGTTAGCCGCATGTACTCGGCGAACTGATCTTGACTGAAGTCGACCAGTATTGTCCCCAACTTTTCGTCCGCACGCCTAGCGTTTAATTCAACTTGCTCTTGCGAATAGAGGCGGCCGAATCGCTCAGAAGGGCCGCGCTGTCGTTCTTCGTACTCTCGATCTAACGGGCCTTGAGCGCCCCGAAATATGTTGACTGCTGACTTGACCGCTACCTGCTCATCACTATTCATGAATTCTCCAATGTTATGTGTGTTACCGACTGTATTGGACTGCAGACTAGGACATCATCGGCGTTGCTATCTGGTCGGCGACGACCTGGGCGTTGGTAAATGTTTTGATCTTGCCATTCAGGACATACCAATTGAATGGCGTGTCCGTTGGTGCAAATACATTCAGGCGCTTATGCAGATCGGCGAACAATCCGAAGCAGGCGGATATCTTCACGTATAACCCAGGATTACTGAGACTTAGTTTAACTGCTTCGGCCTTTGCGTCCTGTTCGTTTTTGGCTTTTAACGCTATCATCGTGCTGCCTTTCCTGTGTGTGTTACTGACCGGACTGATCGGAGCACCCCCGGACTAATTGCCGGGGGATTTTAGGATGGGCTAGTTTTCGGGTACCTCACGATCAGCCTCACGATTGGCTTCCCGCATAGCTTGCTCTCGTGGACTTTGACCAGATCTGTGCTGACTAAGCCTTACATGGTCCCGTGAACCTCCGGTTTTCATCTTATCTCGTCGGCCAACTTTACGATCGCGGTCTTCGATATTTTTTCCCATCACTAGGTTCCTCTCTTAGTTGATATATTTATTATACATTAGCTGGAGGGTTTTGAACACCCCCCAGCCGAAAGTTTTTAGTCGGTTATTTTCTTTCTTTCCAGCAAGTCAGTCTCTTCCAAAAGAATCATGTCGTGGAGCTTGGTCATTGTAATTTTTCCAAAGGCTGGAAGAATCTCCATCAAATCTCCGATCAAAAGTGTTTCATTAGCCTTAAGGTATAACCAGCCATTGTCTTTGAGGAACTCTGCAAAATAGCTTTTCTTACTCATATCTGGGCACTCCTTATTTGTTATATGATAATTATATACTCATTTTGCAAAGATGTACACAGTTTCTAATACCAATATTGATATCAAAACTTACGCCCAAAACTGTGTACAGTAAGATCTAAACATACTATAATTTAGCCTGGGCTTTAAGCAAAGCTCTATGAACCCTATGCTCTATACCGTTTTTAGGCGCGCTCATAATCCGCTTGCATGCGTCCAGACTATATCTGATTAATACTCTATCGCCGGTAACCTCTATGCTCTCAGAGATCATACCCCTGGGATTGTAGGACGTCTTGCTAATAGAATTGACACCTTCCAGCGAATAAACACCACTAGCGTTTTTTGTTAATTTTTTCATTTTCTTTCTCTTCGACCTGATTTGATAATATTATAAGTTAGATCTTTAAAATTGTACATAGTTTTTGAGGCAAATATTGGTACCAAAATCCGCTGCCAAAAGGGTTCTATTGCGGATAAAATTTTGATAAAATGGAGGGTGGCAACTAGCTTACAAGCGGTAAGCCAAAGCAAAAACAAGGGGGGGTTTGATTTCCCCCCCTGGTCTGTAGACTGGCTACTGTTGGGAGTGAGCCTTGAAGTAACTCTCAACCAGGCGGGAAATGGCTATGTCACGGGGGAGAACGTCGAAGCTTTCGAGCAAGGCGTTATCGGCAGCAATCAAAGCAGTCAGGGCGTCGCGCCGAGTCATCAACAGGGAAGCTAGGGGAGGTACGGGACTGGCCAGCAGAGCGGCTTCAATTTCATCATTCAATTCTTGGGCGTGCTGTGGGTCTAGGTTCTCAAAGTCCATGTGGGCATCTCCGTTCGGTTGGTTTGGCTGACACAGATAGAATACTAGCTGGGAGAAAGGGAGTCAACCTCCCCCCTCCCTTCGCTAAGTTTTTAGGCTGAGGCTTTTAGCTCTGAATTGAGAACCCCAGAAAGAAATTCGCTTTCAATTGAAATTACCGTTCGGCAATCCACAGACCTGAAGCCTTGCTTTTGAACATCCCAAACTCCCAACAAATCATAGTTTTTGGGATTGTAGGCAAGTGATCCGCCAGACATATAACTGATCGCAAACTGCTTTAGTTGGCAAACCATTTCTCTAACTTCATTGGTGGTTCTCTTGACAAAAGTAACTTTGAAAGTCCTGCCATCCTCACCGGCTTTTTGCATTTCGGCTCGGATTAGGCTTGCTGTCGTAATCTTCATTGTGGACTCCTAAACTATTTGATATGTATATAATACAATGTCTGTTTGGCTTTTGGAGCCCCTTTTGATGTGAATAAACTGTGAGTTTTCAAAGGGGCTTGTGGGTATGTCTAATCGTTATCCATGACTTCCCCCAATTTCTTCGACAGAAAATCCGTTGTTGTCGAAATACTCATCGACTACTTCCCACTCGATTTCCCTTTGGCCTATGTATTCCTCTATATCGTTGTCATCCACATTGTCAGGAATAACGATGTAGGCCTCAAGGTGGGCTTGAGTGACTTGAGTGGTGGTGATTCTTGCAGTTCGCATTCTTAGCTCCTCAGCTGTTTGATATGTATATAATATCAAAATAAATCTTCAAAGTGAGCCCTTTTAGATGCGAGTTTTGGTATCAATATTGGTACCAAAATGAGTGTACAAACTAAATAATAAAGCGCATAATAAATATATCAAATCACTGAGGTGAAAGAAATGAATCCTGAGAACATGACTGCTGAAATTGAAGAGGTTGAGTTTGAAGAGGTTGAGTTTGACCCAACCTTAGAACTTGGTGAGGTTGATCAGAGTGACCTCCAATCACTTGCGAGCATGGGCTTCTAGCCCTGCATCAGCGAAACGGGGGGCGGCCTAAGCCCCTCGTTTTTTGCTTTAGTTTGATCTTGCTTTTTTTACTTTTTGTCCTGGGTAGCCCATCCCTGGGAGCCAGCCCCACTAGCTTGCGTTAGCCAAGGTGCGTTAAACCCACCCGTAGTACTGGTAGGCACATCACCTTTAGAGATGCCTTCTCTAATAATTATTGCCGCTGCATAGGGTGATGTAAAGTGGTAGAGCTTCAAGCTTGACACTACTTAGGCTCTTTCCGCTTCATCTCAAGAACATTTTGAAGGTTTTTGAGTGATTGACCTGATACGTGCATTCCGTACCGTTTCTTATTTCGCTTCTGTTCTCGTCGCTCAGCTTTCATCGTAATCTCCTAACCAGTTGATATGTATATAATAACACATATCAACTGGTTTGTAACCCTTTTGGGGGCATGGCTTTTAGAATTGATTCATCCAGGCAGATACTATCCGACGAGCTTCGCCCATTTCCAACTCAAACATTTCTGCAAGGTATGGGCCTGCCCCGAACATGTTCACTATTCCGCTTGCTCGCAGGCCATCCAAGTAATCAAAATAACGTTCCATCGCGTTCACCTCTTTAGTTGATGTATCTATTATATAAAAAATTATTTGAAAAGTAAACCCCTAAACCTAGCGGTTTTTGCGGTGGACATTAGGCACAGAGTTTACATACCCGCTAGGTGAAACAGCATTGTAATCTCCATACAAGCCCGTTTCTATAATGATCTCGCCCTCTTCTCCCTCAGTGAATAAGGCCTCAGGACAAATGTCTAATATTTTTTGCATCAGTTCATCCATGGTCATTAGAGGCTCCTTAGGTCAATGAACACTGAGCCATTAGCCCTGAGTTTCAAAGTAATTGGTGTAGCGTGGTCATGGTCTTGAAGATATTCTAATACTTCGCTTGCTGCGTTTAGATCAGCTACGAACACCCAACCTTGGTTTACAATATTTGTCAACCTTTTCTCTAAAAAATCGGTTTTGCTTGCTTGTGGCATTTGTGTTCTCCTCACCAGTTGATATATCAATTATATAACACCCTGTCTAAAAAGTAAACCCTTTTGGAACATCAATTTGAGTGCAGTTACAGGATTAGCCTTATAAGTTATTAGTGTGCCTTGTAGCTTCTGTACGCACGCGTAGACACATGTTCTATATGTGCGCCCACGCTCCTTCTCCCTTTTCCCGGCCTACTCCTTTGGCAAGCCGGGTGCTTCTTCTCCCCTATGCTATGCTTTGCTCCTTCTCCTTGAGAAGATCATACCTCCAATCATCAACCTTGATTTCTACAGAATCAACCTCCCAAGAGTTTCCATTTCCAACAGTTGCCCATGCACGCATATTGTATGAAATGTATGCATAGGGAACTTTGTTTACGTAAACTATAGGATTTGTCCAATTGCCACCACCAAGCTCCCACTCATTACGATAGTCACGTGCATATTGAATCATCAAACGCATAGCCTCTTCCAAGTCAGTCTTGCCAATAACAATTTTTACTGAAGGACTAAGCGGAGCATACTGCCCAAAATCGGGATTACCGGCTGAACTCAAGGTCATAGTTACGCTGGACATTTTCCTCACCTCTTTGATTTGATATATTTATTATGCACTAAATCTAAATAAAAGTAAACCCCTGGGACATAATCCGCAGGGGCTACTTTTATGAACAGAGTGTACAGTCGTGCTCATAATGAATGCTGCCGTACCAGCAAAGAACAGTAGGAAATTGGGAGAGGTGAGGTGCTGCGCGAACGCTGCTTTCCTACTGACCGCATAGGTGTCTAGATAACTAAAAGAAAAACCTGGGCTGATCTCTTTGGTGCTTTACTTTTTTCTAGTAAATATCTAGAAATCTATGCTATTCATTTTTGTTTTATTCTTACCTCCCCGCGTCGGGTACATACATAAACCAACGAACTGTTATTTCATTATACTCCGAAAAGTCACTTTTTTAAACTTTTTTTAGAGCGACTTTTTTATCAGCGGAAGGACTGGTGTACCCGCTCCCGTAAGTTATTAGCCAACGTACTAAGTTACCACCAGCCCGTCCGCTTCCCAACCGCACCTGTATTATAGCTTAATGACAGGTCAAAGTAAACCCCCTGGGAGGAATTAAACCTCTCCAAAGGGTTTACCTTGTATTTACACGGCTACCACATAATTCCAAGCTTGCTGCCTAAGCTTAGCCATAGGCCCAAACCAACTTGAGAAGACAGCAGAATCATCGGTTTTCACATTTCTATGTCGATCAATGTGCTCAGTTAACGCCTGGTAGCCTGCATAAGCTGTGCCGCCAATACCTTTAATATCCATACCAATGCCGCCCTCAAACAATTCGCGAACATTATTAGCGGCATCCAGCTTAGAGTGGTGTGTTTTAATGTCTTCGGCGCTGTTATAATCAAAGACGTGCTCCAGAAAGGCATCCATGTCTGAAGCTACCCACTGTTTACTGGCAATAACATCAATTTGATCCATTAGTTGATCTTGGTAGTATTTAGCAAAACCAAGAACTTCCCGTGCACCATAAGCTCGCTTCATAACGTTTGCAGTGTGTCGGGCTGCCCATTTGGTTTTGTCACCCTGACGAAGAGCAATTGCAAGTGTGTTGGCACATACAACTCTCATCGGTGCCCAACGCATGCTAATCTCTTCTGTGCCATCATGTGAGTTGCTTAGCAAGAGATAGTTAGCAATCTCGTCGTCCGTACCTTTTACTCCGCGGCTGTCCTGCAGGTTAGCCATAATCCAGATGCGTCGACCACCATTCAAGCTGCCAGCCGTTTCATATACGGCTTCGCCTGTACCAACTACATCATCGAAGAAGCTAAACGCATCACGATTTTGAACTGGCGTGTAGATCTTGCCCATAATCTCAAAAACTTCTTGAGTGTCTTCACGTACAATGGATTGCTTATTAGGAATAAGTTCACCATGTGGGCGGTGGACAGTTTCTGTGTAAACTTCGTAGTCTAAGTGGCTGGCTTTTAGAAATTCTTCGGCAGTGCCCAAACCTTCACCAACTTTAGTCCCGAGCCTGTGCCAGGGTGCCTGGCCCGCATATGCCATCCAATCCGTTTCGGTTAATCCGTGTCCCATGTAAGTTACCTCGTTTCGTTTGATATATGTATAATATCACACTTCATTTAATATGTAAACCCCCCGGGGAACGAATTCCCCAAGGGATTGTATGTCCTACTTAGTCGGCAACATCCACATCCGTGACCTCAGTCTCGCCTTCATCGGAAAGATCATCGGCATCCCATTCAATTTCGTACTCGTGATCGCTAATTATCGTCTCCATATCGAATTCAAAAGTCAAGGTCAACTTGTCGTTAGTCCCGTCAATTTCTGGAGTCATGTAGACGCATTCATCTTTCAGCCTGTTTACGTCAATTTCAAGAGAACCATTTTGAACAACTGTCCGACTAAGAATGATCTTCAACACTTTCACCTCTTTGTTTGATATGTATATAATACATTAGTTGAACTGAAAAGTAAACCCCTAAACGAAAGAGGTTTGACGCACTCCTCCAAGGGCTGGCCCAAGGTTGGAGAATGTTAGAGTACCAATGTCTCGCATGTCTTCGCCTCTGTATAGCATCTCCCCAGATATTACTGAGCTTGGATAATGCTTTTTGATGTAAGCCAAAATGTTTCGCATCCACTCTTCATAGAAGTAGAATTTTTCACCCCGATCCCAAAAAATCTGCGTTGCGTCTATAGTAAGATTTTCTAATTCCCAATGGCACCATACAGCGTTATTGGGCACCTCTATGGTGCCTTGGTTGATTGAATCGTGGTTTAGGCCATTGTTGATCCCGTCACCAAAACCATCATGACGACCTGCAAGCAGTTCATTTATTTCATTTACGAAACTTTTAGGCAATTGTGGCTTGATTATGCAAGCGCCTTCAAATTCTGTCGTGTATCCCATTGCTTTCACCTCTTAGTTGATAAATCAATTATGCACTAGTTTAACTGAAAAGTAAACCTTTTTTAGACATCAATTTTCTTGATCTATTATTTCGTCTTTTAGAATGGTAAAACCAAGCACTTGCAGTTGTTTTGAAAGGGTATCCCAAAATGAAAAACTAATTGCTTCCATTCCCTCTATCATGATGCGACAGCCGTAACTTTCACTCCAAGGCCCAAACTGTGATGGTCGATGCCCCTTTTCCGTAACAGTCACGTCTATGTTGAGAAGGTGGTTGAGTGCAAAGCCTCCGAATGCACGCAGCAACCAAGTGGCTGCTTCCGCTTTGGGCCCCTCTCGGTCTGTCATCCATGCGATCGGGTTAGTGTCATCACTCTCGGCCACGTAGTATATAGAAACAACATTGCTCACTGCGGTTCACCTCTTAGTTGATATGATCATTATGCAACACTTCCTGCGCTTTGCACACCCCTTTTAGACATGGATTTCAAAACCCGTTTTGCTTTCTTTTTAGACAACAAGTAAAGGACATACGACCCCTATATACGCGCACGCATGTATACGCGCATGCTCCTTTACCTTAAGCACGCGCATGCTCCTTTACCGTACGTCCGTAGGCTTCTTTGCTCCTTTGCCCTTTACTCCTTTACTCCTTTACCTCTCGCTCTTTTACCGTAGCGGCTAGTCTTTCAATAGCACTCAATTGACGTGCTAGCTTAGCTGCTCTTCCGACCCGTACATGTTGGGCCCCTTTATGTCCTGCCCCTTCGCGTCTAGCCATTGCTTCTCCTCCTTATTCCTTTACTCTTTTTCTTCTTTGCCCCTTTGCCCCTTTGCTCCTTGCCCTTCTTTGCCCCCTTTGCTCCTTATCCCTTTAAGGGCCCGCGCTCCTTTACTTTTTAGAACGCGGGCTCCTTTGCTTCTTCCCCTATGCTTGGGCTGCGATGCGTCTTTCGCTTATTTCCATGCCGCGCTTTACAGTATCGGCACCAAATTTAAAGCTTCTGCCATCGCTCCTTATCCCACTGACTGGGTACTTGTGGCGGCTGGGCTTGAGGCCGGAGATACGGAACATACTTCCGTTTGACATAAACTGTTGGCCAAACCATTCAGGCTTGAGATCAAACAACATAGCGTAACGCTTGTAGTCTGCTGCACTGACGTCGGTTTTTACCCCGTCATCTCCAAGCGCAACAATTTCAAGTTTGAAGTTACCTGTTGAATCACCTGAGAACTTACCATTCGCAAGCTTCAAAGACACGTCATTAGCAGCTCCCACTGCTTTAAGTGCTTCATCGATCTGGACTCTTAGACTTACCATCTTGCTTTTATCGATCACTGTCATGACTCACCTCGTTTCAGTTGATGATAGTATTATATAACACTTATATCTAAATGTAAACCCTTATAGCTCTTCAACTTCACTTTCTACCAACGTGTTTGGAATGTAGTCAGCAATTTCAAGTAGCAACCTTTGGGCTGTATGAGCGTCCTCTTCCCCTTCAAACGTATATTCAAATTCTGTGTTGCGCCACCATAGAGCCGATTGGTCCTCTTCCGTTTCTACCCTAACTGACAATTTCCACATTGGTTATGCTCCTCTTCCAAAGTTGTTGAGATGATCTTAGCGTATTTTGGCGGCAAAGTAAATAGGTAGCCATACCCATATTGTGTCTAAAGTGCGCTAGGGGAGATAAAACTTCTGCCCATACGCTCCTTTGCTCCTTATCTGGTTATGCTCCTTTGCCCCTTATCTAAGGTACACTTGCCCTACGCGCATGCGTATACGTGCATATGTACATGCATACATACGCTCCTTTACCCCTTACCCGCACGCTCCTTTACCTCCGCGCGGCTCCTTTGCCCTTTTTGTTGTAGCTCCTTTGCTCCTTTACCCCTTGCTCCTTTGCCTTTTCAAGTAACCTTTGCTCCTTTACCTGATTGTTATATCTATTTTACCACACTTCTTTCTATAAGTAAACACTTTATAGGGCTAATCTTTACTTTCCATCTGATCTGACACAGGCATACAGGCCTTTGTGCGTGTGCACACAGCATATACGCTCCTTTACCAATACAAGGGCTCCTTTGCTCTTTACGAGTGTGCTCCTTTGCCTTCTAGGCATGCTCCTTTGCTCTTTAGCGTGTGAGGTCCTTTGCCTTTATATTTCAAGTTATTTTGCTTGCTAGGCTTAAAATATCAAGTATTTATCTAAATAAAACATGCTTTTTGTACAGATTCTTATACAATCTTTTTACTTTATAACTAAGTAGTCTAGCTATGTGTAGTTCCTTTTTATACGAGTAACTGTATCTAATGATAGTCTCATAAACTCATCAATGAATGCATCTATATAGTCTCCTGGTATATGTGAATAGAAAAAGCTTGCCATTGTCTTGCCCATTCCTACGCGCTCTTCGTGATTAAACTGTTGTTGCGAATCTATTAAAGTACTTACTACCACAGGAACAGCTGAATAAAGTTCTTCAATACTTGGTGTGACTACTAAGATCGGCTGAGGTGTCAAATACTTATTACCTGTTTTACCAATGCTTTTTCTATTTACTTTACCATTCTTATCAACAGTTATTGTTACTACTAATGACATACTAATTCTTTCCTTGCTTTTCCCGCGCTTTTTTTACTACAATATTTATTTCTTAGCAAAGCTTTCTAAACGTTTTGCTCTAATTGCATATATCCAAAGACTAGTCAACTGCCTAAACATTTCCGCATCATCTTCGTTATCCACATTATCTTCAAGTTCTAAATCAAAACCTAACACTGCAGGATCTTTAATTTTCAAGCGGCTTACACCTAAACGATACCCACCATACAATTGTCCTAGTACGCAAAACTTTGGCTTACCAATGTCTAATGTTTCTAAATCAATCTTTTTAAACCATGTCGGCTTTTTTTTATCTAAAATGGCTGCACCTGAAGTTACACACGCCGACAAAGTCATAATCTTTTTACCTCGTATCTTTTAAATCTTCTTTGGATGGACCTTGGCTGCGCAAGTAGCGAAGCTTAATAAGTTCGTATACTTCAGATGCCTTATAAAACTCACCGTTGTTATCTTGAACTACTATATTATTTCCATCAATATATCCAATAATTTCATTTTTTGTGTTTCTATTGTCCGGCCCAAATTCTATTGAAGCTATAAAACTTGCATTAAAAATAAAGCCTGGTAGATCGTCAAGGTCAACAATAGTGGCCCATTCGTCATTTTCTGGTTCCCATTGAGTTAGCATATTAAATCTTTTGTAATAAAGCTTAATGGCTAGCTAGCATAGCAAAGCTTGTATACAGCCACCTTTTTCTTTTGAGTTTGTGGAACATACATGCGCATTACTACTCCGCTAAAAATCTGAATACGTGAGCCACCTTTAGAAATACCACCTGTATTATTATCCCAAATCATTTCAATAGGTTTACCAGTTCGCGCACTAAGAATGATTGGCTTATCATTTTCTGTATCAATGCCGCCAAACTTTAGCTCAGGGTCTTTGCGGAAAAACATTCCATTATATTGAGCCATAATTTTGTACCTCCTGATAAATTTGATATGGCTATATTAGCACAGAATTTATAATTTGTAAATCTATAATGAATACTTTATTTTTTCTGAAGGTCTGCGCGTGGTAACTATTGGAAAACCATTTGCATCTATATAGACTGTATGTTCAAATTGCGCACCAAGAGAACCATCTTTTATAAGAACGGTCCACTTGTCGTCTCCTACTATTGTTGCAGGATTACCCATTGCAATCATTGGCTCAAGGGCAAGAGCCATACCAGCTCGTAATAAATGTCTAGTGCCAGCTAAACCAATGTTTGGTACGTCTGGCTCTTCGTGTAATGCTCGGCCTATACCATGCCCACCGTAGTTCTGTACGATGCCGTAACCTCGTCCTTCAAGTCCAGCCTGGATTGAACTAGAAACATCACCTAAACGAAGACCACTTCTTACTTGAAGCAAACCGTTTTCTAAGGCTTGCTGACAGACATTTAAAAAACGTGAAACTTCAGATGAAGCTTCGCCTACTACAATTGTAACCGCCGAGTCGCCATGCATTTGTTTATATATCACTCCAAAATCAAGACCAACAACGTCACCTTTTTGAAATTTCCGTGTACTTGGAATTCCGTGTACTAATTCGTTATTGATTGAAATACAGACACTATGTGGAAAGTTTTTATATCCTTTGAACGCTGGAATTGCTCCATGCGATTTGATTTCTTTTTCAGCAAACGCGTTAAGCTCTAGCCCGGTCATTCCTGGTGCAATTTTCCACATCATATTTTCAAGTATTGTGCCAGTAATTTGACCAGCAACAAAAAGTGCTGACAACTCTTTTTCCGTCTTGATTGTGATCAAACTATACTCCTCGGTTATTCTTGGTTGCTGTACGATTACAGGCGCAGACGCAGACGCCATCCAATAAATACTAAAATACCCCAAATCACGCTGCTAAAAAGTGTTACTGGGATAAAAAGCACTGCTAAAGTATATAAAGCAAAACACAAACCTATTGTAACCATCTGTGCCTCCTAAGTATTTAGGTTAAGATTATACGGTGCTAACCTTCTTTTGTACATAAGCTCGACGTGATAGTTTAGCTCTAAGTCGCAATTTCTTTTCCAAACGCCAAGCGTCTTCATGCCTAGCAAATAAGCCGTAAACTCTGCGTGTTCTACCTCCAAGTACCGCAAAATTAGAATGTACTGTCTTAATAATCATTGCTGTTCTCCATTTTCTATAGCTTCAAGCTCAGTAATATAAAGTTTGTCGGTATAAAGAATACCATTAAGATGATCGATTTCATGTTGATATATTCTAGCTAGCTGTCCTTCTACGCGAATCGTGCGTGTTGCACCATTGATTGTTTGGTATTTTACAGTTATTTTTTTTGCCCTTTTTACGGTAGCAGTTTTACCTGGAATACTTAGACAACTTTCTTGTAACAGATTTGAACCGCTTGACTTGGTAATATAGGGATTTACAATCACATGACCAGGTTTCTTTGGCCACGGTTTAATAACAGCTACCTGTAAAGAAAGTCCTACTTGAGGTGCGGCTATGCCTACGCCCTTACTCTGTACACAAAGTGCTTTGAGTAACTCTCCAAGTTGCATAAGTTCTGGTCCAAATTCTTTGATTGTTTCGGAAGACGCATGAAGCCTTCTATTAGGCTCAGTTACTAACTTCAACACTGGTGGCATCCTTTCCGAGCAACTTGCGCACGTGCATTGCTGCGTCTAGAAAAC